>JACCDH010819784.1_pt1 | contig 10771 bp, 9 predicted proteins | sample 7442481 | NCBI WGS metagenome assembly JACCDH01 (sample SAMN15323433, study PRJNA562643) | freshwater metagenome | isolation source: river surface water | place: USA:Blue River Watershed | collected 2017-08-15 | reverse complement strand
GCACTTATTTTTTTCATCCTACCTCGTTTTAGGTGAAGGCAGAATGAAAAAAATAAATTCAACCCTCCCATCACAATGAATAAACAGTTGAGCAAAATATTAATAGGTTTAAATTTATACTTAACAATCTTATTTGGATAGTCTGTTGTCGGGCACCTGCTACATTATAAATGACCAAGTTTAGGCGAGTTTACAGCTATCCACCTTAATTAATTAAAACAAACTTGTGGCTAAATTATTTAGACCATTTATTGAAGGTTGTTGTTAAGATAAAAAAGAACCATAATGGAATTATTATGACCTAAAAGAAAATTTAAATATTTTAAAAAAAATTACCTGTTACATTTGGAGTTACACATAGAAGGTGCCCGTTAGGGCGGAGTGGTGATTAAAAATATTTTCATTTATAAATTTAATTGGCATCATTTTATCCCGGCCCTAATGCAACCATCCACAATACAAAGGAAACAATTGCCATGTAAATAATCCAAATAAAAGAAGCAATTTTGTAACTGTATTTTAAAAATGGATTGCTTGATTTTTTCCAATTTCCAATCCATTTATCCAATTTGCTTATTGGAATTTCTTTAGATTTTTCTTCTCTAACAACTTCTCTCGCTTTTAAAATTGCTTCGCGGGAAACAGGATGATTACATGATGTGCAGTAATCTACGTTTGCGTTCCAAGTTTCACAATTACTGCATTTTACATCCATATTTTATTTGGTTTTAAAACGGTAAATCGTCGGGATGATTATTAAATTTAGAAGGGAAAGTCATGGAGCGTGGATGGAAATCATCTTCTTCCTCATTTTCGCCTGCATTGTTAAAGTTATTGTTAGGTGAGGATTGAAAAACTTCACTCGTTTCTAAATCGGTAAACTTCACCTGATCCGCAATAAAACGTAAGGGGATATTGCGCAATTCTCCATTACGGTGTTTTGCCACAATAATTTCGCCAATACCTTTTAAATTTATACCGCCTTCTCCTTCGGTAATTCCGTAGTATTCTGGTCGGTAAATAAACATTACCATATCGGCATCTTGCTCAATTGCACCCGATTCCCTTAAATCCGATAACATGGGGCGTTTGTCTCCACCTCTGGTTTCCACAGCTCTACTCAACTGCGATAAAGCAATTACAGGAATACTTAATTCTTTTGCAATTACCTTTAAGGAACGGGAGATTATACTAATTTCTTCTTGTCGGTTTCCACCATCTTTTCCACCTGCATTCATCAACTGAAGGTAATCGATAACTATAATTTTTATGCCGTACTTTTTACACAACTGTCGGGCTTTGGAACGAAGCTCAAAAACCGATAAACCTGGTGTGTCATCAATATATAAAGGCGATTCGGATAAGGTTGTAACTTTTGCATTTAATTGTTCCCACTCATGTGGCATTAGTTTTCCTTTTTTTAATTTTTCAGAATCTAAGCCTGTTTCCGAGGCTACCAAACGCATTACCATTTGTATAGCCGACATCTCTAAGGAGAAAATTGCAACCGGAATTTTTCTATCCACAGCCATATTACGCGCCATAGATAATACAAAAGCGGTTTTTCCCATACCCGGACGAGCAGCTAAAATCAGTAGTTCAGATGGTTGCCACCCCGAGGTAAGTTTATCTAAATCTCTAAATCCAGAGGGTACACCATTTATACCATCTCCTTTATCGGCAGCTGTTTTAATTTGTTCCTTAGCCAATTGGATTAAATCCAGCATTGTGGAATGACTTTTACGCACGTTTCCTTGGGAAACATCAAATAAGTTTTGTTCCGCTTTATCTAAAAGTTGAAAAACATCGCTGGTTTCATCATACGAACCTTTAATAATATCCGAAGACATTTTAATGAGTTCTCGCTGTATAAATTTTTCGGAAATTACCCTTGCGTGATACTCGATATCCGCCGCCGATGCAATTTTATTGGTTAACTTAGCCAAATAAGCTGCGCCACCAACAACTTCCAAATTTCCGTGTTTTTGTAATTTATTTTTAACTGTTAAAATATCAACAGGTTCATTTTGATCATATAATTCCTTAATGGCAACAAATATTTTTTGATGCGCATCCTTATAAAAACTCTCTGGACGCAAAATTTCATTTACCGAGTCGATAGCATCCGATTCTATCAACATTGCACCCAAAACTGCTTCCTCAAAATCCAAAGCTTGTGGCGGTAATTTCCCACCCAGTTCTGGCAAATTAGTGTTTTGTAGAGGCTTAATTCTTTTTTTATTATCTAAAGAGGGATTCAATTCATTCATGCCCCAAAAATACTAAAAATGTTTATGCTAGGATAGGGTTGTTTATAAATTTAATTCATTTTTTTAATTAATTTTTTAACGACATACCTTGGCTTAGTAAATTTTTATCTTTACAAATTTTTATGACTTATGCCATAATATGCAAGTGTATTACGCTATCAGTTAATTATAAAAAAACTGCGTTCTAAATCCTCTAGTTTCCAAGAAATTTTAGTATTTTACAAAGTACAAATCTTAAAACAAAGTAAAAAATGAATTTGAACAATATTAATTCAATACTATGTAAGGGTAATGATCTAATGGGAGATTCGTTATCTGTCTTGTCATTAAATCACCAACATTTAATGTTTGTTATTGATGGTTTAAGCTCTTGTAGTCAACCACAAAAAGCAACTAATTTGTGTAGGAAAATTTTGGAAAATAAGTTTTATAATCAAGAAATTTTAGATGCAAATGAATTAAAAGAATCTTTATACAAGGTTCATAATGAATTACTAAAGTTAAAAGAAGATTTAAGATGTTGTATATCAGGTGTTTTTATTAGCTATGATCAAATAATAGTATTCAATGTTGGAGATTGCAGGGTTTATGGATTTACAAATAATAAAATAACCAGAATTACTAAAGACGACACAATTGTTCAAGAATTAATTGATAAAAATATAATTAATAATATAGAAGCATTAATGCATCATGATGCAGGTATAATTACTCAAAGTTTAGGTTCTTTAAAAAAAATAAATATACATTTACAATTATGTGAAACTATTTATGATAGCTTTTTGATTGTAACAGATGGATTAAGCGGAATGTTTAGTGATGAGCATTTACTAAAAATATACATAGCGAATAAGGATAAAGGCTTTTTGGAAAAGCTTTCGGAAATGGCTGTTTTAAATCATCAACCAGATGATCAAGCAGGGATTTTAATACGAAACTAAATCTCAATTAAAAAGTAAAAGAAAAATTATAAGTATAATAAAATGAGTATAACATTAAAAAGTTTAATTGAACTAAGTAAATTAAAAGTTCCGAAAGCATCAAGACCAAAGGATGGATTTTTAGAAATAATTAAAAAATCTCATCATGAAAATGTTATAAGTCAGATTTATGCATATTTTTTAGATCCAGCTAATAATGCAAATGAAGCAAGTATTTTTCTAGAAGCTTTACAAGAACTAATAATAGATAAAGACGGTTCTAAAGCAAAAATCCCTTTAATTAATTATAAGGTTATTACAGAGGATTATGTTTCTAATGAATCCACAAGAGGAAAGATTGATATTGTGATTATTGATGAAGAAAACAGTTCAGCAATTATAATTGAGAACAAAATTTTTCATCATTTAAATAATCCTTTGGAGGACTATTGGAATAATTATCAATTTGAGAATAGTAATAAAAAAGGAGTGTTATTAACTTTAGAAAACACTAAAATTCCAAAAGAACAACTTAATATGTTTGTAAATATTACTCATATTGAGTGGGTTGAAAAGATAATCGAATTAAGGAAAAATAGAGATTATCCAAATAATATTTATATAACTGACTTTTGTAGAACTATCAAAAATTTATCTAAAAAATATAAAATGAACGAATTAACTAAATTTTATTTTGAAAATTCAATTTTAGTGAATAATGCAATTGAAACACTTAATGAAACAAAAAACTATGTTCACAATCAAATGGAAATTATAGGAGCCCAATTAAATTTGGAAGTAACTACAAATGGTAATTGGCGAAATTTTAAAAAAGATAAAAACTCTAAGCTTTTTTACACTTTATCTTTTGATGGATTTTTTGATGGTAAGCATAATATCTATGTAATTATAGAATTACAAGATGATTATATTAAACTAGCTAAACAAATTATTGGTAATCTAAAACGAGAAAGTTTAAAGGATTATAAAATTAAGGATCACACAAACGATAATTTTCTTCATCTAATTTCTAAAGAGTATATTTTAAAAACAGAACATTTCGAAGTTTTATCAAATACAATGATAGAGATTATTAATAATGATTTTGATTCGATTTTTAATGAGATTGAAAATGAAATTAAATACATTCTTAAATAATTATATTAATATATAAAAAGTTTGTGAAAAATGATTGAATAAAAACAACAACGACATGTTTTGGCGTTACCTAGCAATATCTTTGAATAAATAATAAAAGATATGGAAATAAACATTAAACAAAAGGTATTACGCAACGTTGGGAAAATCTATGAAGAATCAAAAGATTGCAAACTTGAAGATTCATTTTTTATTAAAATAGATAAAGAACTAACCGATTTAACGGAATACTTCAAAACAACTAAAAGTCAAGCTTTTTTTATAGCAATAGTTTTTACTTTAAACTACAAAGGAGATACTGTAGATATAAATGATCTAATAGAGTATTTTAAATGTAACCCAATGAAAATATTGGAATTTAGTGACGATTTAATTTATTTACATTCATCTGGAATTTTTGCAAAGAAAAAATCAAAGCATAGGATGAAATTGTCAGGTATAAATGATCAGTTTACTATAAATGAAAAAATATCAGAAGCGATACTTAATAACCAATTAATGCCAGAACTTCATGATAAAAAGATAACAGATGTTTTTGAATTATTTGAAAAGCTTTATAATCTTGGTGAACAAAGAGATCAAGATGAAATTTCTACCAGAGAGTTGTTCAATCAGGCTAAAGAGTTGATTTTTGAAAATTTGCATTTTCCTTTAATTAGTAAAATCAATGATTTTAAATATCCCATTGAGGATATATATTTATATCTGTATTTAATTTGGAAAACAATCTCTGGAAATAAATCAACAGAAATTGGAAGGGCGTTAGAAGGTATTTATGATAGTGCTACAAAACGAACAAAATATATGCAGAATTTTCTTTGTAAAGATAACGTACTGATTAAGAATAATTTAATTGAAATTATTGAAGCGAACTTTTTTAATGATACTGAAATGAAATTAACAGAACATTCAAATGCGATTTTGAATGACTGTGGAATTAGTATATTTATAAATAAAAAGAAAAGCGAAAATATTATTTCCCCATCAGATATTCCTTTAAGAAAATTAATTTTTAGTGAATCTGAAATGAAACAGCTTTTTTTATTAAAGGATTTACTAAAACAAACAAAATTCAAGCAAGTTCAAAATCGTTTATCTGAAAAAAAACTTTCAAAAGGTATTGCGATTTTATTATATGGCTCACCAGGTACTGGGAAAACAGAAATTGTTAAACAATTAGCCAAATCAACTAACAGAGATTTAATAAAGGTTGAAATTAGCCAGTCAAAATCTATGTGGTATGGTGAAAGTGAAAAAATAATTAAAAGAATATTTACAGATTATAAAGCAATAGCTAAAGATCGCGAGCGAACTCCAATTTTACTTTTTAATGAAGCTGATGCAATAATTTCAAAAAGAAAAGAAGTTGGAAGTTCTGGCGTTAATCAAACGGAAAATGCGATTCAAAATATTATTTTGGAAGAGTTGGAAAACTTTGAAGGAATTTTAATTGCGACAACAAATCTTGCAAATAATCTTGATTCTGCATTTGAAAGAAGATTTTTATTTAAAATTCAATTTCAAAAACCTGATGTTTCAATAAGTGGTAAAATATGGAAATCAAAAATACCTTCATTATCTGTAAATGATTGTAAAATATTAGCTAGTAAATTTAATTTTTCAGGAGGTCAGATTGATAATATTCATAGAAAAAAAGAGATGTATGAAATCATTCATGGAGAAAAGATTTTACTTGAAGGTATTTTAGACTTTTGCTCAGAAGAAGCACTTAATAATAGTAATTCAAAAATTGGATTTAGTATGTTATAAAAACAAATTCTTCTTAAATAATTTCAACCCAATAAAATTTAAAAAATAACAATCATGATAGAAAAAAAATCACTGGCATTTGGACTAACATTAACCTGCTTATTTGGCCCTGCGGGTTTAATTTATAGTAATATTTGGTTAGGTTTAATATTAACATTTATTTCCCTTCCTTTTTTTATAATTTCTTGCTTTACAGTAGTAGGAGCTATAATTATGATACTCATTGTTCATCCATTTTGTATGATATTAAGTGCAATCGCAATTTCTGCAAATAATTCAGGTAAAAAAGTAATAACATCAAAATTTATAGGCTATATATTAATTTTCTTTATTATTATATACTATATCTTTAGCGTTAAATAAAATATAATATAATAAAGATATAAATTTGTAATTAGATTAATCTAGCTATAATTAAAATTAGAAAAATAAAAATAGTACTAATATTTATAATAAAATGAAAGAATTAGATAATTTTAAAAAAGAAATATTTTATTTCTAATAACTTTATTAATCAAAAAAAAGAATCTAAAAAAACAAAACTATTATTGAAAAGGATAATAAATATAGAGTTGTTTTAATCTCAAAGTTCTGTAAATTGGTGTTTTGTAAAGGCTTAATACGTTTTTTATTATCTAAAGAGGGATTCAATTCATTCATGAATCAAAAATACTAAAAATGTTTATGCTAGGGTAGGGTTGTTTATAAATTTAATTCATTTTTTTAATTAATTTTTTAACGACATATTTTGGCGTAGTAAATTATTATCTTTACTAAAATTTATGACTTATGCCAAAATATGCAAGTGTATTACGCTATCAGTTAATTATAAAAAAACTGCGTTCTAAATCCGCTAATTTTCAAGAAATTTCGGATTATTTAGATAGAGAATCCGATGCGCAACAAATTGATTTTAGAATTTCTAAACGAACTTTCGAGCGTGATGTTCAAGAAATTTTAGTGATTTACAAAGTACAAATTGTTTTCGATAGAAAGCAAAAAGTTTATAAAATTTTGGAAGAAGAAAGTACCGTAAACGAGCGTTTATATGAGGCTTTTGATATGTTACATGCTTTAAATATTACAGATAGGTTAAGTAATTCAATAATATTCGAAAAGCGTAAACCTTTGGGTACCGATAATTTGTATGGAATTTTACACGCCATTAATAATAATTTGCAAATTGCATTTACGCACAATAATTTTTTTCATACCAAATTAACAACTCGTAAAGTTCAACCTTATGTTTTAAAGGAATATAAAAACAGATGGTATGTTTTAGGGATTGATTTAGGAGATGATAAACTAAAAACTTTTGCCTTAGATAGAATTACCGATTTAGAAATTACTTCAAAGAAATTTATAAAAAACAATCACTTTAACGCTGAGAAACATTTCGAAAATTGTTTCGGGATTATTGGTCCGCAGGACGATCAATCGGTGCAAGAAATTAAACTTTGGGTAAATACTCATCAAGCAAAATATTTAAAAACTTTGCCATTGCACCATAGTCAGGAAATTATCAATAACGACGAAAATGGCGTTGTTTTTAGATTTAAATTATACATTACCTATGATTTTATAATGGAAATTTTATCCTTAGGTAGTAATGTTAAAGTACTGCAACCCCTTGATTTAGTGGATATAATTAAAAACGATTTAGAAAAAAGTTTGTTAAATTATAAATAAACTTTACTACGTCATACTTTGGCGTAGTAGGCATGTAAGTTTGTATAAATTTAAAACTTACAGATTATGGGACAATTTTATTTACTTTTTTGGATTATTGTTTTTTTGTTACTTTTAAGAGTAGTAATCAACAAAAAGAATAATCAATCATTTTCCGACATTTTTATTAATGGATTTAACAATCAAAATAAAAATGAAAATCACTTTAATTGGGATAATCCCAATCACCAAATTAAAATAGTTAACGAATATTACGAATACCGCCAATGGGTATTTTTTTGGGGATTATTTTTAGATCAAAAACAAGAATTGCGCAAAATTTTAAAAGAGTATAACGAAAAAGGTTGGCATGTTATCCAGTTCGAGTGGGCAGGTATTCCTAAAATGAATATTGTAAAACTTTTGTTTATTTGGGCAATCAGCATTTTTACGTTAGGTTTTGTAAGTTATTGGGTTGGCTTTTCGATTGTTTTTGAGAAAAAAATAAACGACTAGAGTTAAACTTTACTATAATAATTAAGTCGATATTTTGATCCATAAAATCGCACAAATAAGTATTTGTCGAAATACCTATAATTCATTAAAACAACAAATTATACACTTATGAAATGAGCCATGACCCGTTTGTTCACAAACACAAATGAATATCGGCGAATAGCATATGGCAACTAAAAATTTAAATTATATTCATATGAAATGAGCCATGAGCCGTTTGGACACAAACACCAACGAGTATAAGGCGAATAGCATATGGCAATTTAAAAACAAATTATACACATATGAAAACCTTTTTAAGCATAAAAGAATTATTAGAGGGTAACGAATTTTACATTCCTTATTACCACGACGAATACAATTGGAACTATAGTTTAAATGAAAAAGACCCTGAACAATTAAATATATTATTAAGCAACTTAGAAGATTTTATTTCGGGCGATTGTATTAGTGAATATTATTTTGGTCATTTTTTATTTCATGAATATGAATATAATAAGTTTTATATCATAGACGGTGTTCAAAGATTAACAACAATTTTACTTTTATTATTGGCAACTATCAACAATATAAGTTGTGAACGTCCACTCAGTAAATTTGAATTAGAGATTTTAAAATTGATTATAAATTGTAAACTAATAAATTTTATGTTTAATGAGGGTACTAGTATTTTTCGACTTTTGGAATATATTGAAATACAGCATGATGAAAAACCTGAAATTACTACTAAATCGGAATTTTTAAGTAATTACAATTGTAGTTATTTTTCTATAAAAAATTCTGAAAAATCTTTATTTCAATTGTTAGAATTATTTTATAAAATATTAAATGCTAATTGCTCAATCTTAACCGTTAAAAATCAAAAAATTGCCATAAATTTATATACATTCACTAATACTAAAAATTTATACTGTAGAAACAGTGAAACAAGTTTTGATTTATTAAAAGATAAAGATTGTCCAATAGAAGTGCCGTTATCAATAAAATCTGGTATAAATAGTTTAGATGAATTAACTGATGGTTTTAAAACAAAGGAAGTAACTTTATTGGCAGCAATTCCTAAAGTAGGTCAAACTTCATTTGCCTTATCTTTAGTTAAAAATATGGCAATTCATAATACTATTAAAATTGGCTATATTTCTTTAAAAGACGATGAAGATTATATTTTAAATCTAATTTCGGATATTTATCCAGAAGCAATTTTAGAAGAAATAAATACTGAAATTTCATCCTCCAAAGTTTCCGAAAGTATTGCAAAACATTATAAATTAAATACTAATTCGTCTATTCATCTAGTTTGTAGTAATTTAACAATAAGTGAGCTCTGGTATCAATCAGATCTTTTATCAAAAGAGCATGAAATTGATATTTTAATTATCGATTTTGTAGAGGACATCAAATTAGGCTTAGAGTATATTTATGAAGAAGTTTATAATGTAAATAACATCAACAAAACACATGTTGAACTTAAAAATATATATCTACATTTAAAGGATTGGGCTAACGATCTTAATTTACCAATCATAGCATTATCAAAATTAGGGGATATTGTAGGAGAAAGTGGGGGAGATTTTAAACCAAAATATCAACATATTACAGCTTTTAATTTAATAGATAAATATGTAAACGATATTTTGTTTTTGTATCGACCACATTATTATGGTTTTTATGAAGATGATGAAGGGAACGATATAACTGAATTTGCAGAAATTATCAGAGCTGATAAATTTAATAAATATAAGGAAGTTGCCAAATTAAGGTACGATGATAATAAAAACGAATTTTCCAATTTCGAATAATAAATATCATTCGCGATTTAAAGCTTCTTGAATTCAAAAAAAATAATACAAAACTTCATTTCTTAACGTCATCTTTTGGCTTAGTGTAAATGTTTTTTTGATTTATAAATTAAAAAAATTAATATGAATACAGAACAAAATGAACCAATACAAACAGTAATTAAACTAAATGATTTAATAGAAGGCATCAACCTTGTTATTCCAGATTATCAGAGACCATATAAGTGGAAAGAAAAGAATGTATTACAACTTTTGGATGATATTTTCGAGTTCGTTATACTAAAAAATAAAAATTATAGAATTGGTAATTTAATTCTTCATATTGATGATAAAAAAAATAATATTGTTGATGGTCTGCAGAGATTAACAACTATTTCGCTACTTTTAAAAGTATTGAATATTGATAACGGTTTATTGTTAGGTCAAAATTTTCATCATGATATTTCAAAAAATAATATTTTATATAATTACCGAATTATACAAAATTGGGTAGTTACTAAAATTGGAAATGATAATGAAAAATTAAATAACTTTAAAAATAACATCTTTAATAATTGCGAATTTATACTTTTTAAAGTTTTCAGTCAAGATGAAGCTTTTCAGCTTTTTGATTCGCAAAATTCAAGAGGAAAAGCTTTGGAACCTTATGATTTATTAAAAGCATTTCATT
>JACCDH010408867.1_pt1 | contig 10772 bp, 12 predicted proteins | sample 7442481 | NCBI WGS metagenome assembly JACCDH01 (sample SAMN15323433, study PRJNA562643) | freshwater metagenome | isolation source: river surface water | place: USA:Blue River Watershed | collected 2017-08-15 | reverse complement strand
TTATGATTAATGGAGTAGATTATTATATAGATCCAAAAGGGAAATGGGTGTTTACCTCGGCCTATCATGAGGCAAGAGGCTATTGCTGTGGGGAAGCGTGCAAACATTGCCCCTATGATTATGAAGCAGTGCCCGAACCCATCAAAACGCGCGCGCAATTAATTAGAGCCACACTTAGTAAAAACGCCAGCGATGCAATACACCCCGAAGACTAAGGACTTTTTTCAAAACGTTTTTGATATAGTTCGTTTAATTCCAAAGGGACGTGTTACAAGTTATGGTGCCATTGCTAAATACATTGGCACAGGGGGAAGCTCAAGAATGGTGGGTTGGGCAATGAATGCCTCTCATGGGGTTAAACCAAAAGTACCCGCACACCGTGTAGTAAACCGCAATGGTATGCTAACAGGTAAACATCATTTTGAAACCCCCACTAAAATGCAGGAACTATTAGAAAAGGAAAAAATAAAAGTTGAAAAAGAAACCGTAGTGGAATTTGAAAAAATATTTTGGGATCCGGCTATTGAACTAAGCATGTAAATTATAGCAAACAGCATAAAAAAGGAGTGATTGCATCACTCCTTTTTCTTTATACCTAATGTAATTAGTTGTAGTAAGGTTTAATCATCCAATACACCAACGGCCCTGAGGCAGCAACATAAAACCAAATTGGCCACATACGTTTTGCCATTTTTTTGTAACTAGCATACTCCCCTGTTAATCCGCGATAGGCCGTAAATAAAATAAAGGGCAAGCTAGTAGCAGCTAAAATAATATGGGTACTTAATAAAAGTAAATAAAATGGGCGTGTATTTCCTACTACTGCAGCTTCCAACGTATCCACCGTTCCATCAAAGTTGGCATCTCCATACTTAGCCTCTCCTGCAAACAAATGATGCGCAATATAGGTTACTAAAAACAATACAGATAAAAACATCGCAAAAAGCATTAAGTTTTTATGCAGCTGATAATTATTATTTTTAACGGCATACAAAGCAGCGACCAATAAAATACAAACACCTGTATTTAACATTGCATTGATCAATGCAAAAATATGTTTGTCAAAAGGAAGTTCAACTTTAAGTGAAAACTTACTTAAAAATGTAACAGCTACAAAAACGACTACAGAAAAAATACCTATCAATAATTTTGCTTTTTTATCGTTTTTTTGAATGGATGGTGCTAACATAACTAATTTTTATTGATAATAAATTTAATCACTCTAATTAACATGAAGGAAACAAACACAATGATTCCTACGCGTATCTCTGACTTGTACTTTTCTTTAAAATTTGTCCAATTCATATAAATGAAATTAATGTTTCTGTCTTGTGCTGGTGAAATAATATACAAAACCTCCTATCAATACTGCAATAATCAACCATAACCAACTTAAGTCAATAATGTCTTGGAAAATTTTACTCTTGCGATTTTTGTTTTTCTCAAGCATAATATATCCTACATCCTTGGCTAATTTCAAAAGCGAAGCCGAGTCCAAGCCATTATAATATCCACGCACTTTCATTTCTTTATCAAGCAATACAAATCGACTGGTATGAACAAATTCTGGGCTTACTGGCTCATCGCTGAATTTATCTACTTTTAATTCCTCAAAAGCAAAATTGTAAATAGAATCTCTATTGCCAGTGAGTAGCCACCAGTTGTCGGCAATCACATCCATTTTGTTGGCATACTCTCTTAATACCGGCACACTGTCTCTTTGAGGATCCACCGACAAGGACATGAACTGAACAATATTGGTATCTACTTGCTTTTTATACTTATTCCCACCAATAATAAAAGATTGTTGCAATTTTGACATATTGCGTGTAAGCTTGGGGCAGATACTCCCACAGCTGGTAAAGAAAAAATCTATAATAATTATTTTTCCTCTCTGATCATATAGGTTTACAGTATCCCCTAATTGGTTGACCAAACGAATATTTTTTGTAGTATGCCAAATACTATCCGTTACCTGTTTACCTTTTTCTACTTTATTTACTACGGTGTCTAATAAATAATGTCTTGGCATCGTTACTGCTGTTTCGCTGGCTTGCTTAAGCCATAAATAACATAGCACAGGAATGAGTAAAGCAATGATTAAGCCGTAAAACGATTTTTTAGACATACTATTATTTGATAGGCAAAGTTACAACGTAAAGCCTAAATGACATTGGATTAAAACAAAAAACCACCCTTTGGAGGATGGTTTTTCTATTACTTGGGGGCAACTATTTGTGCCCTTCTTTTGTTTTGTGTTCACCTTCATTTGAGGCCCCTTTCTCATGGGAAGATGGAGTAGCACCATGTGCCCCATGCTCCTTTTTCTCGGCCTTAATGGTTGCTTGCTCCTTAAAATAAGGATCGTAATTGTTGCGTAAATTTTTAAATGAATTGCCATCCGCTAAAAAGGCAATGATAAACCAAATAAACAATGCCAAAGGCACTACAATGGTCATGATTAAATTTTTCAATTCATGCTTTAAGTGCATGAAATAAGCAACAATATAAAATGCTTTAGCCATCATTAAAATAACAATCACTCCTTTAATAGCTAATCGAAGTCCTTCAGAAGTAATACCAATCATCCAAAAACCTAAAATCAATTCCACAATCGTTAATACAGAAAGAATGATAGTTACCTTCTTAATTTCTGCAATTACATCATGGTGTTCAGCGTGTGTATCTTGTGACATAAAATTTCTTTTTTTTCAATATTTTAGAACGCTGGGAAGCGTTATAATTTGTTTACAATAAATAGAAGCAAGTGAATACAAATACCCACACTAAGTCTACAAAGTGCCAGTACAATCCAGCTTTCTCAATCATTAAATAATGACCTCTTTGTTCGAATTTATCCATTAAAGTCATAATTAACATAACAAGATTAATCACCACACCACTAAATACGTGGAAACCGTGGAAACCTGTAATGGTAAAAAAGAAATTGGTAAAGTTGCTAGTTGAAGCAGTACCGTCTGCATTCATAAACGGATTCCTACCCCACCATGCACCTTCATGATGTAAGTGATTCCACTCCCAAGCTTGACAACTTAAAAATGCAATACCACCAATGATGGTCCAAATCATATATTTAACGACTCCTTTTTTGTCCATCATTTTTCCTGCATGTACTGCCAACACCATGGTTACAGAACTTACAATCAAAATGAAAGTCATGATAGATACAAACACCAAAGGAGCATTCACCCCTTCAGGTGCAAAAGGAAAACTTTTAAAAACTAAGTTCGGGTCAGGCCATCCATTCGTAGAAAAACGAACGGTACCATAGGAAATTAAGAATGCGCCAAAAGTAAATGCGTCACTCATTAAAAAGTACCACATCATTACTTTACCATATTCTACATCAAAAGGGCTCTTCCCTCCGTTCCACCATTTTGCTTCCTTAGTTGAAGCGGTTGTTACATTTGACATGTGCTATTTCGATTTCAGTGCAAAAATATTGGCTATCAAGGATATTTCACAAAAATACCCCAGTTTTTTTGGGCCTAGCCAACCCAATATAGGAATACAAAAAGGTACACCCATAGTATATCTACAAAATGCCAGTAATTGGATATTAACCTAACCGGCATTTCATTATTTAAGCCATTTTTAGCGGAAAATGCCTTTAAACTAATCCAGATAAGGGCAATTACCCCGCCAATTACGTGAATCATATGTAAAACCGTAATCACGAATAAAAAGGAAGCTGCTGAATTGCTTCTTGGACCAATTAAGGAAATGCTATTCCCCTCCAAAGCCCTAAAGCCCTGCAATTGTAAAATCACAAAAACGACCCCTAAAATAGCCGTAAGCGTTAAAAATCCACGATACTGGTTTTCATTTTGGTCCTTGAATTTTTTAACGGCCATTTGAATGGTAAAGCTGCTTAGCAAAATAACCACTGTTGAAACAATAAAAACAGTAGGCATATCAAACTCCAGCCAATTCGCCTGGCTTTTTTTAACAATGTAGGCACTGGTTAAACCAGCGAACATCATTACAATGCTTCCCAAACCACCCCACAAATAAAAAAAATAGGGATGTGTTTTTTTCTTTTCGGTTAATAATTCTGTTGACATAATAAAAAATTAAATAATGGTTGTCTTATAATTTATCGGCCAATAAGGATAAATACACCACGGGTAAATAAATGTAGCTACTAAACATAACGCGTCTAGCTGCAGGTACCCCCATGTTTTGATATAATCTAACACATTGAACTATTATAAAAATATTTGCAATTAATACCACCCACATACTCCAAGTGCCTGTCATGCCTAAATAGTAAGGCAAAAATCCTACAGGTACCATTAATACAGCATACATAATGGATTGTAATGCGGTAAAACGTGTTGGTCCTTCCTTTGCAGGTAATAATTTAAAACCCACACGGGAATAATCGGCATGAGATACCCAAGCAATGGCCCAAAAATGAGGGAACTGCCATAAAAACTGGATTAATAATAAAACCCATCCACCCGCAGTAAATTCATTGGTGGCAGCGATCCATCCAATTAAACAAGGAATCGCACCTGGAAAAGCCCCTACCAACACCGCAATAGAATTTACCTTTTTTAAAGGCGTATATATAAACGCATATAAAAACAAACTGAATGCAGAAAGTAAAGCCGAGGCAAAATTAAAATACAGCATTAACCCAACACCCAACACACCAGTAATTAGTGCAAAGGTATAGGCTTGCCTTTGTGTTAACCTACCAGCAGCTACCGGACGATTACTGGTACGCTTCATTTGTGCATCGGTATCTTTTTCAACCGCTTGATTAATGGCATTGGCACTTCCAGTAATACACAAACCCGCAAAAGTTAATAATAAAATATTGAACCAGTTAAAGCCTACCACATTGGGTGCCATCTGAAAACAAATTACGCAAGTAAACACTACAGTAAAACTGAGTGTGAACTTCATGAGTTGTCCGTAATTTTTTAAAGTAGCTTTCACTTTTGGGGTTTCAATATAAATCGAAAAATAATAACCTTATTTCAAAAAAATTATGCCCTGATTGAACAGGGCATAATCAAAAATATTAGTGACTTGATTCGTTCTCGCCCACTGGAACATCTTGTGGGATAAAATCAACACCATCCTTACCGTAATCATAAGGCCAACGGTGTACTTCAGGAATTTCACCAGGCCAGTTACCGTGACCAGGATTAATTGGAGTAGTCCACTCTAAAGTATTAGATTCCCAAGGATTTTTAGTTGTTACTTTACGTCCTTTGAATATAGAGTAGAAGAAGTTAATCAAGAATAAAATTTGTACTGCAAAAACAATCATAGATACCGTACTTATGAAACGGTTTAATTCTGCAAATTGCTTAAAGCTTTCCCAAATACTAAAATCAAAATAACGACGAGGCATACCGGCTAAACCTTCATAGTGCATAGGCCAGAAAATTAAGTAAGCACCTGCCATGGTCACCCAAAAGTGGATATACCCTAAAGAGTTGTTTAAATAACGACCATACATTTTAGGGAACCAGTGATATACCCCAGCGAACATACCAAACATACTTGCTACTCCCATTACAATGTGGAAGTGCGCAATTACAAAGTACGTATCGTGTAAGTGAATATCCAATGCAGCGTTTCCTAACCAAATACCTGTTAAACCTCCAGAGATAAATAAGCTTACAAAACCAATTGCAAACAACATACCTGGTGTGAAACGGATATTACCTCTCCATAAAGTAGTTAACCAGTTAAATACTTTGATCGCAGAAGGAACCGCAATTAATAAAGTTAATAAAACGAATACCGATCCTAGGAATGGATTCAATCCTGTAACGAACATATGGTGTGCCCAAACCAAGAAGGCCAATGCTGCAATGGCAAATAAAGAACCTAACATGGCCATATAACCGAAGATGGGCTTACGTGAATTCACCGATAAAATTTCAGAAACCATACCCATGGCAGGTAACAAAATAATATATACCTCAGGGTGACCTAAGAACCAGAATAAGTGTTGGTATAAAATAGCGCTACCCCCTTCGTTGGATAAAGCGCCCACCCCATTCACGAAAATATCAGAAAGATAGAATGAGGTACCAAAGTTTCTATCAAAAATTAATAAAATCAATCCAGACAATAATACTGGGAAAGACAATACACCCAATATCGCTGTAAAGAACAATGCCCAAATAGTTAAAGGCAAACGCGTCATCGTCATCCCTTTTGTACGCATGTTCAAGATGGTTGCGATATAGTTTAAACCACCTAATAATGAAGATACAACGAACAATGCCATTGCAATAATCCATAAGTCCATCCCTGTTTTAGAACCAGGAGAAGCATCACCCAATGCTGACAAAGGAGGATAAGCAGTCCAACCACCACTAAATGGTCCGGTTTCAACAAACATAGAAGATAACATTACAATGCTAGCTGCAAAGAAAAACCAGTAAGACAACATGTTCATGAATGGAGAAGCCATATCACGCGCACCAATTTGTAATGGAATTAAAAAGTTGGCAAAAGTACCAGACAATCCCGCAGTCAATACAAAGAATACCAATACGGTTCCGTGTGTAGTTACTAAAGCGTAATAAGCTTCAGGAGTAATTTGACCTCCTTTAGCCCATTTACCCAATATAGATTCTAACCAAGGAAAACTTGAATCTGGATATCCTAATTGTAAACGGAAAAGCACACTCATTAAACCACCTAGTACTGCCCAAACCATACCCGTGATCAAGAATTGCTTCGCGATCATTTTATGGTCTTGACTAAATACATATTTAGTTAAGAATGTATCATGATGTTCATGATGACCATGATCGTCATGTCCATGTGATGTGTGTAATGCTGCTTCGTGACTCATACCTTTTATTTAAATAAGTTTTTTTATACTAATGTTGTCAGTAATCAATTAATTTTTAGCAGTTGCTTTTTTAGCTGTGCTATCAGCCGTTGCTGTTTTCGCTGCTTCTGCTGCCGCTTTTGCTGCCTCCGGATCTTTATCAGGGAAAGCAGTATAGTATTGTGGCTTTTGCTTCGCTAACCATAAATCATATTCTTCTTGTTCCACTACTTCAATAATGCCTTTCATAGAATAGTGTCCGTTACCGCACATTTGATCACAAGAAATTTCATACGCAAAGTTGGCGTTGCCCGTAATCTCCTTCATTTCTTTTGTAGTGTATTTAGGCGTAAACCACATAGTCGTTGGGATACCAGGAACCGCATCCATTTTCAAACGGAAATGGGATAAACCTACGTCATGAATAACGTCTCTTGAACCAATGATTAATTTAATAGGTTGACCTTTCACTACATACATTGTTTGCTCGGTCAAAATATCGTCTTGAGAAAATTTATCATCCCAGATAATACCTACTGAGTTGGTAGCTGGGTCAATATTTTTGTAATATTTTTTACCAAAAACTGCATCCTTTCCTGGGTAGCGAAATATCCAACCAAATTGCTTACCTGTTACTTCAACCACCATTGCATTTTTGGGAGCGTCTCCAGTAAAGAAAAACCAGTTACGTAAACCAAACACTACTAAAACAGTTAAAGTAATGGCAGGAATCGCAGTCCAAATTAATTCCAATTTAGTACTGTGCGCAAAGAAGAAAACTTTACGATTATCATCTTCTTGGTATTTATAAGCAAACCAGAACAATAAAATTTGAGTGACAATAAATACAATACCTGTAATGGCTAATGTGATCCAAAGCATTTCGTCCACTTTTTCACCTTGTACACTTGCTGCAGGTTGCGCCAATAAAGTTTTACCAAAATAAAGATCGTTACATACGTACACGCCCACAAATCCCAACACCAAAAACGCGATCATTAAAAAACCGTTGATTTTGTTGTTTTGTTTACGGCTGTTTTCTTCTCCTTTTAGGATAGACACATATTCACTCGCCTTGGCAATTTGAAAAATTACCACAAATATTAGGACGATGATTGCGATAGATAAATATAAACTCATAATGCTTTAATTCGTTATTTCTAAATCAATATTAGTTGGATTCAATAATTATACTTGGTGAATAATACTTTCTTTTAAGAAAGGATGATTCTTAGCAATTAATGGTTTGCTTGCCAATGAGCGTGCTACCATTAAAATTAAAACGCCTACAAAGAATCCTAAAATGCCAAAGTCTAACCAACCTAAAGTAACATGCTCTTTCATTAAGCTACCCATTACCATTTGGTAAAAGTCAATCCAGTGACCAAATAATATTAATACCGCCATGAAGGCTACTAAAGTGAAGTTTCTTTTTGCAGAACGCTTCATTAATATAATTAAGGGTGCTAAAAAGTTAACAACCAAGTTTAGGAAGAAAATAGGTTTGTAAGGTCCTTGAACACGGTGCTTAAAGTAAACAGTTTCCTCAGGAATATTTGCATACCAGATAAGCATGTATTGAGAGAACCATAAGTAAGTCCAGAAAATAGAAAACGCAAACATGAATTTTGCAATGTCATGTAAGTGCTCCGAGTTAGTTAATTCTAAATAGCCTTTGTTTTTTACATAAATTACCCAAAGTGCAATCAATGCCATACCTGCTACAAATGAACTAGCAAAAGTGTACCAGCTATACATAGTAGAATACCAATGTGCATCGATACTCATTAACCATAACCAAGGAATAGTAGAAGCCACTGTTAAACCAAACCACACTAAGAAAAATCCTGAACGTGTCATGCTACGAATATTAAATTTAGTAGCTGTTTCTAAGTCCATTGGATTTTCGTCCGCTTCGCGAGAAATTTGACGCATTCTATAACCAAAATATGACCATAATCCAATTGCTAATGTTGTCCAAATAATAAAGAAAGTAGGATTCAAGAAACCAACCTTTCCTTTTAAGATAGGATCTTTTGCAACTGCCTCTGCATCCAACCAATGGTAAATATGATGCTTATGTCCAACTACTACATAAATTAATACTGCAAAAGTAATGGCACCAAACACAGGCACTAAAGTAGAAATAGCTTCAGCAATTCTACGGAACGACTGCATCCAAGCAGCTTGTGCCATAGTGCTAAAACATAAAAAGAACATGGCTGCATTGGTCACTAAAGTCCAAAAAATTGTGTTGTACATTAAAGTACCCCAAAAGTGCACTTGCTCATGTTCGTCATTGCTAAATCCTTTGGTAAACATACCATACAATAAGGCAACACCGCCAATGCCAATCAAAGCATAAGCCCATGTTTTTAATTTACCAGGAATTTCAAATTGCTCTTTAATAGATGCCATCGTTTCTTATTTATAATCTTTTTAAAATCTTTGTGCTCGTTGATTTCTATACTTATTATTTAGCTTTATTATCCTTTTTTAGCAGCTGCTTGTTTATCCTTAATGTACTTGATAATCATCCAGCGTTGATGTCTGCTTAATTGAGAAGCATAAGAACCCATTAAGTTTTTACCATACGCTACAGAATAAAACATTTGACCAGCAGGCATGCTCTCATACTTTACATCCCCAATTAAAGTTGCAGGCTTTGCTGGATAAGGACCATTACCGTCTTTATACAAAGGACCGTTTCCGTCTAATTTAGTACCGTGACAAATACCACAGTTAATTAAATATAAACGCTCTGCTTCAGCCGTTTCTTTAACCGACATAGAATCAATTGGATTCGGGATTGCTTTTGATGCATTATAATTAACAGTGTCACCTGGCTTATCCATCGCAATGGTAAACGGCATGTCATGACCACGAGCAATAGTACCATCAACTGGTTTTGCAGTGTAGTTAATTCCTTTTGCAGTTAAATTACTATGATCAGAGTAGGATTCATACGCACGACTATAGGCCATATCGGGCATATAGATAGAACCTGGAGTACGCTTCACATCGCTACAACTAGTTAATCCAACTACTGCGGCTAAAAATGTTATTGCTAAAAATTTATTCATCTTGTTATTCTTAATTCAATTAATGAGATACTTGCTTATATAAGTTTTCGTTGTCGTTATCATAAGTGCCAAACCACCAGTCTTCTTCAGCCACTTGAATTTCAGTTTCAACTGCACCATTAGAAGTTAACAATGCTTTTAAGTCGTCGGCATTTGTTTTGTCAGTACACTCAAGCACCATAACAAATAAATCATCCGTTGCTCTTTTATGGAAATGGTGTTTTTTCACCCCTGGAGCCAACTGACATAAGTATAAGAAAGTAAGTACCATACCTACTGCTGCAAACAATACTGTCAACTCAAAAATAATAGGGATCCATGCTGGCAAAGCAAAGTGTGGTTTACCACCAATGTTTAAAGGCCAGTCCTTTGTGAAAATCCAGCTAATACAACTAATTGCAGTAGTGGTACCAGTGATACCATAAATAAAGCCGGCTGTATGCAAACTAGTTTCACGCATACCCAAAGCGTGGTCTAAACAATGCACCGGGAAGAGCGTGTACACGTCTTTTATTTTATACCCAGCAGTACGCACTTGCTTAACTGCAGGAAACAAAACTTTTTCATCATCAAAACAACCAACTACAAATTTCTTTTGTGCCATAGTATATTTCTTAAACTAATAATTAATGAGCATGCGCATGATCGTGAACGAATGAATCAAGCTGCTGTTTTTCGATAGCGTCAAATTCTGGTTTATACGATTCACCGCTGCGTTTTAATACATATTTAATTTCTGCCACCGCAATTACTGGGAAGTATTTAGCGAATAGGAAGAAACAAGTGAAGAATAAACCAAATGTTCCAGCGTAAAAACCAATCTCCCAAATGCTAGGGCTGTAATATACAGACCAGCTAGA
>JACCDH010209333.1_pt1 | contig 10774 bp, 8 predicted proteins | sample 7442481 | NCBI WGS metagenome assembly JACCDH01 (sample SAMN15323433, study PRJNA562643) | freshwater metagenome | isolation source: river surface water | place: USA:Blue River Watershed | collected 2017-08-15 | reverse complement strand
TCTATAATTTTAAAATAAATGGCAGTATTAACATCCCAACAACGAAATGTTCTAGAAGCTGCTGTTAAGCAAGCTAGAAAGGTTGCAGAGATTGGTGCTTTTAATGCGCTAAAGGCTATGGCTGTTAATAATGTTGAGCCATTTTCGCACATGAGTGCAGAGCAGAGAACTTTACGAAATAGTTTGCGAAGTAAAGCTAGATTGTTGGGAGATGAATTACCAGCCAGCGGTGCTCAAAGAATAGATAATCTGTCTTATGAACTGGCTTACGAAACTTGGCACAAGATGTTATTTGCAAAGTTTCTGGAAGCTAATGATTTATTAATACATACAGCTTCTAGTGTTGCAGTTTCAATGGAAGATTGCGAGGAATTAGCTCAAGATGAGGGTTTTTTAGATAAGTGGGACGCAGCTGCTAATTACGCATCAAAAATGCTCCCAGCTATTTTTAGGACAGATGACCCATTAATGCAAATAACTTATGCAACTGATGAGAGGATAAAGCTTGAAGAAATCATAGATGGATTAGAGCAAGAAATTTTCATTGCTGATGACGCATTAGGTTGGGTATATCAATTTTGGCAAAGTGAGGCGAAGGCTACAATAAATGCTAGTGGTGATAAAATTGATGGTGCTAAACTTCCTGCAGTTACCCAATTGTTTACCGAACCATACATGGTTCATTTTTTAATTGATAATACCCTTGGTGCTTGGTGGGTAAGCAGAAATCCCGGCGTAAAGCCACCAGTGAAATTCGATTATTTAAGGCTCTTAGACGACGGATCTCCAGCAGCTGGACAATTTGAAGGCTGGCCAGATAAAACAGCTCTAGTGACTTCATTAGACCCGTGTATGGGTAGCGCCCATTTTGTTTGCGCTCTATTTCCTGTATTTGCATCTTTAAGAATGTATGAAGAAGGTTTGAGTGAGGAAGATGCAACAGACAAAGTTATTTCTGAAAATCTACATGGGCTTGAATTAGATCCGAGATGTACTCAGATTTCAGCTTTTAACTTGGCATTAACTGCTTGGAAATTCTGTGGTCATTACAAAGAACTTCCAGAAATGAACTTGGCTTGTAGTGGGATCGCACCAAAAGGAAAGGTTGAAGATTGGGTTAAACTAGTGGGAAAAGTTGATCGTGCAGATGATAAACTTCGTTTAGAGAATGGTATGCGAGAACTATATAATCATTTTCAGCTTGCACCTGAATTGGGTAGTTTGTTAGACCCATCCACCATCAAACCAGATGCATTTACAGCTAGTTTCGAAGAATTAGAACCTGTTCTTAAAAAAGCGTTAGAAAGTGAGGCTGATACCGACCAAATAGAGAGAGGGGTAATGGCAGCTGGTATTGCAAAGGCTGGACAGCTATTGGCCAAGAAATATCATTATTTAATAACTAATGTTCCTTATTTAGCAAGAGGAAAGCAAGCAGAGTCAATGATTAAATTTAGTGATAAAAATTTCATTGACTCTAAAAGTGATTTGGCTACAATCTTTTTAGATAAAATGTTCAGATCATCGGAACTAAATGGTTCAATTGTATGTGTAATTCCAGTTTATTGGCTGTATTTAACATCTTATAAAAAACTAAGGGAAAGACTATTAAAAAATTACACTTTTAATTTCATCGCTAAATTAGGTTCTGGGGCTTTTAGTCAAATTTCTGGAGAGGTTGTACAAGTCATTTTAATATCTATATCCAATTTAAAGCCTGAAAAAAAGACAGACTTCTTAACCATAGATGTGTCACAGTATCAAAATATTTTTTCTAAATCTGAAGCTTTAACTAAAAAGAATATTGATTTAATTAATCAAATTAAACAAAATGAAAATCCTGATAACTCAATAATTATCAGTGATTCAGATTCAGGAAAGTTCTTAAGTCAATATGCCCATGCTTACCAAGGAATTTCACCAGCAGATCTTAATAGATTTGAAATTTTTATTTGGGAAATAAATCATTCAAATAAAATTGATTTAGATTTCTGGCAGACTGAACCAGTTAGTGATTCGATATATAATGGTTTTAATAGCTACTTGAAATATAATGAACTTATTAAATCAGGATGTGGTACTATTCGTGGAGAAAGCAATTGGGGTAAACATGGGGTCTCTATTCGTAAAGCAGGCGTAAATTATTCTTCAATTTATTTGGGTGAAAAATTTAATACTAATATGGCGGTTTTAATGCCGAATGATAGTATGAATTTATTACCCATATTTTTATTTATTAATTCAACTGAGTTCAAAAAAAAGGTTCGTGAAATAGATACAAAAATTGGTATTACTGAGGCTAATATTACTAAAGTAAAATTTGATTTTGAATATTGGAAAAAATTAGCTTCAGAAGAATATCCAAATGGTTTACCAAAACCTTACAGTGACGATCCTACTCAGTGGTTGTTTCATGGTCATCCTAACAAAACACACAATCCTCTACAAGTTGCTTTAGCAAGACTTATGGGTTATCGCTGGCCAGCAGAAACGGATTCTGAGATGGAATTAGCAGAAGAAGCAAAGCGGTTAATTGAAGCAGTTAAAGCATTTGATAACTTAAGTGATGATGATGGAATTTTTTGCATCCCATCAGTAAATGCTGAACAAGCTGGCGCAGATAGATTAAGAGTTTTTTTACAAGCAGTTTTTGCTGAGACTTGGGATAATAATACTATTAGTGAACTTCTGACGAAAGAAGGTTCCAATGCATCAAATTTAGAAGATTGGTTACGCAAAGAGTTCTTCGCTCAGCATTGCAAATTGTTTCAAAACCGCCCATTCATCTGGCATATCTGGGATGGAAGAAATGATGGATTTTCCGCATTAGTTAATTATCACAAATTAGACAAAGAAAACCTATCCAAACTCATTTATACCTACTTGGGTGATTGGATACGTATGTGCGAGGCTAAAAAACGAAATGAAGAAAGTGGCGCAGATGGTTTACTAATTGCTGCCTTAAAACTAAAAGAAAAATTAGAAGCAATTCTGCACGGCGAGGCGCCTTATGACATTTTTGTTCGTTGGAAACCTTTGGAGGAACAACCCATTGGTTGGGAACCTGATCTAAATGATGGCGTGAGATTAAACATCCGTCCATTTGTAGAAGCAGGTGTTCTCCGCAATAAGTTCAACATTAAATGGGGCATAGATAGAGGAAAAAACCCACCCAATAGCTATTGGGGTGAAATTAGAGACAATGATAAACATTTGACTTTGGCTGAAAAGCGAATAGCTAGGGAAAAGAATAAAAAATAAGCATGGCAGAAAGTATTTTCGATAAAGTAAAGCAAGCCCTAAAACAGGCAGAAAATCACAACAGTAATTTGATGGTGAAGCCGGAAGTTATTCTTTGGCTTGACCCAGATAATCAATGGACAGATGTTATCGAAGTGCTTCAAGGTGAACTACCACAACTACTTATTTATGGTGACTATGCACCATCTAAAAAACAAGGCCCTTCTATTTGGATTAAGTGCATGGTGGCAAAAATGCTACCTGAAGCAAATTGGAATGCTGATCAAACACCCATAATTTATTTACCAGGCTTTTCGAAAAATGATTTTAGAAATGTTGAAGAAGCTGGACTTAATTTGCAGCCATTAATTGAATATCAATATACAGGGGTCTTATTTTTACAGGAAAATGGTAAAGAGTGGACGATTCTAGCCTTTTTAGAAAACCCCTTTAATGGTCTAGGAATTAAAGTAGCTAAGGATAGTGCAACAAAAGAGGCATTGAAAAAATCTTTACCATTTACTTTTCAAGACGCCGACGTTTTTCAAGGAAGATCCATCTTGGATGCGGACTTCTTGAATAATTTATTATTTCCTGATCTGACACCAAACATCCTTAAGTGGATGTGCAAGGGTGATGTCTTTTTACAACAGATGGATGCTGTTCGCAGGGAAGTATTTATAAATCTTTGTAAAAATCAATATGAGTTTGAACCAGATCACCGTGATATTATCTCAATAGCTAGAAAACTTGGTGAGCAAAAAGGAAATTGGAGATCTATTTGGCAGATGTATGCAAATGCCCCTAAGAAATATCCTGAGATTGAAGAATTCCTTCGTTCAGCAAAGCCAGATGATTTAGGTGTTGGTGTATTTGCTCTACCAGAAGAAAGTTGGCCACAAGTCAATGAATTAGCTGAAGATAAATTACTCTCTGATTTAACAAAAGTGGCGAATCTACACCCCAAGGAAGCAAGCCTAAAATTAATTTCATTAGAGGACGCAAACAGAAAACGTATCAGTTGGATTTGGAATGAACTTGGAAAATCACCTTTAGTGAACTCACTCCACTTTTTAGTGGAAATGGCAAAAATCTGTACTAATGCTTTTCCAATATCTTCAATTGAAGAATTGAAAGATTACTACACCTCCAAAGGTATTCATGCTGACCAAAGTATGAGAAAAGCACTAGCTTCTGTAAAGAGCGAAAAAGATAAAAAGGCGATCAAATCCATTATTAAGGTTATTTATCAACCATGGTTAGAATTAATTACAAATCAGTTTCAAACCTTAGTTACGAAAAACGCGGATATCTTCACTAAACAACTGGCTAAAGAGGAAGAGGAATCTTATATATTATTTGTTGACGCTTTCAGATATGAATTAGCTGAAGAGTTCTGTCAGAGATTAGAAAAGTTAAAATATAAAGTTGATTTAACTAATGGTTGGTCTGCAATTCCTTCCCTAACACCAACGGCAAAACCAAATATATCTCCCATTGCAAAATCAGTTTCAACGGTCAGTGAAATATCAGAGTTTAGACCACAACTTATTAATGGTAAGGATTTGCAAACTTCTGCCTTCAGAGAGCAATTATCAGCCAACGGTTTTAGATTCATCTCGAATTCTAATGACATCGATTCCTCAGTAAAATCATGGCAAGAAATAGGTGATATTGATACCAAGGGCCATGAGGAACAATCCGATATGGTTAAAAGGATTGATGAATTATTTGAACAAGTTCTTGAAACAATAGATGTTGCTTTTGAAAAAGGGGTTAATAGAATAAAAATAGTGACGGATCATGGCTGGCTTTTAATGCCAGGCGGTTTACCTAAGACTCAACTCTATTCAGGTTTAGCAGAAACTCGTTGGGGAAGGTGTGCCATTATAAAAGATGGTGCAAAAACGGATTTACTTCATTTACCATGGAGATGGAACCCTAATATTTTTATTGCTTACGCCCCAGGAATCAACTTTTTTAAAATGAACGAAGAATATGCTCATGGTGGAATATCAATTCATGAGTGTTTAGTACCTGAAATCATTATTGAAAACCCCAATGCGCAAAACATAGATACCGAATTCAAAGAGGTAAAGTGGGTAAACCTAAAATGTGCTATAAAAACAACTAATGTTCCGGACGGCTTTAAAATAGATATCAGAACAAAATACAATGATCCTTTAACGAGCGTACTAGATGTTTCAAGTAAGCATAAAAAAATCATTGGGAATATGGTGACAATCTTAATCGACGATGCCTACGAATACCAATCTGCAACAATCGTTTTATTGGACGAGAACGATAGAATTTTAAATAAAAAACCAACAACAATTGGTGGTTAAAAATTAATAAGTATGGAATTAGATAAAATTGATCAAATATCAGCAAAAGCTTTTGAAGGATTTATTGTTCGAAAGGATCTACTTGAAAACTTCCGAAAAACCTACCCTGTCCCAACTTATGTAATTGAGTTTTTACTTGGTAGATATTGTTCAACCACAAATGAACAAGAAATGCAGGAAGGTCTTGAAATTGTAAAGAGGCAATTACAAGATAGAACTGTTAGAACTGGTGAGGAAGAGTACTTTAAGTCAAAGGCTAAGGAAAAAGGATCAATTAAAATTATTGACATTATCACTGCTAGACTTGATACATCGACAGATAGTTATGTGGCCAATTTACCTAGTTTGCAACTAAACAAGGTTCGTATCTCTTCTGAAATAGTTAGTGCAAATGATAGAATGTTAACTGGTGGTTTCTATGCAGAAATAGAGTTAGAATATGATGCGGTAATTGCTCAAGAAAATTCAGGTCGACCGTTTGGGGTAGTTAGCATTAGACCTATTCAACTTTCTCAACGAAATGTTCTTGATGTCCTGTATAAAGGAAGGGAAAACTATTCTTTAGAGGAATGGAAAGATTTTTTAATTCGTTCGATAGGAATGGAACCAAGCACATTAAGCGAAAAGGCTAAAAATGTGTTGTTTGTGAGGATGCTTCCATTTGTGGAACGAAATTATAACCTCGTTGAACTGGGCCCACGAGGCACAGGTAAATCACATCTTTACCAACAGATATCCCCTTATTCACATTTAGTTTCTGGAGGTAAGGCAACCGTTGCAAAGATGTTTGTGAATATGGGTAGCGGAGAAAGAGGTCTAGTTTGTAAATATGATGTGGTTTGTTTTGATGAAGTTTCCGGAATTTCATTTGACCAAAAAGATGGTGTCAACATCATGAAAGGTTACATGGAGAGTGGTGAATTTAGCAGAGGTAAAGAACCTATTCGAGCTGATGGTGGTATAGCTATGGTTGGGAATTTTGATGTGGATGTGGAGCATCAACAACGAGTTAGCCATTTATTTGGCCCTATGCCAAAAGAAATGCGTGATGATACCGCATTTATGGATAGAATACATGCTTTTGTTCCTGGTTGGGACTTCCCAAAACTGAATAAGACTTACTTTACAAATCACTTTGGTTTAGTTAGCGATTTTCTTGCTGAATGTTGGACTAGACTTAGAGATATTAATAGAGCTTCGACTGTTCTTCCTAGAGTTGATTATGGAGGTGCTTTAAGTGGTCGAGATACTACAGCGGTTAATAAAACATTAAATGGATTACTAAAATTAATGCAGCCTAATCCAGATGCCCCAATTTCAGACGAGTTACTTGAATGGGCAATCAAAATCTCGTTAGAGTACCGCAGACGTGTAAAAGAACAACAAAAAAGAGTCGGATCGGCTGAATTTAGAAATACTCATTTCAGTTACAGGATTGGAGAAGATGGTGTTGAAACCTTTGTAACTACCCCAGAGATTCATAGCGAAAATACTATCAGTGAGGATCCACTTCCACCGGGTCAAATTTGGGCCTTAAATGCTGGTGGACAAGAAGAAACTACCGGTCTTTATAAAATTGAGATTAATTCAAACCCAGGAACAGGCGTTAAAATTTTGAATAAGCCAGCACCGCCACAATTTCAAGAAAGTGTTCGCTTTGCTGAGCAGAATCTTTATAGCAAAGCAAAAGAAATACTTGGAGATAGAGATCCAAGGTCAAATGAATTTTCAATTCAGTTAAGGGCCTTTGATGCTTCAAAAAGTGGAAACGGAATGGGAATTTCTGTTTTGATGGCCATGTGCAGTTCAATTCTAGAAAAGAGCACCAAAGGTGGTTTAGTAATTGTTGGCCAATTGAACCTTGGTGGATCATTAGATATGGTCTACAATGCTGTAAATCTTGCAGAAATAGCGGTTGAAAAAGGTGCAACCACATTATTAATTCCATTAAACGCAAGAAAACAGTTGAATGAACTTTCTGATGATATGGTTACTAAAATAAATATCCAGTATTATACTGATTTAAAAGATTGTTTGATTAAAACGCTGATGGATTGATAAAATAACAATAGCATTGTTTTAAATCAATGAAAAGCAATTAATATGGAGCAAAACAAGGAAATCTTAGTCAATATATTTAAACATGAAATTGTTGACTTTGCATATTTTGAAGATAGGAGATTTCTAAAATCATTTCAAAAAAGGTATATTTTTATAAGAAAAAAATATTTAAAGGAACAGTACCCTTCATCTGTCAATGCCATTGGTGATTATTGTCCAGTTATTACCCCTATTTCTTTGTCTGAAGAAGAAAGAGATTTGTTTGTTCCACTTGTAGAATTAAAAAGTTTAGTACAAAATGACACATATAATCATTTACTGAAGGATTTACTTAATAAGGCTGATGGGTTTGATCAAATCAACATTGTATTTGATAATATTTTTGAATTTAAAGAGTTTAACACAGAAATTATAAATGATATTATAAACACGGCTAATAATAGTTGGGCTATAAAAAATTCCTTTCAAGTGAAAGATAAAATGCCTCAGTTTATATTAAATCATATTCATTTAGTCAATTCAAACAACATTATAGAATTTCTTCACTCATTTCCACGTCCCAATAACTTACTTACCGAAAAATCAAAGATTAGTTACTTGAATACAATTAATAAAATCAATATGAAGTTGGGCGATAAATCACAAATCAATTCTTCATCAAGAAAAGTTGATTTAAAAATGATTAATTCGGGTACTTTTAACGATGAAATCCAAGGTGGGATGGATGAATTAAGAAAGTGGGATTCAGAAGATTCTTCATGGAGAGTTGCAAATGATATAGATTAGCTATTTTTTCAAAAAAGTTGTGGATATTATTAACTGGTAGAATATAAGTTAAGGTGATAATTGCTAATACGGTAGAATTACTCATTACTTACAACACCACAAAATATACAGTCTTTCCCCATCATTGTTTATAAAAATGGAACAGCTTATCAATTCTAAACGATTAATTTGTTTTATTTAATGTAACCAAATGAGCTTATATCATAGCTAATAACTTAAATAATCCATCTTGGTTATCGTAGATTTAATTCAATTGATAATTTATATTTGATTTTAACTTTTCACCTCAGTACAGCTATATCGTCAATTTATTTGGATCTGTCCAGACATTGTATATATGTATATAAGGGTAGTCTTTGAGCTTCATGCACCTAAAAAAAAATATGTCGATTTATTCGTGGTTCTACAGTGAAATCGTCCAAGTAATCATCAATGGATTTTTCAATATTTAACTCAAAATCATTATTTTCATTAAGTTTTGAAAACACTTCAATATGGTTCTTTGCGTAGTTATAGATTCGATTTTCTAAAGTTAATTTGTCTGCGGTTTTTTTAGCCTTGGCGAGTAATTCAGTTTCATAACAACTTAACATCTTGAAAATAGGGGTATTAATTCCTTCGATTTTAATCATCAGCATCAATCGATCTGATCTGGTCGGTGTAAATTCTTCAACCAAATGAATACTGACCATCATTTTTTTAAAATTAAGCTGATTGATAATGATATTTTCCAAGGTAGCTTCTTCGGCTTCCATATCGTCTAAATTAGCTTTTAATCGATCAAGTCTTCGTGTTAGTCTATCCTTTTCTTCCCGTAGTTTTAATGCGTTTTCATGAAGAGTTATTCTTCTAGAATTTAAAATTTTAATTTTTTCTAAGTTTTTCATACAAAGGATATATTTATTGTATATACAAGATTAATATGCCAAACAGACAACTTCATTTTAAGAAATTATATTCCAAACAGTTAAGAGATGGAATCCTAACGATAAGATTAGATCAAACTGAAAGGGAACGTTTATTTCGATTATCAAATATTAGTAGGAGGAATAAATCGGACATAGTAAGAGATGCTTTATTTGAGTACTTAAGAAAATTCGATGGTCTAATATAATTTCATGACTGGAATCAAATCCAAGATGGTTTTTAAATTCAAGTGTAACCAATATCAGTAAGAAATTTATTAACCTGGTTCGGCTGCCATTTGCCGCCTCTCTGTGTTTTTATATTTTGAAAATTCAGGTTTCTGGCAATCTCATTTCGATTTTTGGTACCATTGTTTAACAATAGTTCAATGATGTTTTTTGCTCGTTGCGACTCTACTGAAGCCAACCAGTTTTTTCTTGATTCTTTTCTTGATAATTGAGCCTTTTCTTGTGCACCATTCCATCCGTTTGGATTTCCCAGCGTTTTATTTTTTTTCACTATGGCTAAAGCTGCTTTTGTCCTTGCGGATATTAGTTCTCTTTCATGCTGAGCGATGGTGGCAAAAATTCCAAACGTTAAAGTATTTAGCTCTGGCATATCCAAACAAATCAGATCTAAACCGCTGTCACGAATTTGTAAAAGATGTGATGCTAGACGAGACAGCCTGTCTATTTTCGTAAAACCAAGCACACAGTTCTCATCAGAACAGTGTTTGATGGCTTTTGCTAATTCGATCCTTTTTCTATCTTTTCCGGTATGGTTCTCTGAATACTCAGCAATTAAATAAAATTTATTTGAGTTATTTTTTATAAACTCTCTCATCTGATTTCGCTGTACCTCAATTGAATTTGTTTGCTCAGATTTTGATGCTCTATAGTAGGCTACAATAGGTTTCATAGCTGTAATTATTTTACTAACTGTTCGTTTGGTTAATTATTTTGAATGAAAAACTAATTATTGAGGTCAATTTCTAATGACCCGCTTTTAATTCTAATCCATTCATCAATCATTTGATCATGAATCTTTTTGATCATCTTATCATTGGGGTGGATACAACCATGCTCATGGAAAAGAGGTAAATTCAGTTCCTGAAACAGCAACAAAGTCTGCAATATTTTAATAGATATATTGCTGATAATTTTCAAGTCTGATACGTAAACTGCATCCAGGCTACTTGCTTCTGCTGAAAAAAATAATTCATTCAGACCCTCTCTTTCTGAGATGTCACCAAACTCATCATATATTTCATCTTCAAAAATAATAAAGCTATCAAACCCATAATCCCTCATCCATTTGATGGTGGGTAGCCTCAATTCATCTTTTCTGGTGTAGATTCCTATTCTCATTTTTAGTAATTTGGTAATCAATTAGTTGTATAATTAAATTAACTACCTTAATTACCTGTACCTACATGT
>JACCDH010947182.1_pt1 | contig 10775 bp, 12 predicted proteins | sample 7442481 | NCBI WGS metagenome assembly JACCDH01 (sample SAMN15323433, study PRJNA562643) | freshwater metagenome | isolation source: river surface water | place: USA:Blue River Watershed | collected 2017-08-15 | reverse complement strand
GACCACGGTTGCGAATACATGACCGGCGGTACGGTGGCTGTGCTGGGCAAAACAGGTCGCAACTTTGCGGCTGGTATGAGCGGCGGCATTGCTTATGTGTACGACGAAGACGGTCAGTTTGCATCACGCTGCAACACCGCCATGGTCAGCATGGAAAAAGTGCTGACAGTGGCCGAGCAAGAAGCTTCTGTAGACCGCAAAGTGTGGCACCGCGACCAAGCCGATGAAACACAGTTGAAGAAATTGCTGGAAGACCACCACAAGTGGACCGGTAGCCAACGTGCTCGTGAATTGCTGGACAACTGGGCGCAAGCTCGCTTGAAGTTCGTGAAAGTGTTCCCGAACGAATACAAGCGCGCCTTGGGTGAAATCAACGCACGCAAAGCAGCAGCTCTAGCTGCAGGTAGCACCACTGACACCGTGGCCGCCAACTAAACGCACAAAGAAATAACAAGGATTGATCATGGGAAAAATCACTGGTTTCATGGAATTTGAGCGACTCGAAGAGGGCTACAAGCCTGTTGGCGAGCGCGTCAAAAACTACAAAGAATTTGTCATCGGATTGGACGAGGCACAAGCCAAAATTCAAGGCGCACGTTGCATGGATTGCGGCACACCGTTTTGCAACAGCGGTTGCCCTGTCAACAACATCATTCCCGATTTCAACGAGTTGGTGTTTCAAGGCGACTGGAAAAACGCCATTGAAGTTTTGCACAGCACCAACAACTTCCCAGAGTTCACGGGCCGCATTTGCCCTGCACCTTGCGAAGCCGCTTGCACCTTGAATGTGGCCGACGATGCGGTCGGCATCAAGTCCATTGAGCACGCCATCATTGATCGTGCTTGGCAAGAAGGCTGGGTCAAGCCCCGTCCTGCTGCCCACAAGACAGGCAAAAAAGTAGCCGTGGTGGGCTCAGGCCCAGCAGGCATGGCCGCTGCTCAGCAATTGGCACGCGTTGGTCACGACGTCACCTTGTTCGAAAAGAACGACCGCATTGGTGGCTTGCTGCGTTATGGCATTCCCGATTTCAAAATGGAAAAGTCGCACATCGATCGCCGTGTCGAGCAGTTGATCGCTGAGGGCGTGACCATCAAGACCAGCGTCATGGTCGGCAACTTGCCTGCTGACTCTAAAGTCACCAACTGGTCGCAAGAAACCATCAGCCCCGAGCAACTCCAGAAAGAGTTTGACGCCGTGTTGTTGACTGGTGGCTCAGAGCAATCACGCGACTTGAACGTGCCAGGCCGTGATTTGGCAGGCATTCACTTTGCGATGGAATTTTTGCCACAACAAAACAAAGTGAATGCAGGCGACAAACTGCAAGACCAATTGCGCGCTGACGGCAAACACGTCATCGTCATTGGTGGTGGCGACACCGGCAGCGATTGCGTGGGAACATCCAACCGCCATGGCGCCAAGAGCGTGACGCAGTTCGAGGTGATGCCCCAACCGCCCGAAGAAGAAAATCGGCCTTTGACTTGGCCCTACTGGCCCCTGAAGTTGCGCACCAGCTCTAGTCACGAAGAAGGTTGCACTCGTGAATTTGCCATTTCTACCCAAGAATTCATGGGTGAAAATGGCAAAGTGACGGGCCTCAAAACCGTTGAAGTGGAATTCAAAGACGGCAAATTGGTCAATGTGCCAGGCACCGAAAAAACGTATCCAGCCGACATGGTCTTTTTGGCCATGGGCTTTGTGAACCCCGTGGCCACCATCTTGGACGCCTTTGGCGTGGACAAAGACAACCGCGGCAATGCCAAGGCAACGACCGATTTCACGGGCGGCTACGCCACCAACGTGCCCAAGGTGTTTGCAGCAGGCGACATGCGCCGTGGCCAGTCCTTGGTGGTTTGGGCCATTCGCGAAGGCCGCCAAGCAGCCCGCTCAATTGATGAATTCTTAATGGGAACCAGCGACTTACCCCGTTAAAATGAACGCAAACAGGGAAGCCAGTCAATCCAAAAGGATTTACACAAGCTTCACCTGAACGCCTTATCCTTCAAAAGCCGGCGATCCCGGCTTTTGCTCTTTTCTACATGACCCTGCCCAACGCTCCACTGCTGGTTGAACTTAAAAACCTTAGCTTCGGCTACGGCGATCGTGTCATCTTGAATGACATCTCGTTTGGCATTCCGCGTGGCAAGGTCACGGCATTGATGGGTGTGTCGGGCGGTGGCAAAACCACGGTCTTGCGGCTCATTGGCGGACAGTATCGCGCCCAAAAAGGCACTCTCACATTTGAGGGTCAAGATGTTGGTCAGATGAACACCGAGCAACTCTATGCAGCGCGAAGACGCATGGGCATGTTGTTTCAGTTTGGTGCTTTGTTCACCGACATGAATGTGTTTGACAACGTGGCGTTTCCCTTGAGGGAACATACCAAAATGTCCGAAATCATGATTCGTGACATTGTCTTGATGAAGCTCGATGCCGTGGGTTTGCGTGGCGCCAGAAACTTAAAGCCTTCCGAAATTTCTGGTGGCATGGGCCGCCGTGTTGCCTTGGCGCGTGCCATCGCGCTCGACCCCGACCTCATGATGTACGACGAGCCCTTTGCCGGATTGGATCCCATTTCTTTGGGTACAGCTGCAAGGCTCATCCGCAGGCTCAACGACAGCTTGGGCATTACCAGCGTGGTGGTGTCGCACGACGTCGATGAGACTTTTCAAATTGCTGATCACGTGGTTGTATTGGCCAACGGCAAAGTGGCGGCGCAAGGCACCCCTCATGAGTTGCGCCAAACCACCGATCCGCTCATTCACCAATTTGTCAATGGTTTGAGTGATGGTCCTGTGCATTTCCATTACCCTGCCACTTCAGTGGCTGAAGATTTTGGAAGGGCGGCATCATGAACTTTTTGCATCCTGCCAATATTGGTTTTGCGGTTCGCCAAAAGTTAGCCGACTGGGGCTACGGTGCGCGTTTGTTTGCGCAATTGGCCTTACTGTCAGGGCCGTGCCTCAAACGTTTTGGTTTGGTTCGAGACCAAATTCATTTCCTAGGCAACTATTCACTGGCGATCATCACCGTCTCAGGCCTCTTTGTGGGCTTTGTCTTGGGCTTGCAAGGCTATTACACCCTCCAACGTTACGGCGCTGCCGATGCTTTGGGCTTGTTGGTGGCACTCAGTTTGGTTCGAGAACTCGGCCCGGTCGTGGCAGCCTTGTTGTTTGCGGGTCGTGCCGGTGCCTCTATCACTGCTGAAATTGGTTTGATGCGCGCGGGTGAACAACTCACGGCTTTGGAAATGATGGCGGTCGACCCCAAGTTGCGCATTTTGGCGCCGCGTTTGTGGGGCGGCATATTGGCCTTGCCCATGCTCACAGCGGTTTTCAGTGCGGTCGGTATTTTGGGTGGCTACGCAGTGGGTGTTCTGCTCATTGGTGTGGATGCGGGCGCTTTTTGGAGCCAAATGCAAAGCGGCGTCGATGTATTTAAAGATGTTGGCAACGGCATGATCAAAAGTGTCGTTTTTGGCGTCGCGGTAACTTTCATTGCATTGCTGCAAGGTTATGTGGCGCAGCCAACGCCAGAGGGTGTCGCTTCTGCCACCACCCGCAGTGTGGTGGTTTCTTCGTTGTCAGTTTTGGGTCTCGACTTCATCCTTACCGTGATGATGTTCAGCATTTAAGGAGGACGTCATGCAACGTTCAAAAAATGATGTTTGGGTTGGTTTGTTTGTCTTGGTTGGTCTGGCGGCCATACTTTTTTTGGCACTCAAGTCGGCCAATTTGCTGCAGTACAGTTGGAGTAAGGACTACACTGTTACCGCCAAGTTTGACAACATTGGCGGCCTTAAACAAGGCGCCGCCGTCAAAAGTGCTGGCGTGGTGGTGGGCCGTGTCGAGTCGATTCAGTTTGACGATGAAAGCTATCAGGCCAAGGTCAGCTTGGCATTGCAAAATAAATATGTGTTTCCCAAAGACAGCTCTCTGAAAATTCTCACCAGCGGTTTGTTGGGTGAACAGTACGTGGGTATTTTGGCGGGCGCCGATGAGAAAAATTTGGTGGCCGGCGACAACATCGGCTCTACGCAGTCGGCTGTGGTTTTGGAAAACCTAATCAGTCAGTTTTTGTACAGCAAAGCAGAAGACTCCAGTACGGCTAAGTCAGGAACTAAGTAATGAATTTAAATGGGCTTCAGGTGCCTTGGCGCCTGATATGCGTGGTCTTAGCGGTCTTGTTCTTGCAAGGCTGTAGCTCCTTGCGCGGCCCCGACCCTGCCGATCCGCTAGAGCCCATGAACCGCAAGGTGACAGAATTTAACGATGTGGCTGACGATTTGGTGCTGCGCCCTGTGGCCGTTATTTATGGCGAGATTTTGCCGCCTGTGGTCAAAAAAGGCATTAGCAATTTTTTCAGCAATCAAAGCGATGTGATGTCCTTTTTCAACAGCTTGGCGCAGTTGAAACTAGACGCAGCCATGAAAAATGTGGCGCGGGTGGGCATCAACACCACCATCGGCATCGGCGGCATCATTGACTTTGCCACCCAATTCAAGATTGAAAAACACAAAGAAGATTTTGGCCAAACATTGGCATATTGGGGCGTCTCCTCGGGCCCCTATGTGGTCTTGCCATTTTTTGGCCCCTCCACGGTGCGCGACAGCTTTGGCTTGTGGGCCGATACCAAAACCGATGTCAATCAACAATTGCGTGACGTCAGCTCAAGAAATATCCTCACCGTACTTCGTTTGACGGACAAGCGTGAACGCTTTTTGAGCTTGTCGGATGCCGTCAAGCAAGCCTCACTTGATCCCTATACTTTTACCCGCGATGCCTACTTGCAAAAGCGCATCAATGACATATACGATGGCAATCCGCCCATGGTCGATGACCTTGGGGACTCTGAAGAGGCACCCAATATGGTGGCACCGAACCGGATTCCCCCGCCATGGAAGCAAAATTACAAATAATCCTACAATTCGGACATGACGAAATTTTTCCTCCGATTTTTCCTGGCCATCAGCCTAGCCTTGGGCTTGTCTACTGCGTGGGCCAATGACGAAGCGCCCGATGCTTTCGTGAAACGAATTACCACCGAAACCTTGGATGCCGTACGCACAGACAAGTCCCTCAAAGCTGGCGACATCAACAAAATCATGCAGCTGGTGGACACCAAGCTCATGCAACACGTCAATTTCAGACGCATGACAGCATTGGCCACTGGCCCTGGCTGGCGCAAAGCGACGCCCGAGCAGCAAGAGCGTTTGCAAGCAGAGTTCAAGCTTTTGCTCATCCGAACTTACTCTGGCGCTTTGACCCAAATCAGCGATCAAACCATTGAAGTCAAGCCCTTGCGCGGCGCCTCCGACGATAAAAATCTGGTGGTTCAAACCGAAGTCAAGGGCAAAGGCGACCCCATTCAACTCGACTACCGTCTTGAGAAAACACCGGGTGATGGCGCTGGTTGGAAAATTTTTGACCTCAATGTCATGGGCATTTGGTTGGTAGAAAACTACCGGTCGCAGTTCTCCAAAGAGATCAATGCGGGTGGCATGGATGGCCTGATCAAAAGCCTGTCCGAGCGCAACAAGTCCAACGCCAAAAAAGCTTAAAGTCCATGAGCATTGCGTTGCTGACCCTGCCTGCTGATTTGCGCCACAGCAATGCCGCAGCTTGTCTTGCCCAGCTGCAATCTCAAATTCGAAGTAGCGCCACGCAAGACGTCGAAATACAAGCCGGCAACTTGTCAGATTTTGACTCTTCGGCCTTGGCCGTGCTCTTGGGTTGCCGCCGTGAAGCGGAAAGTTTGTCAAAAACCTTGAAATTCAAGCAATTCCCGGCCAAATTGCGTGAATTGGCGTTGCTTTATGGGGTCTCCGAGCTCTTGGTCGAAAGCGCTTGACCGTAAAATAGGGGGCTCATGCCCGCCATCTCTTTTCAATCCGTTTCTAAAACATTCCCTGCCAAATCTGCTGGCGGTCAGCCTTTGAAGGCGCTCAACGATGTCAGCTTTGACATTGCTGAAGGGGAGTTCTTTGGTTTGCTAGGCCCCAACGGTGCCGGTAAAACCACGCTCATCAGTATTTTGGCGGGCCTCAGCAAGGCCACCGAAGGCCGCGTCTTGGTTCATGGCCACGACGTACAAACCGACTACGTTCATGCCCGTCGCATGTTGGGTGTGGTGCCGCAAGAACTGGTGTTCGACCCCTTCTTCTCTGTGCGTGAAGCCTTGCGTTTTCAGTCGGGCTATTTTGGTGTTCAAAAGAACGACGCATGGATTGACGAGTTGCTGGCGCACTTGGGTTTGTCAGACAAAGCCAATGCCAACATGCGCCAATTGTCTGGCGGCATGAAGCGACGTGTCTTGGTGGCCCAGGCCTTGGTTCACAAGCCCCGTGTCATTGTGTTGGACGAACCCACTGCGGGCGTAGACGTAGAACTTCGCCAAACCCTTTGGCAGTTCATCGCCAAGCTCAATCGCGAAGGCCATACGGTTTTGCTCACCACCCATTATTTGGAAGAAGCCGAAGCTTTGTGCGGCCGCTTGGCCATGCTCAAGCAAGGCCGTGTGTTGGCACTCGCCAGCACCTCCGAGCTGCTCAAATCTGCGTCTAGCAATGTGCTTCGATTTAAGTTGGATGGTCAATTGCCCCCCGAGTTGGCGGCCAAAGCCCGCATCACTGGCCGCATCGTTCAGTTTCCGGCCCACAATGCTTTGGAAATTGAAACCTATTTGGCCGCTGTTCGACAGGCCGGCCTCACAGCCGAAGACATCGAAATTCGGAAGGCCGATTTAGAAGACGTGTTTTTGGATGTCATGGCCGAGGGCAAATCATGAGCGGATGGCGCATGCTGTTTTACAAGGAAGTGCTGCGCTTTTGGAAGGTGGCATTTCAAACCATTGCCGCGCCGGTGCTCACGTCGGTCTTGTACATGATGATTTTTGGTCATGTGCTTGAAGACCACGTCAAGGTGTATGACGCTGTACCTTACACCGCCTTTTTGTTGCCTGGCCTCATCATGATGAGTGTCTTGCAAAATGCCTTTGCCAACAGCTCGTCCAGCTTGGTACAGAGCAAGATCATGGGCAATTTGGTTTTCTTGTTGCTCACGCCCTTGTCGCACTGGCACTGGTTCATTGCTTATGTGGGCTCGTCCATGTTGCGCGGCTTGGCCGTTGGCTTTGGTGTGTTTGCAGTCACGGTTTGGTTTGCGCCGTTGCAATACCAAGCGCCCTTGTGGATTTTGGTGTTCGCTATTTTGTGCGCCGGTTTGTTGGGCGCTTTGGGATTGGTTGCAGGTTTGTGGTCAGAAAAATTTGACCAAATGGCAGCCTTCCAAAGTTTTGTCATCATGCCCATGACGTTTTTGTCAGGCGTGTTTTATTCCATTCATTCCTTGCCAGTTTTTTGGCAGAAGTTAAGTCACTTGAATCCCTTCTTCTACATGATTGATGGCTTCAGATATGGTTTTTTTGGCCAAAGCGATGTTTCACCATGGGTCAGTTTGACAGTGGTCTCGGTCGCGTTTTTGGGCGTTAGCACTTTGGCAATTCAATTGCTGAAGTCGGGCTACAAAATTAGAGGCTGAGTTTAGAAAGCAAAGACACACCATGACAGCGGAACAAATACAAGCCATGATTGCAGCAGGCCTTGCCTGCGACCACCTCGAAGTCAGCGGCGATGGCCGGCATTGGCAAGCCGTGGTGGTGTCTGCGCAGTTTGAAGGGCTTCGCCTCATTGGCCGCCATCAAAAGGTGTACGCCACTTTAGGCAACAAAATGCACAACGATGAAGTTCATGCTTTGTCGATGAAAACTTTCACGCCCGCTGAGTGGGCCAAAGCCCAAGCCTAATTGGTGCGATAGATTTAACAGACATGGACAAACTCATTATTCGTGGTGGCCATTCATTGAATGGCGAGATAGAAATTTCAGGTGCCAAGAATGCGGCCTTGCCTGAACTTTGTGCTGCCTTGCTGACAGACCAAGAGGTGGTGCTCCGCAATGTGCCCAAGTTGCAAGACGTCAGCACCATGCTCAAACTCATTCGCAACATGGGCGTCACTTGTGCCCATGAAGATGACGGCACTGTTCGCTTGAACGCAGGGGCCTTGAACAAACCTGAAGCGCCTTACGAAATGGTGAAAACCATGCGGGCCTCCGTGTTGGCACTCGGCCCTTTGCTGGCCCGATTCGGACACGCCAAGGTCTCGTTACCGGGCGGTTGCGCCATTGGTTCTCGACCTGTCGATCAGCACATCAAAGGTTTGCAAGCCATGGGCGCGCAAATCAATGTCGAGCATGGCTACATGGTGGCCAGCTTGGCCGATGGCCGCACGCGTTTAAAAGGCGCACGCATTGCCACCGACATGGTGACCGTTACCGGCACTGAAAACTTTTTGATGGCGGCTGCATTGGCAGAAGGTGAAACCGTTCTAGAGAACGCGGCCCAAGAGCCTGAAATTCCGGACTTGGCCGAAATGCTCATTCGCATGGGTGCCAAAATTGAAGGCCATGGCACCAGCCGAATTCACATTCAAGGGGTTGAAAAACTGCACGGCTGTGAACATGCTGTGGTGGCCGACCGCATTGAAGCCGGCACATTTTTGTGCGCAGTGGCTGCCACTGGTGGCGATGTCATTTTGAAAAACGCCAGAGGTGATCACCTCGACGCGGTCATTGTCAAGCTGCGTGAAGCGGGTGCCAGCGTTGAAGTGGGCTCGGGCTTTGTGCGCGTCAAGGCGTCTGGTCGCATGAAAGCGCAAAGTTTCAGAACCACCGAGTACCCCGGTTTTCCAACCGATATGCAAGCGCAGTTCATGGCTTTGAATTGCATCGCAGAAGGTACCAGCAAAGTCACTGAAACCATTTTTGAAAACCGGTTCATGCACGTCAATGAATTGGTGCGTTTGGGTGCCAACATTCAAATTGATGGCAAGGTGTCCGTGGTGCAGGGTGTGAGCCAACTCTCGGGTGCCACAGTCATGGCCACCGACTTGCGCGCTTCAGCCAGCTTGGTCATTGCGGGCTTGGTGGCAGAGGGCGAAACCATTGTCGACCGCATCTATCACCTCGACCGTGGCTACGATCGCATGGAAGCCAAGTTGCGCAAAGTCGGGGCGCAAATTGAACGCGTTAAATAAAGTTTGTGAATTGAACACAAGACATTACAAGACATCACAGGAATTGACATGATCACCTTGGCCTTGTCCAAAGGACGGATTTTTGACGAGACACTGCCCCTGTTAAAGGCGGCCGGCATTGAAGTTTTGGAAGATCCCGAAACATCTCGCAAACTCATTTTGCCCACCAACCAGGCAGGTGTGCGCGTGGTCTTGGTTCGTGCTACCGATGTGCCCACCTATGTTGAACATGGCGGCGCTGACTTGGGCGTAACCGGTAAAGACACGCTCATTGAACATGGCGGACAAGGTTTGTACCAACCGCTCGATTTGAAAATTGCCAAGTGCCGCATGAGTGTTGCCGTCAGAGCCGATTACGACTACGCATCGGCGGTGCGTTCAGGTTCGCGCCTCAAGGTGGCCACCAAGTACACCAGCATTGCGCGAGAATTTTTTGCACAAAAAGGCGTACACGTCGATCTCATCAAACTCTATGGCAGCATGGAGTTGGCGCCCCTCACGGGTTTGGCCGATGCCATTGTCGACTTGGTGTCGACGGGCAGCACACTCAAAGCAAATCACCTCATTGAAGTCGAGCGCATCATGGACATCAGCTCGCGCTTGGTGGTCAATCAAGCCTCGCTCAAATTGAAGCAAGCACCTATTCGCGCCATCATTGAGGCCTTTGCGGGCGCGGTGGCGGCAGGCGAAGCAGCAAAAGCAGCAAAAGCTGCAAATTAAATTTAACGATAGAGAAAAAAGATGACTGCGCTTGTTGCCAAAGCCCTGCGTTTAAGCACCACCGATGCTGATTTTGAAGCCCAGTTTCAAAAGCGGTTGCATTGGTCCGCTGACGCCGACGCAGCCATTGAGTCGCGTGTGACAGACATCTTGGCGGATGTTCAAAAGCGGGGCGATGCGGCGGTGTTGGAATATACCCAACGCTTTGATGGTTTGAGTGCACAAAGCGTGCAGCAACTGGTGTTGACCCAAGCCGAATTGAAAGCCGCCTTTGATGGTTTACCAGCAGCGCAAAAAGACGCCTTGCAAGCCGCTGCCAAGCGGGTGCGAACCTATCACGAAGCGCAGAAAAAAGCTTCTGGCGAAAGTTGGTCTTACCAAGACGAAGACGGCACCTTGCTGGGCCAAAAAGTCACGCCCCTAGACCGCGTTGGCATTTATGTGCCGGGCGGCAAAGCCGCCTATCCTTCTTCTGTTCTCATGAACGCCATCCCAGCGCATGTGGCGGGTGTGGAAGAAATTATCATGGTGGTGCCTACGCCTCAAGGCATCAAGAATCCCTTGGTGTTGGCTGCGGCCTATGTGGCTGGTGTGTCGCGCGCCATCACCATTGGCGGTGCACAAGCTGTAGCGGCTTTGGCATTCGGCACAGACACAGTGCCCAAGGTTGACAAAATTACAGGCCCTGGCAATGCCTATGTGGCCAGTGCCAAGAAACGTGTTTTTGGCACCGTGGGCATTGACATGATTGCAGGCCCCAGCGAAATTTTGGTGTTGGCCGATGGCAGCACACCGCCAGAATGGGTGGCCATGGATTTGTTCTCCCAAGCTGAGCACGACGAGCTGGCACAAAGCATTTTGCTCTGCCCCGACGCGGCCTACATCGACCAAGTTCAAGCGGCCATTGACCAACTGCTGAACACCATGCCGCGCGCGCAAATCATTGCCAAGTCATTGAACGACAG
>JACCDH010969296.1_pt1 | contig 10779 bp, 12 predicted proteins | sample 7442481 | NCBI WGS metagenome assembly JACCDH01 (sample SAMN15323433, study PRJNA562643) | freshwater metagenome | isolation source: river surface water | place: USA:Blue River Watershed | collected 2017-08-15 | reverse complement strand
TGTGGTGCGCCGATCGTGGTGGATTCAGCGCGGGCTGATTACACGCAAGCGGGTTTGTCCAACGACGATTTTTATGCTGATGCGTTTACCTCGGCTGCTGACAAGGCCTGATATGACACCTCTTAGAAAATTAACGGCAGGCGTTTTTGCAACTGTGGTTGCTTTGCTGAGTAGCACCACCCATGCACAAACGCAAAACTTTCCCACCAAACCCATTCGATGGGTGGTGGTGGCGCCCGCAGGCTCTTCTTTGGATGTGATTGCGCGTGCCATGCAGCCCAAACTGAAAGACGTGTTGGGTCAAGCGGTGGTGGTTGAAAACAAACCGCAAGCAAGTGGCACCTTGGGCACAGCAGAGGTGGCCAAATCGGCGCCGGATGGCTACACCTGGGTCATGTCTTACAACGGCCCGATTGCGTATGGCCCGTTCATCTACCCCAAGCTGCCCTACCAACCTTTGAAAGATTTGCAGCCGGTGATGATCACCACATCGCAACCCAATGTGATTGCGGCTCATGTGAATTTCCCGGCCAACAACATGACCGAGTTGGTCAAATTGTTGCGTGCCAATCCGGGCAAATACAACTTTGCGTCGGTGGGCAATGGCAGCTCGTCGCATCTGACGATGGAATACATCAAGAGCGTGACCCACACCTTTGCGGTGCACATTCCGTTCAACGGCAGTCCACCGGCCATGCTCGCGACTTTGTCAGGTGAAACGCAATTGATTGCGTCGGTGCCTACCGTGATCGCGCCGCAAGTCAAACAAGGCAAATTAAAGTATCTGGGCGTGACCAGTACGCAACGCTATGCGCTGTTACCCGACGTGCCTACTGTGGCTGAAAGTGATATGGCAGAGCTCAAAGGTTTTGAAGCCTTGGCTTGGAATGGTGTGTTGGTTGCGGCAAACACACCGCGTGCGGTGGTTGATCGCATCAACGCTGCGTTGAACACAGCGTTACAAGACCCTGCTGTTAAGAATGTTCTGCGGGGCGCAGGCCTTGAGCCCGTGGGTGGCACACCTGAGCAGTTCACGCAGTTGATTCAAAACGAATCGACCAAGTGGGCACCCATCATCCAGCGCTCGGGTGCGCGCATTGACTGAAAGACCTGCTATGTTGTATTCGCATTGGTTGGGTGGTGTTCGTAAAGTGTTGCGGTTTTTATCCATCACTTTTTTGTTGTTGTGTTCGCATGTGTATGCACAACAAAACATGAAGCCCATCCGTTTGATCGTTCCCTACGCTGCAGGTGGGCCGATCGATGTGACAGCGCGCATCTTGGCTGAGCGCGTGAAAGACACCTTGGGAACGGTGATCATTGACAACCGCCCCGGTGCAGGTGGCAACTTGGGTGTGGATTTGGTGGCCAAAGCGGCAGCTGACGGCAGTGTGATTGGAATCGCTGCTACAGCCACGCACGCTGTGAACCCTTGGCTCTACAGCCGCATGCCGTTTGATGCAAGTTCAGACTTTGCCGCCATCACACAAATCTTGCGCGTGCCCAATGTGTTGGTGATGAATGCTGAGACGGCCAAACGACTGCACATTCGCACCTTGGCTGATTTTTTGCGCTACGCCAAAGCCAACCCCGGCAAGTTGAATTACGGCTCAGGCGGCAATGGCAGCGCGGGACATTTGGCAGGTGAGTTGTTCAAATCACGCGCAGGTATTTTTGCGGTGCATATTCCCTACAACGGTGGCAACCCTGCGCAATTGGCGTTGTTGTCGGGTCAGGTTGATTTCAATTTCGACAATCTGGCCACGGCGTCTGCCAACATCAAAAGCGGCAAGCTGCTGGCTTTGGCGGTGACCACGTTGCAACGCAGCCCTGCCATGCCCGATGTGCCCAGCATGGCAGAAACCTTGCGTGACTTTTCTGTGGACACCTGGTGGGGTTTGGTGGCACCTGCGGCCACTCCCAAAGAAGTGATTCAGCGTTTGAACCAAGCGTTTGTGCAAGCCCTCAACCATCCAGACACCAAAGCGCGTTTTGCCAACTTGATGGCTGAGCCTGTGCCTAACAGCCCCGATGCTTTTTCGCAGTTCATGCAAGCCGAGCGCGCCAAGTATGAGCAGGTGGTGAAAGCCAGCGGCGCCCGCGTGGATTGACATGACCAACACACCGCATCCCGAACCCGAAATCAAAGAAGTCGACATGCTTCGGCCCATGCATTGGCTGGCCTTGGCATGGCGCGACATGGAGCGCAGTCCCACAGCGGGTGTGACGCATGGTTTGATCTTGGCCATCATCGGTGGTGCCTTGTTTTGGTTTGCACGCCATGATTTTTGGTGGATCGCTGCCATGTTGTCGGTGTGCATGATCGTGGCCCCTTTGCTGGCGGTAGGTTTGTATGACATCAGCCGACGTTTGGAGCGACAACAAGAAGCGCATGTGGCTGATGCTTATCGCATTTGGTTGTGTGGCGACAAACGGTTGATTCACTTTGGTTTGTTGTTGGCACTCTCCAGCAGCGGTTGGTTGATTTGTTCAGCCGGATTGGTGCATTGGCTGTTGCCTGCCAGCGTGCACACGCCCATCGACTTTTTGCGCATGGTGGTGTTGCAACCGCAATTGGGTTTGTTTGAGGTGTGGGTGGTGATGAGCGCTTTGATTGCAGCGCCCATGTTTGCCTCGACCGTGATCACCATTCCTTTGTTGATGGATCACCCCACCCTCACACTTTGGCAAGCGGTGCTGACCAGTTGGCGTGTGGTTGCGCGCAACCCGTTTGCCATGTCGGCATGGGCGGGCATTTTGTGTTTGTTCACCGCCTTAGGGGTGGGGTCGGCATTTTTGGGCTTGCTGGCCGTGGTGCCCATGTTGGGCCATGCCAGTTGGCACGCTTACCGCGACTTGGTGGTTTACGACGCCAGCAAACATTGAGCGGTCATGACAGAAGAACAATTCGCCCAAATCGGGCTCACCTTTGGCGTGACGGGCTTCATGCCCTACATGTTGTTCATCATTTACCAACTGGCGCGCGAATCCAAAGCGGGTAAATTCGGCACCTTTGTGTTGTTCTTGGTGCTTGCGTTTGGCATGTTGGGGTTTGTGGCCAAACAGTTCATCATTTGGCTGTTAGACATGTGAGAGCCGTGACCCTCAGCGTCGGTGCCCCACCTCAAAATCATTCTGTCCCGTACGGTCTTGACCTCTCAGCAACCACAAGGGTCGCGTGGCAAAACTCACCGGCACACCGCTCTTGCCATCCACAGGCTTGATGTCACGTGAAAACAAAGACGTGCCGGGCATGAAACGCAAAGCCACACCGGTGCGTCGTTGGGTAGAGGTGTTGGCTTTCGCACCATGGATCATGTAGACATCGTGCATCGACATCTCGCCGGGTTGCAACTCGAGGTCCACCGCTTGCGACTCATCAAACGTGCCATCGGCCATGCGCTGGTTGAGCGTTAAATCATTGCGGTCTTCATGCAAATGTTCGTGCAAAGCTTTGTCGCGATGCGAACCGGGAATGACACGCAAGCAACCATTCTCAACAGTGCTGGGCTCTAACGCCACCCACACGGTACAAGTGGCCAACGGACGAATGGGCCAGTAGTGGCCGTCTTGGTGCCAAGGTGTTTCAAACCCTTCGCTGGCCGGTTTGCAAAACACATGGCACCCCCACAAGATGATGTCAGGGCCAATCAACTGCTGCACCAAATCGACGATGGGGGGATGCATGGCCAGCTCTAAAAATTTTTGGCTGCCATGCACACCTTCGTCGTTGCGACCTTCAATGTGCGCGCTGACCAATTTTTCGGGACGCACACCGGGGTTATTGGCGATCAAGGTGTTGAGTGCGTCTTGCAAACCTTTGAGCAACTCAGGCTCAAGCCGATAGCGTGGAATGACATAGCCATCACGCTGGTAGTGCGCGATGTCTTCGGCGCTGAGCTGAGCGGCAGGTGTCTGAGCATGGGTGGCTGTTGACATACAAGGTTACTCCCCTAAATAAGCTTCACGCACTTTTGGATCATGCAACAAATCGCTGGCCGCACCACTCAGGCTGATGAGCCCCGACTCCATCACATACCCACGGTCGGCAATTTGAAGGGCGCGGCTGGCGTTTTGTTCAACCAGCAAAATCGTCACGCCTTGCTGCGACACCTCACGCACCACTTCAAAAATTTTGTCCACCATGATGGGCGACAAACCCATAGAAGGTTCGTCTAACAACAGCACCTTGGGTTGGCTCATGAGGGCTCGCCCCATGGCCAACATTTGCTGTTCACCACCTGACATGGTGCCAGCGAGTTGATCGCGCCGCTCCTTCAAACGCGGAAAGGTGGTGAACACACGTTCGATGTCGACCTTCACCTGCGCATGGTCGCTGCGCAAATACGCACCCATTTGCAAATTTTCCAAAATGGTCATGCGGGTGAACACACCTCGGCCTTCGGGCACCATGGCCAAGCCTTGTTGTACCAAGTCCCACGGGCCTTGTCCGTCAATGGTGTGGCCCTTCAATTGAATGTGCCCGCCCGACAACGGCAACAAGCCGGTGATGGCTTTCATGGTGGTGGTTTTGCCAGCGCCGTTCGAACCAATCAAACACACCAGTTCGCCTTCACGCACTTCTAGACTCACGCCCTTGACAGCTTGAATGCCGCCATACGACACACGCACATCATTCACAGCCAACAGCACTTGTGCTGAGGAAGATGCAAGCTTGGTTTCTGAAGATGAAGCTTGCATGTCAATGTCCCCCTGTGCCCAAATAGGCTTCAACAACTTGCGGGTTGCGTTGCACCTCGGCAGGGGTGCCTTGTGCAATGACTTTGCCGTAGTCGAGCACGGTCACGCGGTCACACAAACCCATCACCAATTTCACGTCATGCTCGATCAACAACACGGTACCGTGGTCATGACGAATTTTGTCGATCAACGCACGCAACTGCACTTTCTCAGTAGCGTTCATGCCGGCTGCGGGCTCGTCGAGTGCAATCAGTTGCGGATCGGTGGCCAATGCGCGCGCTATTTCTAAACGACGTTGATCGCCATAACTCAAGGTGCGCGCTCTGGCATCGGCCATGTCTGCGATGCCCACATAGTCAAGCAACTCGTGTGCACGTTGCGCGATGGCAGCTTCTTCTGCCAAGAAATGTTGGGTTTTAAAAATTGCACCCCACACACCTGATGATGTGCGCACATGTCGCCCCACCATCACATTCTCAAGTGCGGTCATGTCTGCAAACAACCGGATGTTTTGAAACGTGCGCGCAATGCCCGCTTGTGCCACACGGTGCACATCGGTGGGTTGGTAAGGCTTGCCGGCCAACTCGAAACTGCCACTGTCGGGTGTGTATAAACCCGTGATGACATTGAAGAAGGTGGTTTTGCCAGCACCGTTGGGGCCGATCAGGCCATAGACCTGGCCTTTTTCAATTTGCAAGCCCACATCGCTCAAAGCTTGCAAGCCGCCAAAACGTTTTGAAATGCCAGCCACGTTCAAGGCCAAGGTTGACACTTCTGCAGTCATGCGCCACCTCCTGCGTTGTTGGTTGCGTTTGGTTTGCCATGTTCAGGCGTGGGCCACAAACCCCGAGGCCGCCACAACATGATGACGATCATGGCCAACGCAATCAGCAACTGACGCAAGATGGCGGCGTCTAATCGGCCATCGGTCATGTCTTGCAATGGGCCGGCCACATAACGCAACACCTCAGGCAAAGCAGCCAGCAACACAGCCCCCAAAATCACGCCGGGCAAATGGCCGATGCCACCGAGCACCACCATGGCCACGATCATCACCGACTCCATCAAACTGAAAGATTCGGGTGACACAAACCCTTGGAACGATGCAAACATCGCACCCGACACGCCACCAAAGGTGGCACCCATCGCAAAAGCCAACAGTTTGAGGTTGCGGGTGTTCAAGCCCATGGCTTTGGCGGCAATTTCATCTTCACGAATCGCCATCCATGCGCGACCCATGCGCGAATTTTCTAAGCGATGGCAAATGATGACACTCACCACCACCAAGGCCAAAAACAAATAGTAGTAAAGCGTGACCGAAGGCAACTCAACGAAACCCAAGTCAAGTTTCTTGGACAACGGATAACCAAACACCGTGACCGCATCGATTTGCCCAATGCCTTTGGGACCATTGGTGATGTTCACCGGCTGGTCTAAGTTATTTAAAAACACACGGATGATTTCACCAAACCCCAGCGTGACGATGGCCAAATAGTCACCACGCAACTTCAATGTGGGGGCACCCAGCAGCACACCAAACAAGCCTGCTAAGCCAGCGGCCAATGGCAAAACCATCCACAAACTCATGTGCAAGCCATTGGGGAACATGGCAGCGATCCAAGGAAAGGCTTCACTCAAATGCGGCGATGCGAACAAACCAAACAAATACGCGCCCACCGCAAAAAAGGCCACATAACCCAAGTCGAGCAAACCGGCATAGCCCACCACAATGTTCAGGCCCAATGCCAACAACACATAAAGCAAAGACATGTCCGCAATGCGCACCCAAGCATTGCCAAAACTTTGCAACACCAAAGGCAAGGCCAACAGCACCATTGCCATCAACCAACGGTTTGAAAAGAAAGCGTGATGCATGTGTGTTACCTCCTCACGCTCTGTCTGCCACACGTTCACCCAGCAAACCCGATGGACGCAAGGTCAGCATGATGATCAACACCACAAAGGCCAAGATGTCGGTGTAGTGGCTGCCCAGCACACCACCAGTGAGTTCACCCAAATAGCCTGAACCAATCGACTCGATCAACCCCAACAAGACACCACCCACCACGGCACCCGCTAAATTGCCAATGCCACCAAACACCGCTGCAGTGAACGCTTTGAGCCCCGGTAAAAATCCCATGGCGTGTTGCACCGTGCCATAGTTAGAGGCCCACATCACACCGGCAATGGCGGCTAACACAGCGCCTATGATGAAGGTGGCAGAGATCACCACATCGGGTTTGACACCCATCAAACTTGCCACACGTGGGTTTTCTGCTGTGGCACGCATGGCACGGCCTAACTTGGTTCGGTTCACCAACCACGACAACACGGCCAACGACACGGCCGTGACGCCCAAAATCATCAACTGAATCGGTGTGATGACAGCTTCACCAACCGCAATCGGTGTGGTGGGCAACAAAGAGGGAAACGGTTTGTAATTGGGTTTCCAAATGATCATCGCCAAGGTTTGCAACAAGATCGACATGCCAATGGCGGTGATCAAGGGTGCGAGTTTGGGTGCATTGCGCAACGGGCGATACGCGATTTTTTCAATCGCAAAATTCAACGCAGCAGCAGCCACACACGCCACCACCATCGACAGCAGCAAGATCACCCAACCGGGCGTGGTGGGCAACAAAGGCTGCAAGATGCCAATCACCGACCAACTGCACAAAGCGCCGATCATCAGCACCTCGCCGTGCGCAAAGTTGATGAGGTTGATGATGCCGTAAACCATGGTGTAACCCAAAGCCACCAATGCATACATGCTGCCCAGCACCAGGCCGTTGATGTCCTGTTGAAGCAATACGTCCATCTCTATTGTCCCGTTTGTTTATTTTTCTCGCGCAAGCTGCGCATCTTCTCTGCTATTTTGATCTCTAAACCGCGTTCCACAGGGCGGTAAAAGCCCGCATTGTGCATGCCTTCTGGCAAATAAGTTTCACCGGCAGCAAAACCGTCTTCTTCGTCGTGGGCATAGCGATAGCCCTTGCCGTAGCTGAGGTCTTTCATCAGTTGCGTGGGTGCGTTTCGCAAATGCATGGGCACAGGTCGTGTGCCGTCTTTTTTGACGAAGGCTTTCACTTCGTTGTAGGCCTTGTAAACCGCGTTTGACTTGGGCGCCACCGCCAAATACACCACGCATTCGGCCAGCGCCAGCTCACCCTCGGGCGAACCCAAACGTTCATACACCTCAGCCGCATCGAGCGCCAAACGCAAGGCGCGCGGATCGGCCAAGCCAATGTCTTCGCTGGCCATGCGAATCAACCGACGCGCCATGTAACGCGGATCAGCACCACCATCGAGCATGCGCACCAACCAATACAAGGACGCATCGGGATCTGAGACACGCACCGATTTGTGCAAGGCACTGATGGTGTCGTAAAACTGTTCACCGCCTTTGTCATAGCGACGCATGCGTTCGCCGAGCACTTTGAGCAACCAATCGTCTGTGATCGATGCCAACTTTTCACGCGTGGCGGCAACCGCCAAGGTTTCTAAGGTATTGAGCAAACGGCGCGCATCGCCATCGGCATAGGCAATCAGTCGCATTCGCGCCGCAGGCTCGATGTCGGGCACGGCTTGAATGCCTTGTGCCTTGGCAATGATTTGCCCCAAGTCGTCTTCTGTCAACGACTGCAACACATACACCGCTGCACGCGAGAGCAGCGCTGAGTTCACTTCAAACGATGGGTTCTCGGTCGTGGCGCCAATGAAGGTGAACAAACCCGATTCAACATGCGGCAAAAAAGCGTCTTGCTGACTTTTGTTGAAACGGTGCACCTCATCGACAAACATGATGGTGCGTTTGGCCTCTAGACCATCGCGCGCAGCTATGGCCAACTCAACAGCTTCGCGAATTTCTTTCACACCGCCTAGCACCGCGCTGATGGACAAAAACTGCGCATCAAACGCATCGGCCATCAAACGCGCGATGGTGGTTTTGCCCACCCCCGGTGGCCCCCACAAAATGCAACTGTGGGGCTGCCCCGATTCAAACGCCACCCGCAAAGCCATGCCCTCGCCCAGCACATGCTGCTGACCAATGACCTCGGCCAGCGTGCGGGGACGCAAGCGTTCTGCCAAGGGTGAATGGGTTTGCACGGTGGACATAAGGGGTGTGAAAGAAAGCAAACGGTATTGTCGCCAAACCATGAAGGAAGTGCTGCAGGTTTGTTTTGATTTTTACACCATAAGTGCTAACCTTCACGTCTGATTTACACCTCATTTTTTTAAGCGCATGCATTCTCAAGGCCATGAACACCATTGACTACAAAATCAACCAAGCCCTGAACGTCGCCGACATCGTGCGTGTGTTTGATCGCTCAGGCATTCAACGCCCCACACAAGACAGCGCACGCATTGAAAAAATGTTCGCCCACGCCAACCTAGTGATCAGCGCATGGGATGAGCAACAGTTGATCGGCATTGCGCGCGCGCTCACCGATCACAGTTACTGTTGTTACTTGTCCGATTTGGCCGTTGATGCGGTCTATCAAAAACGAGGGGTTGGCCATCAGCTGATTGAGAAGGTGCGTGCCCACATCGGTGAACAAGTGAGTTTGATTTTGTTATCGGCCCCACAGGCCATGGGCTACTACCCAAAAGTGGGCTTCACGCAGCTTGACAATGCGTTTGCTATCAAACGCAAACATTGAGAACGCGTCAGGGTCGCACCACATCAACGCCCTTGGGGGGCGTGAATTGAAACATCGCTGCTGACAACGCTTGAGGGTTGATCTCAAAACGCTCAAAGGAGAGCACCGAACGTTGCCCCATGGCGTCAGCGATGTCGAGTTTGCTCAAGGCCACTTGAGTACCCTCCACGCGCAAACCCACCCGAATTTGACTCAGTGTGCTCTCTTTGTTTTTTGGTGTTGCTTGCACCCACTGCAAACCATCGGCATCTGACTGCGCTTGCAGGGTGAAATCTTTTTGCAAAGCCGACACATCGGTGGCGGTCGCAATCAAGGCAGCGGGTGTGGTGCTCAGAGTTTGCGATTGTTTGCGTGCGCTGACCTGCTCCAGATCGACGTCATACAACCACAACGTTTGACCATCGGCCACGATGGTTTGTGCAAATGGTTTTTGGTAATCAAACCGAAACTGATGCGGCCGCACAAAGGCAAAGGTGCCCGACGAGGTTTTGTTGCGCACGCCTTGCCCTGCTTTGCTGGGCGATGTCACCACTTGCTTGAACTCAGCACGACCGCTGTGTGTTGTTTTCAAAAATTGCGCCAGCGAGTCCAAACTATCGGCACACACCTGGGTTGATAAAACCACACAGGCAAAGGCACACATCCACGTTTGTTTATTCATCGCGTTTGGGCACCAAAATTTCGCGCTGACCGTTGCTGCTCATGGCGCTGACCAAGCCAGCTTTTTCCATGTCTTCCACCAAACGTGCGGCGCGGTTGTAACCAATTTTCAAATGACGTTGCACCAATGAAATGCTGGCTTTTCGGTTTTTCAACACCACCTCAACAGCTTGGTCATACATCGGGTCTTTTTCGCTCGAAGTTTCACCAAACAAATCGGGGCCAGCGCTACCGCCTTCACCATCGACCGTACCACCTTCGAGCACACCTTCGATGTAATCGGGCTCACCTTGCGTTTTCAAATAGCTCACCACGCGGTGCACTTCTTCGTCGCTCACAAACGCACCGTGCACACGGATGGGCAAGCCTGTGCCGCTGGCCATGTACAGCATGTCACCCATGCCCAACAAGGCCTCTGCACCCATTTGGTCGAGGATGGTGCGGCTGTCAATTTTGGAGCCCACCGAGAACGCGATACGCGATGGGATGTTGGCCTTGATGAGGCCCGTGATCACATCCACGCTAGGACGTTGCGTGGCCAAGATCAAATGGATACCGGCAGCACGCGCCTTTTGGGCGAGACGTGCAATCAGCTCTTCAATCTTCTTGCCCACCACCATCATCAAATCAGCTAACTCATCAATCACCACCACGATGTGTGGCAAGCGTTGCAGTGGCTCGGGTTGTTCGGGTGTGAGGCTGAAGGGGTTGTAAATGAACTCTTCACGCGATGCCGCATCGTCAATCTTGGCGTTGT
>JACCDH010714617.1_pt1 | contig 10779 bp, 7 predicted proteins | sample 7442481 | NCBI WGS metagenome assembly JACCDH01 (sample SAMN15323433, study PRJNA562643) | freshwater metagenome | isolation source: river surface water | place: USA:Blue River Watershed | collected 2017-08-15 | reverse complement strand
GGCTGGGATGAGACGCTGATGAACGCGCCCGACATCGCGAAGGCCGCCGAAGGGGCAGGGGTGGCCATGGTCACCATCCACGGCCGGACCCGGGCACAGTTCTACAAGGGAAGCGCCGATTGGGCGGCGATTGCGGCGGTCAAGGCGGCGGTGTCGATCCCGGTCATTGCCAATGGAGACATTGTGGATGCCGCCACGGCTGCCGCGGCGCTGCGGCTTTCGGGGGCGGATGGGGTGATGGTGGGGCGGGGGGCGCAGGGCGCGCCCTGGGTTCTGGGCCAGATCGCCCATACGCTTTACGGCACGCCCGAGCCGGTGGAACCAGAAGCCGCAGCGCTGGCCGATCTTGTAGCCGAACATTATGAAGCGATGCTGTCGTTTTACGGCACCGATCTTGGCCGCAAGGTCGCGCGGAAGCATCTGGGCTGGTATGCCGACCGCGCCGGCGCGCCCAAGGCCGAAATGCTGACCGCCGAAGACCCGGCCCAGGTCTTGCGACTGATTGCGCTTGGTTTTGCTTCGCCCGAAAGGCAGGCGGCATGAGCGCCTATCGCCCGCCATACCCGGTTCCGGGCGTCATTTGGGCGAGCCTTCCGGTTCCGGCCCTGCTGATCGACCGGGCCGGGATGATCGCCGAGGTGAACCCGGCGGGCGAGATTTTCCTCAACGCCTCGCTGAAGCTGCTGAAAGGCCAGCCGGTGCTGGACCGACTGGCGATTGATGCCGATATGGACAGCGCGATGGACCGGGCGCGGGCCAACCATGCGGCCTTGTTCATCAATGACGTCGATGTGACCACGGGTGAACGCCCGCCGGTGCAGTGCAACATCCAGCTTGCGCCGATGCATGACAATGCCGACTACCTTTTGATGCTGATCTCGCCCCGCGATCTGGCCGACAGGATCGGGCGCGGCATGCAGGTGAAATCGGCGGCAAAGTCGGCCATCGGCATGGCCGAGATGCTGGCGCATGAGATCAAGAACCCGCTGGCGGGTATCTCGGGCGCAGCCCAGCTCATCTCGATGAACGCCAGCCCCGAGGACCGCGAGCTGACCGATCTGATCGTGGCCGAAACCCGCCGTATCGTGAAGCTTTTGGAGCAGGTCGAGCAATTCGGCAATCTGCGCGCGCCAGACCGCCGCCCGGTCAATCTGCACGACGCGCTGGACCGGGCGCGCCGCTCGGCCATGGTGGGTTTCGCCGCGCATATGTCGATTGTCGAGGATTACGACCCCTCGCTGCCGTCGACCTTTGCCGACAGCGATCAGCTGATGCAGGTGTTTCTGAACCTTATCAAGAACGCCGCCGAGGCGGCGCGCGGGCCGGGCACGATCCGGCTGTACACCTTTTATGACCAGTCGCTTCGGGTGAAGCGGCGCGATGGCAGCTTTGCCCGCCTTCCCCTCACAGTCGAGGTGCAGGATGACGGCCCCGGCATCCCGCCCGATATCGCGGCCGATATCTTTGAACCCTTTGTCTCGGGGCGTGAAAACGGCACCGGCCTCGGGCTTGCGCTGATTTCGAAGATCATTTCCGACCACGACGGCTGGATTTCAGTCGACTCTGCACCGGGTCGCACGGTGTTTCGCGTCTCCTTGCCGGTGGCGCCGAAAGATGCCGGGCGACCGGACCAAGCACATCTGAAAAAGGGCTAAGCGATGGATGGCACCGTTCTTGTCGCCGACGATGACCGCACGATCCGCACCGTTCTGACCCAGGCGTTGACGCGGGCGGGTTGCAAGGTTCATGCGACCTCATCGCTGATGACGCTGATGCGCTGGGTCGAGGAAGGCAAAGGCGATCTGGTGATTTCCGATGTGATCATGCCCGATGGCAACGGGCTTCAGGCACTGCCGCAGATTGCCCGGCTGCGACCCGGCCTGCCGGTGATCGTGATTTCGGCGCAGAACACCATCATGACCGCCATTCAGGCCGCCGAGGCCGAGGCCTTCGACTATCTGCCGAAACCCTTTGACCTGCCCGATCTCATGAAACGTTCGGCCCGGGCGCTGGAGCAAAAACGCGTCGCCCCCAAACCGGCCGAGCCGCGCCCGGTGGTCGAGGAATTGCCGCTGGTGGGCAGAACGCCGGCGATGCAGGCACTTTACCGGCTGGTGGCTCGGGTGATGAATGCCGATCTGCCGGTCTTGATCACTGGCGAATCCGGCACAGGGAAATCGTTGATTGCCCGCGCCATCCATGACTTTTCCGACCGCCGCGCCCAGCCTTTTGTGGTCGCCCAGGCCGCCGATCTGGCCGGGGTCGAGGGCATTTCGACGCTTTTGGCGCGCAGCAAGGGCGGCTCGCTGGTGCTGGACGAGGTTGCCGATTTTGACGCCGATGCACAGGCGCGGCTGGTCCGGATGCTGGATGTGATGGGCGAGCAGGGGCCGCGCATCATGTCGACCTCGCAGGCCGATCTGACGGCGCGGCTTGAATCAGGCAGCTTCCGCAAGGATCTCTATTACCGGCTCTCGGGGGTGACGCTGGCTGTGCCCGCGCTGCGTGAGCGTGTGGATGACATTCCCCTGCTGGCCGAACATGTGCTGGCGCGGGGCGAGCGCGAGATGGGCGGTGCTGCACGGGCGCTGTCGGCCGAGGCCAAGGCCTTTGTGCGCGCCCATCCTTGGCCGGGCAATGTGCGGCAGCTGGAAAACACGCTGCGCCGGTTGATGGTCACCTCGTCCGAGCCTGAAATCGCGCGGGCCGAGATCGAGGCGGCGCTTGGCCAGGTGCAGGCCAGTGCCGTGCCGCCCGGCGCGATGGAGGGCGAAAAGCTTGCCCAATCGGTCGCGCGTCACCTGCGGCGCTATTTCGATCTGCATGGCGGCCAACTGCCGCCTCCGGGGGTTTATGACCGGGTGTTGCGCGAAATGGAGATTCCTCTCATTGAAATCGCGCTGGATGCCACGGCGGGAAATCAGGCAAAATGTGCCGATCTTCTGGGCATCAACCGCAATACCTTGAGAAAAAAGATCACCGAACTCGATATCCGCGTGACACGCCGCCGCAAGTTGATGTAAATCAGCCACAGGCATGTGTTCGCTTCGCCAGAGGCGGATCGGACACAAGTCTGTGGCGGGAATGGCACGGCCCGCCCGCTTTTGGGGGGTGGTTGTGGCGTCAAGTTCCTATCGCAGCGCGACATGGGTGAGGTTGTCTCGCCTGCGCCGGGCGCGGGCGATGCAGGGTGCCTTCAGCTTTGGTCTGGTGTTTCTGGGCCCGCTTCTGGCGGTTGTCACCTTCCTTGCCATGGGTCCCTATGATCTGGGCGCAAGCTCGGGCCTGTTGCGGCTGATCCTGCTTGTCGATCTTGTCTATGTGCTTTTGGTCGCGGCCCTGATCCTGAGCCGGGTGATCCGCATGATCGCCGACCGGCGCAGCCAATCGGCCGGGTCGCGGTTGCATTTGCGGCTGACCGGGGTTTTTGCCTTTATCGCGCTGGTGCCGACCATCCTGGTCGCGGTCTTTGCTGTCTTGAACCTGAACATCGGGCTTGAAGGGTGGTTTTCCGAACGCGTGCGCAATGTCGTCGGCGCCTCGCTTTCGGCCGCCGAGGCTTATGAAAAGGAACAGCGCGATGCCTTGACCGAGGATGCTGCCGCCTTTGCCGGGATCTTGAATGTCACCCGGCAGGCGCAGTTCTTCATGGATGACGGGCAGATCCGTCAGGTCTTGAGCCAGGGTCAGCAGGCCATTCAGCGCGGTCTGCGCGAGGTCTATCTGATCGACGGGGCGGGCAGCCTGAAAACCCGGGGTGAGCGCAGTTATCTCTTTGATTTCGAAGCGCCAAGCCCCGACGACTTGCAGCGCGCGGCCGCAGGTGAAACCGTGGTGATCGAGGATTGGATCAACAACGAGTTCCGCGTGCTTGTCCGGCTTGAGGCCTTTCCTGACCGCTATCTTTACATCAGCCGGTCTGTTGACGGGCAACTGTTGTCGCTGCTCGATGACACGAAAGAAACCGTCTCGCTGTATCAACAGCTTGAAGCCGAACGCGGCCGGGTGCTGTTCAACTTTGGCCTCTTGTATCTGGGCTTCGCCCTGATTCTGGTTCTGGCTGCCATCTGGCTTGGCCTGTGGTTTGCCGAAAAGCTCAGCCGCCCGGTGGGCCGACTGGCCAGCGCGGCTGCCCGTGTGGGCGAGGGAGATCTGGATGTGCAGGTCATCGAGGAGGAGGGTGACGACGAGATCACCACGCTGGGGCGCGTGTTCAACCAGATGACCCAGCAGCTGAAAGGGCAGCGCGATGCGCTTCTCGACAGCCATCGCCAGACCGAACAGCGCAGGCGTCTGTTCGATTCGGTTCTGTCAAACGTCACCGCCGGGGTGATCGGTCTTGACCCCGAGGGCCGGGTGGATTTCGTCAACCGTGCGGCCGAGCGGCTTTTGGATGTCGGCATGACCGCCCATGATGTGCCGCTTGGCCTTGCCGTGCCCGAGTTTGCACCGCTTCTGGAACGGTTGCGTGAAAGCGGGCAAGCGGCGGTGCAGGAAGAGGTGCGGCTGACGCGGGCGGGCAAGCTGGAAAGCCTTCTGGTGCGCGTCTCGCGCCGCAGCACCGAAGGCGGGCGGCTTGAAGGGTATGTGGTGGCCTTTGACGATGTGACCGAGCTTGTCTCGGCCCAGCGTATGGCCGCCTGGGGCGATGTCGCCCGCCGGATCGCGCATGAAATCAAGAACCCGCTGACGCCGATCCAGCTTTCGGCCGAACGCATCAAGCGCAAGTTCCGCACCCAGGTGCAAGAGCCTGAAGATCTTGAACAATATACCGATGTGATCGTGCGCCAGACCAATGACCTGCGCCGGATTGTCGATGAGTTCTCGAAGTTCGCCCGCATGCCCGAACCAGACCGGCGCGAGGGTGATCTGGTTGAGCTGGTGCGCGCTGCCGTCATGTTGCAAGAAAACGGTCAGCCCGGCGTGCGCTTTGTCTCGGCGCTGCCGAAAACACCGGTCGTGCTGGAGTTTGACGGCACCATGATTGGCCAGGCACTGACCAATCTCATCAAGAATGCGGGCGAGGCGACCGAGGGCCTGATCGAACGCGGCGCCCCCGAGGGCTATCGGCCCGAGATTCGTGTCGAGATGACAGCCGACGAAACCCAGGTCGACATCCGCATCATGGACAATGGCACGGGCCTGCCCCCTGACCGGGCGCGGCTGTTCGAGCCCTATGTGACCACGCGCGAAAAGGGCACCGGCCTTGGCCTGCCCATCGTCAAGAAGATCATCGAGGAACATGGCGGCACGCTTGCCTTGCAAGACGCGCCACCCTTTGACGGCAACGCCCATGCGGGCGCGATGGCAGTCATTCGTCTGCCCCGCGCCCCCCGCACCCCAGGCGGCAGGGCAAACAGACTGGCCCAGACGGGCAAGGAGGACAAATGACCAGTATTCTGATTACCGACGATGAAAAGGACATCCGCGAGCTGATCGGCGACATCCTGAAGGATGAGGGCTATTCAGTGCGGCTCGCCTCGAATTCCGATGAGTGCATGGCCGAGATCAACGCCGAGCCGCCGGCGCTGATGATCCTGGATATCTGGCTGAAAGACAGCCGGATGGACGGGATCGACATTCTCAAAACCGTCAAGCGCGACAATCCCGACATTCCGATCGTCATCATCTCGGGTCATGGCAATATCGAAATCGCCGTCGCGGCGATCAAGCAGGGCGCTTACGATTTCATCGAAAAGCCCTTCAACATCGACCAGCTGATGGTGGTGGTGGCGCGGGCGATGGAAACCTCGCGCCTGCGGCGCGAAAATGCCGACCTGCGCCGCCGCGACGTCACCTCGACCGAGATGCTTGGATCAAGTTCAGCCTTCAAGACATTGAAATCGCATCTGGAAAAGGTCACCAAGTCAAACGGTCGGGTGATGCTGACCGGGCCTGCCGGATCGGGCAAGGAAATGGCGGCGCGGTTCATTCACCAACATTCCAACCGCGCCGGGGCGGCCTTCGTCTCGGTCTCTTCTGCGACGATCGAGCCGGAGCGGATGGAAGAGGTGCTGTTTGGCCGCGAAACATCCGACCGCGGGGTGGAAAAGGGCCTTCTGGAGCAGGCGCATGGCGGGGTGGTCTATTTCGACGAGGTGGCGGACATGCCCCTTGGCACCCAGTCAAAGATCTTGCGCGTGCTGACCGAACAGCAGTTCACCCGCGTGGGTGGCAATGACAAGGTGCGCGTCGATCTGCGGGTGATTTCGTCAACCACGCGCGATCTGCGGCGTGAGATTGGGGCGGGGCGCTTTCGCCAAGAGCTGTTTGACCGGCTGAACGTCGTGCCGATTGCCGTGCCAAGCCTTGAGGACCGGCGCGAGGATATCCCCGAGTTGACCCGGCACTTCATTGATCTTTTCCACCGCTCACAGGGTCTGCCGCAGCGCGAATTGACGCCCGAGGCGGAGGCGATGCTGCAAACCATGCAATGGCCCGGCAATGTGCGCCAACTGCGCAACGTGATCGAACGGGTCCTGATTCTGGGCGATGGTACCGGCCCCATTGAGACGCGCGAGCTTCCGGGGCAAGAGCCCAGCCCCGACACCGGCGGGCGCATGGTTCTGGGCGGCGCCATGGCGACGCTTCCCCTGCGCGAAGCCCGCGAGGTGTTTGAACGCGAATATCTCATCACCCAGATCAACCGTTTTGGCGGCAATATCAGCCGGACCGCAGGCTTTGTGGGCATGGAGCGCAGCGCGCTGCACCGCAAGCTGAAGTCGCTTGGCGTTGTTGGCGGGCATAAGGGCGGCAATGGCGAGGACGAAGAGTAACCCCCACCCCCTGACCCTTTGCGCAAAGGGGCAGGGGCCGCGGGCCTTGGCCGGTTCGCTTCTGCCTCGGCGAGCCGCGTCTTGACCCCCGGCACAACCCATGCCAAGCCATCCCGTAGCCCAAGCAGAGGTGTTCCATGAAAGTCATCATATGCGGAGCAGGGCAGGTCGGCTGGCAGATCGCCCGCCACTTGTCGGGCGAAAAGAACGATGTGACGGTGGTTGACAAGAACGCCGATCTGGTGCGCCGGGCCTCGGAAACGCTGGATGTTCAGGGTGTTGCGGGCTTTGCAAGCTATCCCGATATCCTTGAGAAAGCCGGTGCGCGCGATGCCGACATGATCATCGCCGCCACCCATTCCGACGAGGTGAACATGGTCACCTGTCAGGTGGCCCATTCGATCTTTTCGGTTCCGCGCAAGATTGCACGTCTGCGCAGCCAGTCCTATCTGGATGCCATCTATTCCGACCTTTACCGCCGCGATCACCTGCCGATCGACGTGGTGATCAGCCCCGAACGCGAAGTGGCCGAGGCCGCGCTGCAGCGTCTGGCGGCACCCGCCGCCTTTGACACCGAAAGCTTCATGAACGGGCGGGCGCAGCTTCTGGGCATTGCGCTGACTGAAGATTGTCCGGTCCTGATGACGCCACTTCGGCAGTTGAACGAGCTGTTCCCGACCCTGCGCGCCATTGTCGTTGGCGTGCGCCGGGATGAGGGCAAGCTGTTTGCCCCCTCACCGATGGATATCCTGATGGCGGGGGACCGGATCTATGTCTTTACCCATATCGAGGATGTGAACCGCACGCTGGAAGTCTTTGGAAAGCGGACCAAAAAGCAGGAACGCGTCATCATCATCGGCGGCGGCAACGTCGGGCTTGCGGTGGCGCGTGCGCTTGAATCGCGCACCGACCGGATCCGCGCCAAGATCATCGAGATGAGCCGTGCGCGCGCCGAGGTTGCCGCCGACAGCCTGACGCGCACCATCGTGCTGAATGGCGATGGCATGGACATGGACCTTTTGGCCGAGGCGGCCATTGACCGGGCCGATGCGGTTCTGGCGGTCACCGATGATGACAAGACCAACCTTCTGGCGGCTGTGCGCGCCAAGCAGGCGGGCTGCCCGATGGCGATTGCGCTGGTCAATGACCCGACGCTTGCCCCCTTGATGGGGGCGTTGGACATTGACGCCTATATCAACCCCCGCGCGACCACCGTGTCGTCGATCCTTCGGCATATCCGGCACGGCAAGGTGCGCGCGATCTATTCGATCGGCGATGCCGAGGCCGAGTTGATCGAGGCGCAGGTCCTGGCCACCTCACCCTTGGCGGGGCGGCTGGTGCGGGAAGTGGATTTCCCCGAAGGCGTGCTGGTCGGCGCGGTGATGAAGGGCGACCGGGTGATGAAGCCGACGGGCGATTTGCGGATCGAGGCGGGCGATGTGATTGCCCTGTTCACCATGGCCGGCGATCGGCCCGAGGTCGAGCGCCTGTTGCAGGTCTCGGTCGACTTCTTCTAAGGGCGCGGGGCGATGCTGCGCCGCCTGCTGGAGTTGCCGCTTCTGGTCATCCTGATCGGCCTGTCAGGCTTGGCCATGTTCCTGCCCGCAGCCCATGCCTTCACGCTCCGCGACCATGAGCTGGCGCGCAGTTTTGTCTACATGGCGCTTTTGGTGCTGATCTTCGCGGGCATGTTGGGCCTGGCGCGGGCCAATGCCCAGCCGCGCAATGTGGCGCGCAACCATCTGATTTCGCTTGCACTTGCCTATGCGATCCTGCCGCCGATCCTGGCCCTGCCATTGATCCAGCGTGCCGCAGGCGGGGCCGAGTTCGGGCCGGCGATGCTTGAGATGCTGTCGGCCTTTACCACCACCGGGGCGCCGGTTCTGGACGGGCCGCTTAGCCCATCGGTGCATTTGTGGCGGGCGGTGGTGGGCTGGCTGGGCGGGCTGTTCGCGCTGGTGATGGTGTTTTCGGTGCTGGCCCCGTTGAACCTTGGTGGCATCGAGGTGGAGACGGGTCGCATCCCCGGCCGCGCCAGCCCCGCGATGCAGCAGATCACCCGTATCGCCGACCCGTCCGAGCGTATGGCGCGTTTTGCTGCCGGGATCTTTCCGATCTATGCCGGACTGACGCTTGGACTTTGGGGCCTTTTGGTCATGGCGGGCGAAGGGGGCTTTGTGGCCCTTTGCCATGCGATGGGGGTGCTTTCGACCTCGGGCATCAGCCCGCTTCCGGGGGGAAGTGCGGTGGTCGAGGGCGGGTGGCTGGCCGAGGTTGCCATGGCGGTGCTTTTGCTGCTTGCGCTTAGCCGTCGGCCGCTGTTGCGGCTTTTGGGGCAGGGCGGCACCATGCCCTTGCTTCGTGACCCCGAACTGGGGCTTGCAGCGGTGATCGTTTGCGGCGCGGCGGTGGTTCTCTTTGGCCTTGGACTTTTCGGCGCGCTTGGCGATAGCGCGCCTGATGCTCTGATCGAGGCCCTGCGCGTGGCCTGGGCCTTGCTTTTCACCTTCCTGTCGTTTCTGACCTCGGCTGGCTATGTCTCGGGCTACTGGGAAGGCTGGTCGTCCTGGTCCGGCCTTGGCACGCCCGATCTTCTCTTGTGGGCCTTGGCGATCATCGGGGGCGGGGTGGCCACCACGGCGGGGGGCGTCAAGCTGATGCGGGTCTATGCGCTCTTGCGGTTTGGTGAGCAGGAGCTGGACCGGGTGATTCACCCCTCGGCCGTGGCGCGCAGCCGGGGCAGTTCAGGTAGCGCGCGTGCCGTCCTGGCGCAGGGCGCCTCGATGGCCTGGGTGTTCTTCATGATCTTCGGGTTGTCGATCATGGCCTTTGTCGGCGCCCTGACCTTTGTCGGGCTGGATTTTGACCAAAGCCTGGTGTTGGCACTCTCGGCCCTGACAACCACGGGGCCGCTTGTCGAACAGTCGGGCGGCATCGCGGCAAGCTATGGCGGGCAGGGGGGCGCGGTGCAGGCAATCCTTGCGCTGGCCATGGTGGTGGGCCGGCTGGAGGCGCTGGCGATTCTCGCAATCTTGCTGCCCGAAAACCTGCGCCGCTAGGTCCCGCACAACCCAAGCTGGCGAAAAACCTGCAAAAACACGCGAATCATGCCGGTTTATTCTCCGTTTTTGGGCTGGAAACTGCTTGCATGTCAGGCAATACTTGAACTGTCTGGTTGTGTTGACAGTCGGATGCGGGTAGCGCGACGAAAAACAAGGACAAAAAGCCAATGGCCGCCGATAAACAGAATTTGCAGGACGCGTTTCTCAATCAGGTTCGAAAGTCCAAGGTTCCGGTTACGATTTTCTTGATCAACGGTGTGAAACTTCAGGGCGTCATCACCTGGTTTGACAATTTTTGTGTGCTTTTGCGCCGTGATGGACAGTCGCAACTGGTCTACAAGCACGCCATTTCCACGATCATGCCCGGCGGACCCTTGAACCTTTACGAGGGCGAAGACTGATCGGCGATCTTCCCGAGGAAGAGTTTGAGGATGACCCGCTGTCAGGGGACGGCGGGATTGATGCCTATGAAACGGCCAAACCCGTTACCCGGGCCTATGTTCTGCATCCCGATCTGAAATCGGCCCGCACGCGCCGCCTTGCCGAACATGGGCTGGCCGAGGCGGTCAGTCTTGCTGCGGCGCTTCCTGATCTGCATGTGCTGGGCGCCGAGGTTGTGCGGCTGCCCAAGGTGCAGCCGGGCATGTTGTTCGGCGCGGGCAAGGTTGAAGAGCTAACCGGCAGGCTCAAGGCGTTGAAGGTCGATCTGGTGCTGGTCGATGGCCCGGTGACGCCGGTGCAGCAGCGCAATCTGGAAAAGGAATGGGGCGTCAAGCTTTTGGACCGGACCGGCTTGATCCTTGAGATCTTTGCCGACCGTGCTCGCACCCGTGAGGGGGTGCTGCAGGTGGAACTGGCCGCCCTGTCCTATCAACGCACCCGTCTGGTGCGGGCCTGGACCCACCTTGAACGCCAGCGCGGCGGCTTTGGCTTTGTGGGCG
>JACCDH010962754.1_pt1 | contig 10781 bp, 9 predicted proteins | sample 7442481 | NCBI WGS metagenome assembly JACCDH01 (sample SAMN15323433, study PRJNA562643) | freshwater metagenome | isolation source: river surface water | place: USA:Blue River Watershed | collected 2017-08-15 | reverse complement strand
TATGAACCGCTGCTGAAAGCGCCTGCTCAGCGCTGCTATCGAGGGAGCCAACCTTCTTTCCCCAATGCACTATGGAAAGGGTCTCATCGCCTTCTTCAAAGATGATAGATGAGCGAGATTGGCTGAGATGAATCATGGTGGCAGTCTATCTGCGTATAAATAAGATGGATAGAAGAACGCATCGAGACAAGTAAGATTGACCCCGCACCCAGTAGTTATGGCAGAAGTGCTGGAGGCGGTAGCTCAGTTGGTTAGAGCCCCGAACTCATAATCCTGCTGTCGGAGCCATCCTTCTAAGCGAATAAGACCAAAACTGGCCTCATTCTGTGCGTGATTTTCGCTTTCAATCTGTGGTGGCGTCTTTGTAGTTTCGTCATTAGTGCACTTTTCGTGCACTTCACTAACTGCTTTACCCAGCTTCGTGGCAGCCTCAGTTTGGTCCGCCTTGAATATGTGAGTGTAAGCATTTGTCATATGAGCATTTGAATGCCCAACCTGAACTCGTACTACTTGCTGGGATATTCCCAGTGAAGAAGCAATCGATATGGCAGTCCAGCGTAAGTCGTGAATCCTTATGTGAGGCAAATTCGATGCCTTCAGAGCTGGATTTAAGACTCTACGCGCAAAATTGGAGTTTCTTAGGACCGCACCAGTTGGTGATGTAAACAGGTAGTCATCTTCGGCTTTCCCTCTTATCCAATTAGGCGCGCATTTTAGAAGGTGATCTACGAGTAAGACTTCGCGATCCTGATGCGTTTTAGTTGTCTGGCTTAAAATGAGCTTGCCATCAATTTCTGACAACGATTTTTCAATCTTGATGATTCCTTTCTTGAGATCTAGGTCAGAAACTTTAAGCGCAACGAATTCACCCCACCTAATACCTGTCAACCCTAAAAAGAGAATGTGGTCTCGAAAAAAACCAGCGCAGCCAGCCAATCTAAATAGCTCATCCAGTGTTAGCGCTACACCCACTTGACGTTTCGGGATCACGGGAAGATTCTTTCCGTCACGTTTACCTGTTGCATCTTTGAGAGGGTTTTTTCTTATCAGCTCATCATTCACAGCGACATCTAGAATCATGCTTGCAATGAGATGGATCTTTCTAGTTCTTCTTGCTGATAACCCGAGATCTAGTATCCATTTATCGAATGAATTCTGTGATATTCGATTGACTGGCATTTTTCCCCATTTTGGGCCAAGGTGAACTCTCCAAATTGTTGTGTAATCCGCAATTGTGTTTGGCTTTTTGGCAGCCTTGAGCTGAATAAACTGTCGCCATACATGCTCAAACTGAGTGTCCCCCTTTCGGTAGTCAAGCCATGTTCCATGCTTTAACTCATATTCGATATTCACACAAAAGGCTTCTGCCTCCTTTTTAGTGTCGAAGTTTTGTGCACGTTGGCGTTTTTCTAAATCGCGAAATCTAACCTGCCACTTGCCATTTGAAAGCCTGTTTACTTTTGCCACTACTGTCCTACCATTTCCATAATCATTCGTCGGCATTTAGTCGTAATCTGTCCATGCGCTCTCCCAGTCGGACCGCTTCCCGATGACATTGTCAGGAGCCCATGTCTCCGAGCGAGTGTGAGTTTTGCTTGTATTGTCTTAACGGATTTCTCTAAATCATCCGCCAGCCTTAGGGTGGGATTATTCGGATTTGCTTGAGCGAATTTGACGTAGAAATATGCAAACACTGCGTACTCAGATTCTTTGCTCTCACCACGCATTCTTCTCGTAGAGGACTCTTTTAGATAATCTCGTAAAGTCTTCTCTTGGTTACTCGACAGAAACGATTTGGAAGATTCCAAATACCAAAGACGCATCAGGTCTGAAGTCCTGATTTCTCGAAAAATCGTCGAACCAATCCCTCCGTTAGGAACCTTTCCTTTGTCAAAAGAAATTGTGAGCGAGGTAATGACTGGCGTACCTGAAGAGTCCTTCCCAACTTTGAAATCCACATGAGCCCCATTGCTGAGGATTTGATCGTGGATCATTTTTACCTCCTGAATTTAACTTGACTTAATACAAGGTAGTCTGTCATACTCCCTTGCAAAAGTCAAAAACTGAGAGGAGGTAAAAATGTCGAACTTAATGACTACTGAACAAGCTGGTGAGTTTCTTAACAAGAGTCCATGGTGGATCAGAGAGAACATCGGACTACTGGGTATTCCCGCAGTCAAAGTTGGACGACAGTGGCGTTTCAAGAGAGAAGAGCTTGAGCGTTGGCTAGAGCTGAATCGAGCTGCTTGAGAAATTAGAAACACTTTATGGAAACGATACTTAGCCTGTTTGCAGCGTGTTTTGTCCCTCTCGCAGGCTAAATCCAAAAATCGCCTCTGCGGAAATCCTTCACAATTGCGGCAATCGCTTTATGAAAGGAAACCTATGTCGAGCGAAGAATGGGTCTCAATGAAAGAGATCTCAGAAGAATTAAGAATCCCTGAACGCACTCTGCTTTATTACAAGCAAAAGGGAGATTTCCCTGCAGTTTTCGTCTTTGGGAAAAAGCATCGACGAGTTCGTCGAAAAGATTATGAGAGCTGGAAAGCCCAGCATTTAGAGCAATAAAAAACCGCCCATTGCAGTGGGCGGTAGAAGGAAGAACTATGGAAAAGTATATCAGCGTGGTGATGCCACATGTCTAGAAATGAATTGATTGAAAAAGCACGTCGCAATTACACATGGAATCAGATATTCACTTCCCTTGGATTTCGACACAAGGAGCTTGAACCAAATAGTGATGGTTCCTCATGCTTTGAGTATTCAAGAGAAACTTCAAGCGGACCTGTGATTTTTTTAGTTTCTGATGAAGACAAGCCAGCCTACTTGACGGCTCTGATTGAGTCAGATCGTGCTAAGTGGGAGAAAATTGACGTCATTAGAACATTTCATACGGGAAGTTCTTGGTGGCTTGCAGATGAAGTTGCTTCATCCAGCGACGGACTTTTATCTGGACCACTGGCGGAACTTGCCCACGAAACACGTGTAAAAGACCTTCAAGATGACTTGGAAACTCCTTTGGAGGATCGAATCGCATTCGATCCACAATTTAGGAAATCTTATGAAAGAGCCTTTCGAGATTTGTCCGCAAGAAAAGCTGCTGAGGATTTCTTGAACTCTGTTGCTAATAAACAACTTGGTGACCTTTGCGCGATGACTCAAGAAGAGATAGCCGAGCGCACTGGCTTGATTGATTGGGTCGCACTTTGGGCGGATGAGACTCCTGAGCGATGGTTCGTTCCTGACTTACTTTGCGAAGGCAGAGGTCATGGATGTCCCGCCCCATCAGGCATAGGTAAGTCGTTACTGTGGCAGGAAATTGGGGCAGGTTTATCTGCGGGAAGATCAGTTCTTGGTTTTCCTCCACAAGAACCAATTAAGGTTTTATACCTTGATCATGAAAATACTCCTAAGGGCGATGTGAAGCCTAGATTGATCGCAATGGGATTCGCACCGCAGGATCTCAAATATTTCTACTATCTCAGCTTTCCAAGTATTGAATCCCTCAATACAAAGCTCGGTGGACAATCTCTATCTCAGCTACTCGATCACTTCGAGCCGCAGTTGGTTTTCATAGATACATTTAGTCGCTTTGTAGATGGAGATGAAAACTCCAGCAAAGTAGCTCAAGACTTCTATGAGTTTGCGGGTCGAGAGCTCAAAAAGCGAAACATCGCCTACCTTCGCATAGATCACGTAGGTAAAGATGCTTCCAAGGGAGCTCGCGGATCCTCTGCCAAAGTTGATGATTTGGACTTGATCTGGACAATGTCAAAAACGAAAGAACCTAATGTCTTTTTGATGAAAAATGACAAAGCTCGGGTTCCTGTAACAAATACTGAACTTCTGATTGAGAGAGCCTTCTCTCCCCTCAGGCACACGGTGCGTTCAGGTGTTGACTGGAAATCACTCTTAGCCTCCGCCATGAGACATGAGAAGGCGGTTTCATTCATTGAAACCCTAATCACCAAGGACCCCAAGCACACCCTTGCTCAAGGCAAAGTCTGGAAGGATCTTGGACCCGCTTGTAAAAGTGCAGGAATATCTCGCTCTGAACTCTTCGAAGCTTTGAGGTTTGTAAAAGGTGGTGATTACCCTGTAGAGGATGCAAGCTGAACCGTTGAACCGAATCCTCGTGCGTTCAAACCGTTCAAACGTTTAGCCGCCTAACTTGAACCGCCTAAACCCATCCCTATGGATGGGTTAGTGGTTCATTAGTGGTTTAGTCAGACCAGAGAGATAGCCCAAGGTACGAAGATTTGAGCTTGTTATAAGAATAGATCAACTCAGAATTAGTCATTGCGGAATTTACAATTGTTTATTAATGGAAACCTGCGTTTTTTAAGGCTTTTGTTGAGCTAAAAAAGTGCTTCTGAATTACTTCCCCCATAGCCCCATCAACACTGTATTACGCTGACGCTCAAAACCTTCCGACATTAATTTTGTCGCTTGTACGTGTGACTCCTCGCTTCGAATTTCTTGAACGATTTTTTTCTGAGTTTCCAAGTCAGGAATTTTCACCAAAAGCTCGTAAAGTTCATCTGGATTCAGGTTCCTTTGTGCTCCACCACGTGAACAACCGTAAATTTGAGGTTGCATCCCCATAAGCATAAAACCCGCAAAATCTTCAAGAATGACCTTTTCCATTCCTGACTTCACAGAAACAGATCCACCCGAATCTAGAAGCCAGAAATCACCTGCAACAAATCGGACGCAAGCTAGCGACATTGCAAACCTTGAAACTACAAACTTGTTTGAACGATTGGAGAAGTCCGTCCTAAAACTTTCGCCACCACCGCCATAAACTGGATACTTACTGCCTGAATCATCTTTTTTGGTGATACGTTCTCCAAAATTCAACACTATAAGTTCGCCAAGTGATCTTTGCTCCCAATCTGGACCCGATTCAATTCTTGGCTTCCAGTTCGAAATGATCTTGTTTGCACCTTCTATTATTTCTGAGTACCCATCCAATTCAGCCGCTATCTGCTCTTGAACATTCAATGGGGGTAGTGGAATTTGAAGGTCTGAAACGTATTTTCGAGTTACTCCTCGCACGCCAACTCCAACAGCATCTCTTTGAACATCCAAAGCAAGTTTCCTGACTAAATGAAAAAGAAATCTAGGGTGCACCTTTTCTCTCTTTGGCACGAGCCCTGTGAGGTCCTGATTCAGAGCTACAGAACCATTTCTGACGTAGGCAAACTTCCCTACGGAAACTCTTGTGACTAAAATTGAGGATTCTTGGGGAATCAACTGGGATGAACTCGATTCCAGACCTTTTTTTGTGATTCCTTCAAAACCTTCAATTTCACCGTTTAGTCCTATGTTCGATGCCGTCAACCAAGGAATTTCGCCATTCCAGCAATCAGCTTCTTTGCGGCTTGGAGTGCCGCCTCCAATTAAAGTTGCCACTTCCTCCAGCGGAACAAGTGGCCAAATTGCTCCCGAATAATCAATGCCGTCGAGGTAACGGTCACCTGAGAGTGAAAGATCTGTGTTTTCAAAAATCTTCTCGCGCGATACTGAATGAGCAATTTCGGATGGCAAAAATCCACCTTTTACCCAATCGACTAACAGCTTCAAGGCTTCGGGTAAGTCATTCTTGTCAATCGGTCGTTTAGTTGCTCCGAGATCGTATCCATCATTTGATATCTTTATAAAAAGAATTTGATCTGACTTCTTGGCTATCTCGTTGTTCAAAAGCAGAATAGAAGTCTTTACTCCTGAATATGGATTGAATACACCAGAAGGCAAGGAAATCACTGAATAGAGCCCTCCTTCAACCAATTCCTTGCGTAGTTGCTTATATGCCTTACCACTTTGAAAAATAATTCCCTCGGGAACAATGATTGCTGCTCGACCATTTGGTTTGAGGTGATTTGCGATGTAATCGACAAATAGCACCTCGGAACGATTCGACTGAATGGCAAATTTGTTATGTGGCTTGATTCCGCCTTTTGGAGACATGAATGGTGGGTTGGCAAGGATGACGTCGAACTTGTCATTCCAACGTTCCTCACTTGTGAGTGAGTCGTACTGAAAGATCTTTGGATTCTTGAATTGATGTAAATACATATTCACTTGAGCGATACGAACCATTGAAGGATCGATGTCATAGCCCTCAAAATTAGCTATGAGCTTCTTGCGCTCATCTGGAGTTAGTGGCTTTTCCTTCTTGTTAGGGTCATCTTTTCCATCGTGCTGTTCAAGTATGTGGTTGTACGAGGAAACAAGGAATCCGCCTGTACCGCAGGCTGGATCGAGAACCTTGTCATCCTTGGTTGGGTTCATAACTTCAACCATGAAATCAATTATGTGACGAGGAGTTCTGAACTGACCTGCATCACCTTGTGCTGACATGATGGACAGTAGATACTCGTAGGCGTTACCTAGTTCTTCTGGATGGGAGTAATCAAAGTGGTTAATCTCTTTGAGGAAGAGTCCCAGTGTTTCTGGAGATCTATAAGGTAAAAAAGCAGCTCGGAATATGGTTCTAAATAGTTCAGGTAGTTGCTTAGCCTCAGAAAATTTCTGAAGAGCATCTCCATAGAGGTTCATCTTTTCCTGGTTGCCCATACGAGCATCGACTAATTTGCTCCACGAGTATGCCTCTAGTTCTCCAACAAAGAAGCTTGGCTCTCCTCCAGCTTTGATAGCTGCTTGATCCATATCGTCCATGAACTTGTAGATGAGCGCATAGGTAATCTGATCAATCTGAGTCATTGGGTTCGGTGCAACACCAACCAATACATCACGTGCCGCGTCTATATGTCTTTTTGTCTCTGCATTTAGCATTTACTAGATCCCCGTCAGTTGGTAGGCGTAGTCATTGATGTATTGCGGAACGATTGATTTGAATCCGTTGAGACGTTCATAGTCTGTGAAATCAAAGGATGCGCAGTGGTGAAAACGTGCTAACTGCTTGGACTTGACGATGTCTCTAACCTCTGGATCCACGATGAAAGCCTTAAAGAAGTTCTTCACTGGTTGGTAGTGGTCTTGATCAACCATGTGAATTTCCATGAATTTTTCCCACTCAGATTCAAGTAGGTCATCCTTCATTTCAAAAGAATCCTTCTCTCCAAATGCAACTTCGAGGAATTCCTTTACTGAGATTCGACGATCGACATTGAAGATTTTGCGAACTCTCTCTAGGTTTAGGAAATTCTTTGGCTTATCAAAGACATGCATCTTGACGTATTCCTCAGCCGCTGATACATCTCCGTTTTTCCAAAGTGCGGAGAGAGTTTCATTAGCCAGTACATCTTCAGAGACTGCTGTCTTGAAGCCCTCTCGGTCGATGCGCATGATGACGCCCTCTGAAGACTCTTCCAACGAGGTAATCTGGTCAGAAGTGGCAAGATCTACAACGCCAAGCTTTATCGGCGGATCATCTGGCCCATCTGGACCCTCCCCACCTGACGAGCCCTTCGGAAGTTTGATTTTTTCGTCGTAATCAAATTCATTTTCAAAGTATTCACATGTGGCAAAAAAGTCGAAGAATTTGAACTGCTTCTTATCGATACGCTCATCAACGTCTGAATAATTGTTGTATTCAAATGTCCACTTGCGCGTTCCTCGACCCTTAATCTGGACAAAGTCAGAGGGACTAAATACGGGGCGCATAAGAGCGATATTCAGCAGGTCCTGACAGTCATAGCCCGTTGTCATCATTCCTACAGTCACAGCAACTCTTGTCTTTGATGAGTCATAGCCTTCAGGAGCCTTTGTCTGCCCTCCAAGTCTGTTATTTGCAAAGTTAATTGTCATCTGTTGCGCATCAGCAACATCTGATGAAACCTGCATAGCAAAGTCGGATTCGGCATAAAGCTCTGGCCATTTCTGAAACGCAATTTGGTTGAGAATGTTGGTCAATCGAGCTGCATGCTTTTGCGAGACGGCAAAGACAATCGTCTTGCCAAATAATGGAATCCCTAGCCCCTTCGCTATTGGGTCATAAAGACCATTTTCAATCAAGGCCTTGCACATCGCGATATTGGTTTCAGCGTTGAAAACCTTGCGCTCATAATCCTTTTGGGTAAAAGTTTGTTCTCCCTCAATGCCTGCATCATCAACGACTCGGATTGAATATCCATCATCCGAAAGGAGTTGGGTAGTTATCTCTGTGCGGGCATCAACCAAAGTAGGTTTAATGAGATAGCCGTCGTTAGCGCCTTTCTCTAAATCGTAAGAGAAGGTTGGTCTTCCTGGCTCGCATCCAAAGGTCTTGTAGGTGTCAATAAGCAATCGACGTTCATATTCGCGTTGATTATCTACGTCAGCTTCGCCTAAACCCTTGAGGTAATTCTTGGGGGTCGCGGTTAAACCAAGTTTGTACCCAACAAAGTACTCAAAGACTGCTCGGGAGTTGCCTCCAATAGAGCGATGCGCCTCATCTGAAATGACTAGCTCAAAGTCCGTTGGAGAAAACTCTTTCATATACCTATTTCCTGCCAAGAAAGTTTGAACAGTTGAGACAACTACGGATGCGTTAGCCCATGAATCTCTACTGTTTTTATATGTGACTGTCTGATAATCGCGTCCGAGATACTGTTTGAATGCCTTTTCAGCTTGATCTTCAAGTTCTAGACGGTCAACTAGGAAGAGCACTCTGCGAGCATTTCCAGACTTTAGAAATAGTTTTATGACAGCAGCAGAGATTAGAGTTTTGCCTGTTCCAGTTGCCATTTCAAATAGAAATCTCTGGGAGCCCTCTTTGGCGGCTTGTTGAATGGATCGAATTGCCTGAACCTGATAAGGACGCATTTGCTTCAAGTTATTCGAACGTAAAAACTGGCTTCGCTTTGCATCATCCTTGAAGTCAGGATCCGATGCGAAATTCGGCATCTGCGTAGCGATGATGTAGTTCTCATCAACCGTGGTGGACGCTAGTTCTTCAGGATTTGGAACGTACTGTTTGTACTGAGAGATGGAATCTGGAGTTGGGAATCGAGAGATAGTCTCTGGGTTTCCATGCTTGGTATCCCAGAAGTAATGAATATTTCCATTACTCAAGATTATGAATCGGGCTCCAACATTTCGTGCATAGTTTCGAGCTTGCTCTTTTGCCGACAAAGGATCGATCGACTTCTTCTTTGCCTCCAAGACAACAAGTGGTTTTCGGTCCTTATCAAGGAGTAAAAAATCGATAGCCCCACGAGTGCCTGTTCTAGATACTGCGTTCTCTAAATCATCGCCAAGTTCTGAATACTTAACGCCAGCCTCAAGTTCAATATTTGCCTTGCCATCAGGACCGTCTTCAAATCTCCAGCCAGAAGCTTCGAGTAGGCGATTGATTTTGATGCGAGCCCCTGCTTCTCTATCGTCAGTCATCTCGCACCCCCATTCATTCGATTACTTGGCCTATTCCTTAGCCAAGCTTCAACATCCTCGCGCCACCATAGACGTAAGGGGTGACGATTTTTACCCCGTAACTCATAGATTGGCTCGGGAAATGATGAGCCATCCCGTACGAGGAGGGTGTTCACGCTTGAACGTTGCATGCCCAGCAGCTCGGCGACCCCATGGATGTCCAAAACTTCTCGATCTAGAAGCTTTTGGAGCTGCTTAGCAGCATCTGATCGTGAAGCCATACGACTTAGCCTAGCCAATGAGGGTAAAAAAGAGAATACTGAAGTCATATGACTTTACAAAGATGTGCTCAGGAACTAGGATGAAGCGATATGACTTCACTAAACATTTTTACTCAAAAGAGCCAACAGATAGGGCCACTCGATGTTTGGCCCTTGAAATGGGACGGACTTTCGCGAATTAATTACGAAGTTCCACCCGCAATTACCAAACTCAAATTCTCAGAACATGATGATGGAGACGGCCCCAGCGTGGAATGGATTGAAGTCTTCAACCCAACAGAAGATCCATTCATAATTCCTGCTGGTTGGATTGTCGGGGCTGATCTGAACCAAGTGCGAACCTTCAACAATTCGGAGCACATCGAACCTAGGGAGACCATTCTGGCTTCCGTCTCTTGCGTTGAAAAAGGGCGATGGGGAGAGGGCAAGAATAAAGTCGACGGCGGTCGAGCACCTTTCACCGTTACGGCTGCTGGGTGGGATTTTGACTGGGAGAAAGGGTTGTGGAGGCTAAATCAAGAGAATAGACAAAAGAGGGTTTGGGAGCAGGTTCACCGCCAAGAAGAGCGCACTGGGCTTCGTCCAACCCACTCGCTCGAACAAATCATGCGTGAAGATGCGTTGACCCAACACATCCCAAGAGTCATCCAGACCGTTTCTGAACATGTGTTGAAACCTGCACGAGGTCAAAATGGAGTTTTGATAGCTTTCGAAGGGCAACCTCTACTAATGGAGTTATTCTCAGATACCAGTGCCATGAAGAAAACTATTAAACAAACCTTACGAGCAATAAGTTTTGACATTGAACATCTTGAATATCTGCCAACTGATCGAGAGACAGTCGAAAGATTTATAAACGAAGCACAAATAAATAAGTTGAGTCACCTTTCAGATTCTGACTGGGCTATCCTCTTCGCAGGTGGAACTAGCGAGGTAGAAACTCGCGCGTCGATGGACATTGAGGAGCGATTTCTGCAAATCACTTCAATGAACAGACGTCACCGAATACTGTCAGGAGTCTGACCACTTAGATCGTTTTAGAGAGCTATTTCAACTCGGAATCTCATTGTTGTAGGTTTATAGACTAAACTCAGCAGGACGAGGCGGTAGCTCAGTTGGTTAGAGCCCCAAACTCATAATTTGGTCGTCGTCGGTTCGAGCCCGACCCGCCTCACTCATGTTGGC
>JACCDH010814023.1_pt1 | contig 10781 bp, 10 predicted proteins | sample 7442481 | NCBI WGS metagenome assembly JACCDH01 (sample SAMN15323433, study PRJNA562643) | freshwater metagenome | isolation source: river surface water | place: USA:Blue River Watershed | collected 2017-08-15 | reverse complement strand
CGCGAGGCATCGAGCGCGCCGTTGAGTGTGCGTGGATAGCCGAGATCATGCAGGGCAAGCAAACGACGAAACAGGGCGTGATCTTGGCAGACCACCATCCCGCCTTCGCCAGAGGTCATGTTTTTATTGAGTTGAAAGCTAAACACCCCGATATCGCCAAAGCGTCCGACAGGTGTGCCTTCGAAGCTCGCACCTGCCGCCTGTGAGCAGTCCTCGATCAGGGAAAGATGCCACTTTTTACAGAGTTCCGCGATCTTCTGGATGTGACCTGGCGCACCACACATATGGTTGTAGATCACCGCTTTGGTCCGTGGCGTGATTTTCGCCTTGAGGTCGTCAGGCGACATACAAAAGGTGTCATCGATATCGACGAGCCTGGGAATCGCCCCGGCGCGTACGATTGCCGCGAGGCCACTCATGCAGAGGTATCCCGGCACCATCACTTCGTCGCCAGGTCCGAGTCCCAGTGCTGCGATCGAAACCGTTAGTCCGGCTGTGCCGGAGGAAACTCCTAGGGCGTATCGATGGCCAAACGTCTCGCGCCACTCGTGTTCGAGCATATCGACCATGTGTTGCGCTTGCGGTCCATAAAATCGGAAAGGGCTGTGGGCTCTGACTACGCTTGTGACGAGTTCGAGTTCCTCTTCGTCGATAAAGCTGGCGCCGGGATAGTCCCAGGGCAAAGGCTCGGTGCGTACGGGGAGTCCGCCTTCGAGCGCTAACAGGGCAGAGGTTTTGATACTCGACTTCTTGGTGGCTTTTGCTTCTGTTTTCATATTGATCTCCAGAATGCACCAGTAGTCTGGTAGATGCTAGCGTTCTGGAGAGGTTCGTGTCTAGTCTTATCGTCACAAACAGGATTGTTGCCAATATGAAATTTAAATGACAGGATGACTAATTGGCAGGATAACTAATTGAAAACCTCGCCGTAGGAGTTAAATTGCCCGGCGATCTTGTGTTCTGGTTCGCTGGGCGCTCCATAGCCATTTTGGTGCAAGATAAAGTCGACATTGCAATGCGCGGCGCAGCGCGCATCGACATGTGTGTCGCCAATGAGAACGGCATATTCGTGTGCGACCCCCATCTGTTTGAGCGTGTGCGACAGGGGCAGTGGGTGAGGCTTGGCATGCGCTGTCGTGTCCCCTCCCGTGATGACATCAAAAAAGTCAATGATCCCGACTGTGCGCAGTGCATGTCGCGCGTTGGCTTCTACTTTGTTTGTGCAGACCGCGAGCTTGAAATCATGATCGCGCAGATGTTCCAGCAGCTCGAGAGCGCCAGGATAGAGCCTAGAGTGTGCATGTGCCTGTTGCTTGTAATGCCGCATATAGGCTTCCTGTAGCTTAGGCACGAAGGAACTGGGTACGTCGACCATGGCAGCGGCACTTTCCAGCACTTCTCTCGAGGGGCCATGCAAATTAGGCAACGCCATCTCTGGATCGATTTCCGGAAAGCCACAGTCCACCAAGGCCGCATTGATCGCCATGCGGATTTCAGGCTCTGTGTGCATGAGCGTGCCGTCCAGGTCGAACACGACGGCTTCTTTGGTAAATAAAAGGGGAGCGAGGTGGTTCATAGTCTTGAGGTCAACCCTTCAGGTGTGGCGGCATAGCCAGTGAGCGTGCGATCGGCGTGCTTGAGTCGCCAGTTCAACATTTTCTGCGCCATCTCCAGCAACGGTTTGACGTAGGCGGGATCCTCGGCGACATTTCGTAACTGACCAGGATCTTTTTCCAGATCGAACAGCAGCGGTGGGAGTGCGGCAAAGTGGACATACTTGTAGCGATCATTCTGGATGACGGAGAGCGCGCACTCGTCCATGTCCAGTCCGAGATAATCCTCTGGCTTGGAATAATAAATATTTCGGAAATCAAACTCGTAATGCACTTCGGTCCGCCAGTTGGCAGGCGCTTCTGCGCTATGAATAAAGGGCAGGAGCGATTCCCCGTCACAGGTGCGCGGGATAGGTAAGCCCATCCATTCGAGAATGGTCGGCATGGTGTCGACCGTTTCGGTGAAATGGCGCACGATTTTCCCGCGGGTGAGGTTGGCCGACTCGCTCGGGTCGCGCACGATCATGGGGATGTGAAAGCTCTGGTCGAAATAACCGAGCTTGCCCAGCAGATGATGGTCGCCGAGCTGTTCACCATGATCGCTCGTCAGGATCACCAGGGTGTTGTCCCATTGACCCGTTTGCTTCAGATAGTCACAGACTTGACCGACGTGCGCATCGACTTCTGACATCAGTCCATAGTAGGTCGCGCGCATCTGCAGGACTTCTTTTTCAGTCATGTCGGCGCCCAGACCCTGGCCGTGTTCAAAAAACTTTTTACGTTCGATCGACTTGAGATAAAACTCCAGCATGGGATGCTGCGCCGCCTCGGCGTCGACGGACTCCGCACGAATGGGCGGAGGGCAGTCTTCGGGGGCGTACATCGAGTTGTAGGGCTCTGGGGCGATAAAGGGTGGGTGCGGGCGGTAGTAACCCAAGTGCAGAAACCAGGGCTTGCCCTCGGTGCCTTTGAGGTACTCCAAGGCGCGGTCGGTAAAGAATGATGTATCCGACAGGTGAGCCGGGATGGTGCTGGGCTTGGCGGTCGCGCCAATATCGCTTTCATCCTGACCTTTGGGTAGCCAGATATTGGTGGGGATTTTGGGTACTGGAAAGCCTTTGGCTTTGACCCAGGCAAAATAGGCTTCCATTTTCAGGCCCCAGGAGCCGACGGGCTTCCAGCCTTCCATGTCCGCGCCGAGCACTTTAAAACGCGGATCCTGAGGGGCCGTCTCGCGCGGATCGGGTGTCGTAGTGGTGTAGCCAACCAGTGCGGGCTCATAGCCTGCTTTGCGGACTTCTTTGGCGATGTTTGTATGGCGCGCATTCAGTGGAATGGTGTTCTGCACTGCGCGGTGCGTCATCATGTAGAGACCGGTCAGCATCGAGGCGCGACCAGGACCGCACGGGACAGCTTGCGTGTAGTGCTTGGCAAAGGTCACGCCTTCGTTGGCGAGCGCATCGATATTGGGCGTTTTGACAGTCGGGTGTCCGAGCTTGCCCAGGGTATCGCCTCGCCATTGATCGACCACGATCAAGAGTACATTTTTTTTAGTGCGTGTCATGAGTCCAGTTCCAAATAAGAAAATGAATAGCGGTATTTATTGCAGGGTCGGGTCGAGCTTGTCGCGTACCCAGTCGCCGACCAGAGAAATCGAAAGCGTGGTCAGCACAATGACTGCCGCCGGAGCCAACAGGATCCAAGGCGCGGATTGCAGGTATTCGCGTCCATATCCCACCATGTTGCCCAGGCTTGTCAGGGGGGCTTGTACGCCAAGTCCTAAAAAGGACAAGCCGGATTCGAGCAAAATGACCTCAGGAAAGGTCAGCGTCATGCTGACGATCAAGGTGCTGGCGATATTGGGCAGGATGTGGCGAAAGTAAATGCGCCAGGTGCTTGCGCCCAGAGCCTGAACGGCATTGGCATAGCCTTGCTCGACCGCGGCAACGGTGAGGTTGCGGGTGATCCGCGCGGTGCGTTCCCAGCCGTGGCAACCCATCAGACAGATAAACAGGACCAGGGTATTGCCAAAAAACGCCAGAACCGCGAGTGCGATCAACATAAACGGAATCGAGGCCTGGAAATCGATCGCCACCATCACGGCTTGCTCGACCCAACCTCTGAAGCGTGCCGCCAGAAAGCCCAGCGTCAAACCAATCGTCGCGGAAATCAAGGTGCTGGCAAAGGCAATCAGCAAGCTCATCTGGATCGAGGTCACGAGTCGAGACATGACGTCCCGTCCAAGCTCATCGGTTCCCAGCAGGTGATTGATCTGTCCGCCGAAGCCTACGGGGGGCTGAAGCCTGGCCGATAAATCGAGTGCGGTGTAGGCATACGGAGTCAATATCTCCGCAAACAGAGCAATGAACAACATCACTGCGAGCCAGATCCAGCCAATCAACACGATGGTCGGACACCGAAGCAGATTGTTGCACAATGCGGTGATTTTGAATGTAAATGTCGAGATAGCCGTTATTGTGCTCATGCGATGCTCCTATTTCGAGGACCGGATCTTGGGATCGATCATCAGGTTGAGCGCATCGACCAGCAGATTGGCGCCCACCATGCTGAAGGTCACCAACAGCAAGGCTGCCTGGACGACAGCGAGGTCGCGATTGGCGACTGCCGAGACGATGAGTCGACCCACTCCGGGCCAGGAAAATACGCTCTCAACGACGACCGCACCGGCGATCAGCGCGCCGAGCATCAAACCCGTGATTGTCAAAATAGGTGCCGCCGCATTCGGCAGGGCGTGACGAATCACGACATGACGCCAGCTCAGTCCCTTGGCCGAAGCCGCCCGGATGTAAGGTTGACCCAACACTTCGAGCATGGCCGAGCGGGTATAGCGAGCGAGCACCGCTGCGCCGCCGATCGACAGCGTGATGATGGGTAAAACGGCATGCCCCCACGAGGCGTAACCACCGCTGGGGAGCCAGCCAAGGGATACCGCAAAGATCAACACCATCAACACACCCAAGACAAAGCTCGGCATCGAATGACCCGCCACAGAAAAACTCATGATCAAGCGGTCAATCCAGGTATTGCGGTGAAACGCCGCAAATACGCCGGCAGGAATCCCGAGTAAAAGCTTTAATAAAAAGGCGGGCAGGGTAATCGCGAGCGTGGCTGGGATCGCTTCTAGGACCAGCGACATGGCCGAGGCGCCATTGCGCATCGAAACGCCAAAATTGCCGGCCAGAATGTTGCCCAGATAGCCAAAGTATTGATGAGAGAGTGGCGCGTCGAGTCCCCAACTTTTGCGAAAGGCCTCGATGGCCTCAGGTGGCGCATCGGCGGACAGAATCATCATGGCTGGATCGCCAGACATTCGGAGGATAAAAAAGGTGAAGGTGACGACGAGTAAAACAGTGAGTCCGGAGCGCGCGCCCCGAGTCAGTAAATAATTCATCAGGCTGCAGCTTTGAGTGGTGATGGGGGTAGGGAGTCAGTGGCCAACGGGACGTAGACAAGCGGCGCGCTACCTTGATGCAGATGGCACGCGACAGCGTGTCGACCGTCGAGCATCGTTTTAATTGGCGTCTCAGTCTTGCAGCGTGCCAGCATGCTGGGACAGCGAGGATGAAACGCGCATCCGGTCGGAACATCAATCGGATTAGGCGGTTCGCCCGTGAGCAAAATCCGTTTGCGTGGCTCGGTGGCACCCGTTGCCCCAAGAGTGCCATTCGTACCATGTGCGCCACTCGGATGAGATACCGCCGATATCAGCGCGGCTGTATAGGGGTGAGCGGGCTCTGAGAGGATTTTTTCCGCAGGGCCTTGTTCGATGATTTTCCCGAGGTACATCACTGCCACGTCATCACAAATATGACGCACGATACGCAAGTCGTGACTGATAAAGAGCATGGCTAGGTTGCGACTTTTTTGCAGGTCGGACAAAAGGTTGATGACTTGCGCCTGGATCGACAGATCGAGTGCTGAAACAGGCTCATCACAGACCAGCAAACGAGGCTTGAGCACCAGGGCTCGCGCCATCACTACGCGCTGACGCTGACCACCCGAGAGCTCATGGGGATAGCGACCATAAAGATCCTCGCCGATACCCACGGACTCGAGCGCCTCGTGGGTGGCAGCCAGTTGCGTAGCACGATCGCCAAGGTTTTGAATCACGAGAGGTTCTAGCACTTGATCGACAATCTTGAGACGACGATCGAGAGCTGCTAACGGATCCTGATAAACCATTTGCATGTCCCGGCGTTGCGCGCGCCAGTGCGCATTACGTTTAGCCTGAATCGGCTGACCCGCAAACGTGATCTCCCCGCTCGAGGCCGGAAGTAAACCGATCAGCATGCGGGCGAGGGTGGATTTGCCACAGCCAGACTCCCCGACGAGACCGAGTGTTTGGCCTGCGTTGAGTTCAAGCGAGATCTGATTGACCGCACGCAGGATGCGTGGCTTGGCAAACCAGGTTTTGGAGTCTTTGACGCTAAAGTTGCGGCTGACCTGAGTCGCCTTGAGTAAAGGTGTCATGCTGCTCTCTCTACGTGGCACGCCACACGATGATCGGCATGGACCCTGCGCAGAACGGGCAGGATGCGATGACAGTCGTCACGGGTGAAATCGCAGCGTGGCGCAAAGCTGCAACCTTTAAAGGCCGTGCCGGCGGTGGGGACCTGGCCCGGAATCGCCTTGAGCGAGGTTTGTTCGGACTCAAGCGAAGGCATCGCAGCCAAGAGTCCGTTGGTGTAGGGGTGATGACCTCGAGTGAACAAATCGTCGGTGGGCAGATGCTCGACAATTCGGCCACCATACATGACGGCGACGCGTTCGCTGGCCTCGGCGATCACGCCCAGATCGTGGGAGATCAGCACCAGCGCCATATCGGAATCTTTGCGCAACTGATTCAACAAATCCAGAATCTGCGCCTGCACGGTCGCATCAAGCGCCGTGGTCGGTTCGTCGGCTACTAGTAAATCAGGTTCGCCAGCCAGCGCCATCGCGATCATGACGCGTTGATTCATGCCGCCAGAAAGCTCATGCGGATAAGCGCTCAGGCGTTGCTTGGCATTGGGCATTTGCACCCGATCGAGCAAATCCAGAGAAACTCGGCGCGCCTCGTCGCCATGGAGCCCCCTGTGCAGCGCCAAACTTTCGGCAAGCTGTTTTTCAATGCGGTGCACGGGATTCAGACAAGAGGCTGGATCCTGAAAAATCATGGCGATCTTGCCACCACGGACTTCAGAGAGTCGGCGGTCGTCCATGCCGATCAGCTCCTGTCCAGAGAGCTTGGCGCTCCCCGAGACACGGGCTTTGGGCCCTAGAAGACCCAGCATCGCCATCCAGGTGACGCTTTTCCCGCACCCAGATTCACCCACAATCCCCAGCGCCGTCCCTCTTTTAATCTCGAGATCGACACTGTGCACTACTTTGCGCGTTTCGATACCGTTGGCAAACGCGATGGTCAGACCCTTGACGCTCAAGAGCGTCTCGGGAGTCTGTTTTTTGACTGGGTTTCTGTCAAACATCATTTTGGAGGCTGAAGGTTGTCCGCGCGGAAGTCCATCAAGAACGTTTGCGAAGGTTTCCACCCAAAATCCTTACGCTTGGCATAAAACACGGCGGTACGATGCAGGACCGTGTAAGCCGGGTCTTCGCGTTCGGCAATGACAAGCATGCGTGCGAATGTTTCACGACGCTCTTGCGGATTGACCGAGGAGGTCAGCACGTTAGAGAGTTTGTTGAATTCGTCGTTGCTCCACTCACCCATACGCTGCTGCTGGCCATTCGGACCATGCTGGTTGACCATTGAGCCGACTGGGTCGCTAAAGGGCGCGGAGTTGGACCAGCCGCGCACACCACGCGTTGGACCTTTTTCAAAAATCTGTGCCCAGTTTTCCGCCATCTGCATCTGAACGTTCAGACCCACCGCTTTCCACATCTCGAGCATGATCTGATCGGTCTGTGTCTGGTTGGTGTAGTAGTTGTTCATGGTGCGGAAAGGAATCGGCTCGCCTTTGTAGCCGGCTTCTTTCAACAGTTTTTTAGCCAGGGCAGGATCGTATTTGGGAACTTCCCAATCCTTGATGTACATGTCGCCGTAGAATTCCCACTGCAAACCAGCCGGAATCGTGGTTTTGCCACCCCACAGCGCGTCCACGATGGCTTTGCGGTCAATCGCGTGCGACATGGCCTGGCGGATCTTGGGATTCGCCAGAACTGGGTGCGTTTTATCAAACACCACCAAGCGGTGATTCATCACCGGGCCACCAGAGATTTCGAATTTTGGATTGTTTTGAATCAGCTTGAACTGATCGGGTGGAATATCCGTCACAAAATCATATTGACCCGAAATCAGACCATTGATGCGCGAGGACACCTCAGGTACGACCGTATAGCGGATCTCACGCACATTGGGTTTGCCACCAAAGTAGTCGTCGTTGGCAACCAGCACCAAGGACTGATCCTGCTTGAGCTCTTTAACCTTGAAAGGACCCGCGCTGATGGGCTGTTGCGCCCAGGTGTTCCAGTCCTTGGCCGCCAGATAGGCCTTTTTGGAAATGATCTCGGAGCCCAGGCGCGCCAGACGACCTTCAAGCGTCAAGTCTGGCAAGGCATTGACCAAACGCACGGTTTTGTCATCGACAATCTCAACGCCGATCAACGAAGGCCAGATGTTGCGTGCGACCGCCACGACTTCGGCCGGAGGTGTGGGGCCGGTGGCAAAGGTGGCTTCATTTGCTGCGGCATCTGAAGCTGCAGGTTTTGCCGTTGCGACGCCTGTGCTGGGCTTGGTATTGCCAAACATGCGCTGAGGGCTAAAACTGAAGGCAATGTCTTCGACTGTGACAGGATCACCGTTGTGAAATTTCACACCAGGACGGAGCGTGAACTCGAGCGTGCGATCGTCGATGCGCTTCCAGGATTCGGCGATCCCGGCTTTGGGTTTTAGGTCTCCGGTGGTGTCTAGCTCGATCAGACCGGCATAAATCATCGGCAGTACGCGTGTCCCGACGTTACTCTGTTCGCGTAAGGGATCGAGCGCGCCGCTATTGGAAATCTGCTGAACCGCGACACGTACGACTGGACGATTGTCCGGCACAGCGGATTGCGCGTTTGCGATTTGAGCGGTCAATGTGACGCCGGCAAATGCCAGCGTGAGGTATTTGGCTAAACGGGGAAGTGAAAATGTCATCGTTGATTCCAGTTGAGAGCACTGAAAGCAACTTTAAAGAGGCTAGATGTACGTTGGGTTACTGTTGTGTGAAGGTTTTGTGACGGCTCCCGGCAAGTGCAATGATCTCAAGCGCAGGGATCACAGCGTGATCTGAAATACACTGACAGATTCGGTCAAGCTCGTTTTTCGTATTTAGTCATGCACCGAACGGAGTCAGCCAATGAAACCACGCATCACAGTGATCACGCTCGGCGTCGAGGATCTCGAGGTGTCGCTACGCTTTTACCGCGACGGGCTCGGCTTTCCTACACAGGGCATCATTGGCCAAGAGTTTGAGCATGGTGCTGTTGTGTTTATTGATATGCAGCCGGGTCTTCGTCTCGCGCTCTGGCCCAGGGCGAGTATCGCCCAGGATACTGGGATCGCAATAGGCAGTTCTTGCCCCACCGAGATGACCTTGGGTCACAACGTATCCTCAAAAGCCGAAGTGGACGCAGTCATGACTCAAGCTGCCACGGCAGGGGCGACTATCGTCAAGCCCGCACATGACACATTTTGGGGTGGGTACTCAGGGTATTTCCAGGATCCGGACGGACACCTCTGGGAGGTTGTTTGGAATCCTCAGTGGGTTGAGAATTTATTTGATCATTAATAACGCTTTGATTTTCGCTCTGACATGCAGCATGACCATTGGAGGAACGATGGCTTTCTTTTTCGCACGTCTGACCTTCCAGTCTAGTGACTTCACTTGATCTGACAGAACTGCGCAATCGACGCCGTCAATCTGAGTCACTACCTCGAAGGGATTGTTTTTAATTTTAGAGGTCAGCGGACAGCAGACCATGAGACCTGTTTTGCTGTTGTAGGTTGCAGGGCTGATGACAAGTGCTGGTCGGTGTCCGGCTTGTTCATGCCCTGCCTGCGGATCAAATTCTAGCCAAACGACATCAGCTGCATGTGGAACATAAACGCGCGGCATTAGAGCGCCTCTTTGCCGACGGGGGCACCAAAGCTGATTTCACCGTGGGTATTTCTAGCATTGATGCCATCCACAAGCATATCTAGGTCGTACTCGACTTTGTCTATTGCTGTGATGATCACTTGGCCTTTTGACACCCTGAGGTCCACTCTTTCTTCGAGCTGAAGTCCGGCCTCTTTTAATACGGCTGTTGTCAAGCGAAGGGCGGGGCTATTTCCCCATTTTCGAATTACTGCGTCCATGCGAGCACTCCTAACAAGTGTATACATTGTAGATACATTTTGCTATTGTGACAAGCAGGTATCAGCATCTGTCAACGCAATGACTGCTGCGCTGATTTTCTTTATGCTTTTATCTTGTGAAGTGAGAATTTCATCAAACCCTCGCTGGCCTCTTCGATCAAATCCAGTACATCTTCAAACCCTTGATCCCCTCTGTAGTCAGGATCAGGTATGACAGATGCTTGAGTTGTTTGCAAAAACTCAGCCAAACCCCGAATTTTATAAAGATGTGAAGCAGGGCACATTTCCTCCAGCAACGCACGGTTATCCCAATCCATCGTCAAAAGCAAATCGAATTCTTCAAAATCACGTTCAATAACTGGTCTAGCCCTCAAGTTTGAAAGATCGTATCCTCTCTTGAGTGCATGTTTCTGGCTTCGTTCATCTGGTGGTGTGTCGGGATGAAAATTATGCGTTCCCGCTGAGTCAATTTTGAACCTGTGCAGGATATCTCTATCAGCAAGCTTTTTTGAAAAAACAGCTTCTGCGATGGGACTCCGGCAGGTGTTGCCCATGCAGACAAATAAGATTTTAAAGTCAGCTTTGTTCATTTTGATTGCGTCACGCGTCCGACTGTTGTTCAGAGTTGTCTTGAGTCAAATGATGCGCAAGGGTATTTCTGATGAACTGCTTTTCGTAATGGCGATTACGCCTGCTCTTTTTTGCTGAAGCCCGTTTGCCCAAGCGTTTATCCACCACGATACTGGATAGTGCACTAAGGTCATCTAGTGTTTTGATGGCATTGGGTGAGTTTCTACGTGTCATGTTGTTTTTGTCTAAGACTCAGAAACAAGAGCGGGTTAGAGTCCTTGTGACAGTGGATGTTCGCTAAT
>JACCDH011840274.1_pt1 | contig 10782 bp, 11 predicted proteins | sample 7442481 | NCBI WGS metagenome assembly JACCDH01 (sample SAMN15323433, study PRJNA562643) | freshwater metagenome | isolation source: river surface water | place: USA:Blue River Watershed | collected 2017-08-15 | reverse complement strand
GAGAAGATTTTATATTATATCATATTATCTACTATATGCTTAAACCAGGAAATGACCCACATATTCATACTTCGGTTACACTCTTATTATGCTCTGAAAACTTTTCTTATACGCTCGCTTCGCTCGCTCCTGGGCCGATTTTTTCCACACCATTTATCGTCTTAAAATCTTTTAATACTTTTATAAAATGACTGCATAACCAGTAAGAAAATTCCCGCCCGGAAGCGAACGCAGTGAGCGTATACACCAATATCTTCTCTATATAAACCATACAATCTTCTCTTTCATCATTTTTCAAAAAACATTATCGAGAAGATTTTTCATTATATTATCTACTATATCATCTTTATTTTATTTACAAAACCATTTAAAGTTTTCTTTTTATTATTATACTACTTCTTATTTTTTATTATATATACATCTTATATACTTCTCACATTTTATCATGGTCAAAAATACTAAAGGCGGGTCTGGTCACAAATCTCTATCCAGAAAATCACAAATATCCTCCTCTAATACTATCGATTCTATCATCAAACCTCAATCTCCTCTTGAATTCTTTGCCATTGTTACTCAATTCTTCGGTAATACTGCCACTGTCATTGATTCTCATGGTTCCTTTTTTAGATGTTTTATTAGAGGTAAATTCAAAGGTAGAAATAAACGCAATTTTATTGTTGCTCCTTCTAAACTTGTTCTCGTCTCTAAACGTCATTTCGAATCTGATTCTTCTAACAATGTTGATCTTCTTACTGTCTATGATTCTCATGATATCTCTCTTCTTTCTAATTTCCCTTCTTTCAATCTTTCTTCTCTCTTTCATACTTTCTCTTCTCTCTCTTCCTCCCACTCATCCTCTCTTTCCTCCTCTCACATTGATCTTCTTTTTGATTATTCCTCCTCTTCCTCTCTCTCCCACAATCTATCCGATAATCCCTCACACAACACCTCACTCAATACCTCCGACCACACCGCACTCAATCCCTCCAACATCGACAACGAATTCTTCGATATTTAATCCTTCTCTCCTCCTTATTCCCTTTCTTTTCTATACTCCAAACCATTTTATAAAAGTTAAAAATTTATTTAATTTCGGAATATCTTTGAATTCATTATTATAACAAGATAAGTATCTTAATTTTTCACCTAATTTAGGTAAATCCGTTAATTTATTATTGGAACACCATAATTCTAATAAATTTTCATTTAATTCTGGTAAAAAAGTTATTTCATTATTACAACACATTAGAACTTCCAAATTTTTAAATCTAGATAAATCTGGTAATTCTTTTAATCCCATATTATTCAAATGTATTTCTTTTATGTCATCAGGTAAATTTTTCAAATACTTTTCAACATCAAAATCCATTTTAAACATAAAAAAATATAATGTAAAATTTTTATATTATATTTTCAATTTATTTTTATTATTATTTTTCTGTTTTTATTATGAATTACAAATCTATATTCGTATTTTCTTTCATACGAATTACCATAGGAACTCCACCATTTACATTATCATCTAAAATAAGCAATACACCGTTATTTAATTCTGATATTTGAATTCCAATAATCTTAAATACATTGTATAGAGTAATATATAATACAATAATTATAAAAACCAAATTGCAGTCAATCATTTTATATTTATTAAGAGTTATAAATATAAAATAGTATTATTTAATAAAATCAATTTTATTATTATGCGGTAAAAATTTCATCAGCCAATCCCTTTTTAATGCACATTTCAGCATCCCAACAAATGTCTTTCTTCAATTGTTCATCCAATTCTTCATATGTCATAACAGTATGTTTAACATAATATTGCTTTATATGTTCCATTAATTGTTTCGAATTTTCAAAAGATTCGGCAATTTGAGTAAATTTTCCCCAAGATGAAGTTCGCAATTCATGAATAAGCATATAAGAATTCTCAGTAATATAACGCTTTTTACCAGCCAAACTTAAAAGAGTTCCAGCTGATGCAACAAACCCCTTACATACAGTATGTACAGGCACCTTCATACCACGTATTGTGTCAATTGCTGTAAAAACCTGATAAACATATCCCCCATTTGAAGTAATATATAACATAATAGGCTTAGGTTTAATAGTAACTTCTAATAAATTTTCCATCTCATTACAATCATTTTTCTCTTTTTGAAAATCATCAAATTTACGCTTTAGTTTCTTTTGTTTTTTGAGTATACTTCTCTCTAATTCCAGCAATTTTTGAATTAAAGCAGACATTGTACTAGGAGTTATATTTCCATTAAAATATATACTATTTGTCTTTTCATTAAGGATAACACTATTTTGAAATCCAAAATCCATGGATTCCATTTTATCACAATTATTTTCCATTTATTTATATGATATTCTTATTTATATAAACAATAAATAATAATACTTTTATATTAGTTTAATATATATTATGATAATTTATGCATTTACTGGAGTTATATCTCTTCCTGTAATTATTGGAGGAGTTTGTATATATAAATATTATAAATATAAAAATGAAAATAATGGATACATTCCTCCAGAAATGGAATTTATAGACATATTATTTTCATAATGGCGGTGACAATAATTGCAATCTTATTTTCTTTTTTATTCTATCTTCATCTTCAAACAAAAATAATTTAAATTTGTTATGAGAAAAATTTTCCAAATCAACTCTGCATAAAATTTTCGAAAGAAGTTTAACATCTTCCAAATATACCATATAACAATAAACATCATCTCCCCTATATATTTTATCAAAAACAATTCCTGTATGTTCTTTTTTCATTATTTCAGAATCGGTAAAACATCGATGTATTAATTCACAATCAGTCTGAACCTTTCTTATCGAACGCATAGTTGTATTTAAATAATCCATTTTAGACAACCAATCCTCAATAAATTCATTTGCATTATTGCTCATATTTTTTACAATTCCCAAATGTTTAAACATCATAAGTTGATTTAATAAATCTACCAATCTTCTAATTGGACTAGTTATATGTATATATGATTTTATTTGCATTAACTCATGATCAACATCCAAATCTTCTCCATATTTTATATATTTTCCAGAACTATTATTCCACATACGTATTATTCGTTTTGTTTCCAATTGTATATTTGGCAAATCATCTACACTAATATTTTTTGTTTTATTCATATATGCAGATGTTCTAAAAATTCCAAAACGATTTGTATACATAAAATCTCCACACATACTATTCATTATCACCATCCAATGAGCAACAACATCATGGCTTGTTTTAACATTCTTATCCATTTTTTTTGATATTGATAATATATTTTTATAATCCTCATCTGTTTCTAACATATCAGGATCTTCATATACATAATTTTTTCTAACATTTATTAATGCATTATTAAATTTTACGGTTTCTGGTAGAAGTTTTCCCTCTAATGTAACCTCAATATCCATTGTAAATGCAAATCGATCTTGATTTTCTTGTAAACTACACAATAATTCTGATAAAATTGTAGGCAACATTGGACGTCTTCTATCTGGCAAATAAATAGTAGAAACTCTCTTACTAAATGATTTCCACAAATTAAATGTTTCTAACCAAAAAAACACATTTGCAATATAAACAGAAACACGAAAATTTCCCGATTCCATTTTTCTAATACTAAATCCATCATCGAAATCCAAACTTCCATGAGGGTCAATAGTAAAAATATATTCACTCTTACGTCTATCCTCAATTATAAAATTTGGATTATTGAAAATATTGGTTATATTTTGAGTGTTTGGATTATTTTCTATTTTCTCTTTTGCATCATTAATAAATTTGGTAATAGAAATATGCAAACTTTTACAATATAATTGATATTCATAAAAAACTTCCAAATTGTCCATTGGTCCCAGAGTCTGAACTAGGATGCCATGGGGATGTTTTTCATTCCAATTATCAAATCGAAAAATCACATATTTATTTTTATTTATTTTGGAAAACCCTAATTCAATTTCGTAGGGAACTAGAAATGCAGGAAGATGCTTGTCATCAGGGATGCATTTATATAAAAGCCTTTTTTTATTAGCAGTTCTACCAAATGTTTTATTATTTTCCAACATTAGTACACCCGCAATTTCTTTTGCAGATTTTATTGGAGAATGAATTACTGTAACTTTTCCATCTTCTCCGACTTTCAAAATATCTTTTGTAAATAATTTTTCTTTTATTGGATTAATTTTTTGAAGTAATTCATTACTGTATGTTAATAGAGTATTATTTGTATTTTCATCTATAAATTCCCATTTTGAGTAATTTCTATCATCAATTAAAATTTGAATATTATTCATTTTATTATAAATGAATATTATATTTAAAGTAAAACAAATTATAATATATATTAAAATATTTTTATATCATTTTATTATATAATGAGTAATAATTCAACACCAAATGAATCCGTAGTGTCGGATGATTTAGAAACACATTCAATATTTGAAGACATCGCTGTTTTTTCTGATAATGAACATAGACATGCATACGAAAAAACTGATGTTACAAAAGAAGAAATTATTTCAAATATTAATGAAAATAAATATTATGATATGTTTTCAAAAAATAGTAAGGGATTAACTCCATTAATGTATGCAATAAAACATACAGAAGAAAGTGATGGAATTATTACTGCAATAATAGAAAGTGAAAATGGACAACTTCCTGAATTTGATTATAAAGGCCAAACTGCACTTATTTATGCAATTAAATACAATATGGAAGACGTTGCAATTGATATACTTTTAACAGAAAATTCCAATTTTAAAAAAAAAGATTATAAAAATAATGATGCAATGCATTACGCAAAAAAAGAAGGCTTAATAGATGTTATTGATGTAATACAACAAAGAATGGGAAAACCTCCACAAACAGTACACCCACGTTATAAAAAAGTTTCCCTAATGGATGTAAATATAAATCAAACAGGATATGATATAATTGAAATGGCTGATGTTACAATCAAAGATTTTTTAGAGGCAGATCCAGATAATGTAGTTTTTGTTATTAATCAAACACCATATCTTTTAAATAAAAGTTCTATAAAAACACAATTAAAAGACAATGTACAATTAAAATATGGATGCAAAAAAGCTGGTGATACATTAGAATATTCATTGGATGATAATATCGAATATAAACCTATTTATTTTTCATTGTCATCTATTTCACCAGCACAAGTAGTTGTTAAAAAAGATGACATTAGATCAGTATTAAATAATGATAGACACAGAATTTATATTGCACAACCAACAGGAAAAAGACTGCGATCAATTATATCTGAAGCTTATTTACGCGGAGAAGGTGGAGCTAGTTCTGATTATTGTCAAAATGGAAAAACTAGACCAGTTTATGAATTAATAAAGGCTAATCCAATAGATGAACCTCTTGAATCCGAAATACAAGAAACAAGTGAAGGCAAACCGCATATTGTTAGTGTTATATATACTAGTAATAACGATAAACTTGACTTTCCAATTACATTAACTACATCATTAGAGGAACTTAAAGAAATGTTATTAGATAAATTAATTGAAAGAAATAACTTACCACACAAAAATTATAGTGTTCATTTTATTTATAAATACGTTGTTTATACCGAAGATGTATTTGAAAGAATATTATTAAAAGATTTAAAAGATCCTCCTTATGGAATAAAATTAACAGCTGGATTTATGGAGATTTTTGGCGGAAAAAGAAAAAAAACACAAAAACGTAAAAAGTCAAAATCACGAAAAACAAATAAAAGAAATAGGAAAAGTAATAAAAAATAAATATAAAAGTAATAAAAAATAAAAAACTAAAATTATATTTCAATAATAATAATATAAATATAATTATAATTTATATGATATACAATATATATCATATATATCATATATACAATGTATTATTCTCAATGCCAAGAAGATCAATTTTTAAATGAATATATTTTTAAAAATAAAACAAATGGAAAATATATTGAATTAGGAGCATTAGATGGTGTACTATTTTCAAATACTAAATTTTTTGAAGATACTCTAGGATGGTCGGGTATATTAATAGAACCTCATCCAACAAAATTTAAAGAATTACAAAAAAATAGACCAAATAATTACTTATTTGAAGATCTTATTAGTTGTCATAAAACTCCACAAAAATTTCGATATTTTGAGGACGTACATTCTGCAGTTTCGGGAATAGAAAATACTTTGCCACAATCACATTTTGACGAATGGTTTGAAAGTAAAGACAATTTTTTAAAAACTTTGCCTCAATCTTCTCAAATAATAATTCCAAAAACATTAACAGAAGTAATTAATTCAACTGGAATAAAACAGTTTGATTTTTTATCATTAGATGTTGAAGGACATGAATATGAAGTTTTACAATCATTTGATTTTTCAGTAAAAATAGATGTTATTTTACTTGAAACATTAGGTTCTCAGCCTGAAAAAGAAAAATTATGTAGAAATTTATTATTAGAAAGAAATTATGTATTTATGCAAAAACATAGACACAATGAAATATATGTATTACCAGAAATAATTCAAAAGCTTATTTCTGAAAACTAAATATTAAATATAAAAGTAAAGATAATAAATACTTCTCGATATTATTATTTATTATTTCTTCTCAAAATAAAAATGCCAAATCCAAAAATATATAAAAAGAAATCATTCGCTTCATCAAAAAAGCCAGAAAATATGGATACATCCGATTTCTTCTCTGCCAAATATTTGGTAATTGTTGAATCTCCATCAAAATGCGGAAAAATAGAAGGATTTCTAGGACCTCAATACAAATGTATTGCATCAAAAGGTCATCTCCGTGAAATAGATGGTTTAAAATCTATTAATTCAAAAGGAAATTATGAAATAACATTTTCTGTAATAAAAGAGAAATCTTCTCACATTGACTATATGAAAAAAATAATATCCATGTTTTCTTCTCAAAATATATTTCTAGCAACTGATGATGACCGTGAAGGAGAAGCTATAGCATGGCATATATGTGATATATTTGGATTAAATACAGAAACAACTTCTCGAATAATTTTTCACGAAATAACTAAACCTGCAATTCAAACCGCAATTGTAAATCCCACAAAAATAAACATGAAATTAGTTGAAGCTCAAAAAGCTCGTCAAGTATTAGACATGTTGGTTGGCTATAAAATTTCACCTCTATTATGGAAACATATTTATATGAGTAAAGATTCTTCTCTATCTGCAGGAAGATGTCAGACACCTGCACTCAGATTAATATATGATAATCAAAAAGAAAAAGAATCAAATGGAGGAATAGAAACAAAATATAAAACATCAGCAATATTCTTCTCCAAAAAATTGGAATTTATTCTGGATAAAGATGTGAAAACTAGAGAAGAAGTTGTTCATTTTATGGAATTATCGAAAACACACAAATATTCTATGGAATTAAAGAAACCCAAAGAATCGTTGAAATCTTCTCCAAAACCATTCAATACATCTCGTCTTCTCCAAACTGCAAGTAATGTATTACATTTATCACCAAAACAAACGATGGCTTATTGTCAACAATTGTATCAGGAAGGACACATAACATATATGAGAACAGATAGCACTAAGTATTCGAAAGAATTTTTAAATAAAGCAAAGGAATATATTATTGGTAAATGGACAACCGATTATTTGGGGGATTTTACTAAACTGGAAAATAATAATTCAGCAGATCCACATGAAGCAATTCGAGTAACGCACATTGAACAATCTGGAATATCAGACGGCGATCCAAAATTAAAAGGATTATATAAATTAATATGGAGAACAACAGTTGAATCATGTATGAAAGATGCAAAATATAAAGTGATTGATGCGGTAATATCTTCTCCAATTTTAGATGCAAAATATGTTTATACTGTAGAAATTCCTTTATTTCTAGGTTGGAAAACACTTAATAGAGAAGATAATGAAAAAGATCTTGAATCTTCTCAAAGTATTGGAAATGGAATGTTAATGTATTTAGAATCTATCTTATCTGGAAAAAGTGAGATAATATGTCATAAGATTCATTCCGAAGTTTCTATACAAAATCGCCACAGTCATTATACAGAGGCAAGTCTTATTCAAAAATTAGAGGATTTGGGTATAGGTCGTCCATCAACCTTCTCTATGTTAGTAGAGACAATTCAAGATCGTGGATATGTTAAACGGATGGATATAGAGGGACAAAAAATGGAATGTATAGATTTATGGTTAACAGAATCGAATTATATTAGAGAAGAAAGAAAAGAGAAGATATTTGGAGCGGAAAAAAACAAATTAGTAATTCAACCTATAGGAATACTTTGTTTAGAATTTCTTCTCGAACATTTTGATAATATATTTTCATATAATTATACAAAACTAATGGAAGATGAATTGGATATTATTTCTCAGGAAAGTAGTGAGAAGAAATGGTATGAATTATGTAAAAAATGTAATGATGAATTAAAAATTGCAATGAAACCTGTGGCAAAATTAGAGAAGCAGACATATCCAGTCAAAGACTCAGATTATGTTGTGGTATTTCAACAGAATGGACCAACATTGAGACGCGTATCAGAAGATGGACAAATAGAGTATAAGGCAGTGAGAAAAAATTTTGAATTAAATATGGAGAAGTTACGTGAGGGAGAATATTGTTTTGATGATTTGGTGGAAATAAAGAATGATGTATTAGGTAAATATAAAGGAGAAGATGTGTATTTACGTAATGGAAAATATGGCCCATATATTCAATGGGGAGAAGTTAGAGAAAGTATTAAAAGTTTGAAGAAACCTTTGGGAGAAGTTAGATATGAAGATATTTTACCATATATTTTGAGGAAAATGGGAGAATATGCCTCGCCCTTCGGGCTCGGGGCCGGGGCCATTTTACCCGAAGATTCGGAACCGAGTTCGGGTAATGGAACCGAGGAAGTTCGGGTATTACCACCACCGCCACCGCCTTCTGGAAAAAATATATTGCGAATTATTTCTAGCGATTTAAGTATTCGACGTGGAAAATATGGGGCATATATTTTTTATCAGAGTTTGGATATGAATAAACCCGAATTTTATAGTTTGGCAAAATTTTCTAAGGGATACGCAAAATGTGATTTAGAAGAATTAAAAATGTGGATTAAAGAGACTTATGGAGTTCCAAAATAAATAAATGGAGAAGATTTTTATTATGTTATTATATTTTATGTATTATAAAATACAATGAAAAAAACAGAGAAGATTATTTGTTTTACTGGTTTTGGTGCAAAAAATAAAGATGGAAATCATACAGAAAAAGAATTTATTAGTATTATGGATAAAGATTATAAAAAAACTTGTAAACGTTTTAGAGATAAAAATAAAAAATGTAAGAATGCATGTAAACCATATAAAAAACTTGAAAAAAAAATGATTAATAAATTTCTAAAAAACATAAAAAGTAGTGATATAGAAAAAAAATTGCTCATAAAAGCTAGTAATAAATGTAATAAATGTATAAATAATACAAAAAAATGCAATACAAAAGAATACATGAAATATTCTGGAGCAATAAATGGAAAATGCCAAAACTCGCAAAAAAATATATTAGATAAAGTGGGGTCTATCATAAAATAAAAATAAAGTATTTGAATAAAATTATTTACATAAAAATAAATAATTTTACATACATATATATCACCCGATTGGGGACTCGAACCCCAGACCACTAGCTTAAAAGGCTAGCGCTCTACCTACTGAGCTAACCGGGTTGTATGAAGTTTCCTTCATGATATAATATATGATATATTCTTTATATTATTTTTATATAATATTTGTATAATATAAAAATATAACTCTATATTAAATGGCAGGATACACTAAATTTTTCAAATATATTAATTTTTTCATAATATACATTATTTCTTTTATTTTAATGTATAAACCAAATTTAGAATTATTAGGAGTTGGAATATCTTTTATAATTAATGCAATTGCCCAATTATTTTTATTAATTGACATTAATTCTTCTCCAAAAAGTCAAGATATAATTTCCCTCATTTTAATAATAGGTATATTGATGACATTAATTGCAAATACATTAGTTGGAATGAAATTAAAAGAGTTTCATGGTGTATATTCCAAAAAAGAATTGCCAGTAAGATTGGAAAAAGAAGACCGCAAATTATTTAATGTGTATAAACAATTATATATTACAATTGTCATTTTCATTGGAGTTTCGGCATTTTTATTTTTCGGAATTTATAAAGATACTGAAAAAAATATATATGAATCTTATTTTAATTTCGATTTTTCACCATATTTGGATAGTACAGGAAATTTTGATTTTACAATGGCAGGATTGCAATTAATTATGCAAATAATTAAGGTTGGTATGGCAGCATCTATTTTGGGTATTGGTGGATACATGTTATATGCAGGTGTTCAATTTATAAGAGCAAATACTAATAATATTTATATTCCAGAAGAACCTCCAGTAACTCATGATGAATCTATTTTTGCACATAATACAACCATGTTTTCTGGTGTTTATGATATATTCCGTAATTTAAATATTAATTACTTAACTCAATCTAGACATACAATAAATTTGTAAATAATATAAAAAATACGGTTATATATTATATTCATAAACAAAGTATATGATAGAATTATTTGTTTTTACAGTTGGATATATTATTGGTTATGATTTTGCAAATGTTTTTATAAAAAAATGTAAAGAATGTTATGACAGTGAATAAAATAAATATATATTTTAAATCAAAATGCGG
>JACCDH011770201.1_pt1 | contig 10782 bp, 10 predicted proteins | sample 7442481 | NCBI WGS metagenome assembly JACCDH01 (sample SAMN15323433, study PRJNA562643) | freshwater metagenome | isolation source: river surface water | place: USA:Blue River Watershed | collected 2017-08-15 | reverse complement strand
TTTCGCGAATATTTAGTAAAAGAAAAGAAAAGTCAAGTTAATGATGCGTCTGAGCGTATTATTGATTTTTGCTCTTCATGGAAATCATGTGATGGCTTGTGGGAGCAAAGGTATTCTTTAGAATATTACTCGGAACATCTTGCTGATAGTAAAAAAGAAGATCGTTCGGAACTCCTGATAAGTCTAATTTATGATGAAGATTTCATAAAAACTCAGCAAGGCATTTTAGAGCATTATGGGGCCACTTCTAGTTTATATAAAAATGCCTTACAAAAGGCAAGTGATTTAAAAAGGTATGACGATGCTCATGATGCTGCACTTTGTTTGATAGATTTAAAGTATGAAGAGGCAAATGATGCCCCAAAGATAGTAGCCTTGGTGGCAAAAGGAGAAATTGATTTAGTGCTTAAGCGTATTGAATCTTTTGGCGATGCAGATACAAATGGATTGAAAAGAAAGTTTAATCTTTATATGTTATGTCTTTTAGAGCTGACACTGCTTGAAAGTAAGAATAAACCATTTAGTAAAATTGCTATTGAAAAAATTTTAAATCATTTTGATGAAAATATTCCAATTGACCATGAGCAGCTTAATTGGAATGACTTTTTTTCGAGCTATCTTATCTTTTTGATGGCTTGTGAGTGGAGGTTATTAGGTATAGACTATTTAAGAATATATAAAAGGGCAAATTTATGGAATACTGACTGGGTAGAATCAAAGGCGCCCTATTCGGAAACGCAATTCGAGATTTTATATGAAACTATTGCTTTGATTGGTCAAGAATTTGATGATTATAAATTTGTTGGGCTTAAATTTATTACTACTGAGCTCGTCAAGTTAGGGAAAAATCAAAAAGCTATAGAATACTTAGTACACGCAAGTCAGCCTTCAGAGAAGTGTCGATTATTATTATTTATTTCAGATCAAGTATTTAATTCCGGAAAAAATGATGAGTCTGACGATTTGATGCAAGGAGCTATCGATATCGCAAATAGTATTGAATACGAGTGGATTAAGGGTCCTCTTTTGGGTATTATTTCAACTTTTTATTATTCACAAGGTAAATTTGAGCAGTCTCAATTTTTTATAAATTGTGCTTTTGAGTGTATTTGTAATATTGAATTTGAATCGGACAAAAATCAAGATTTAAAGGGATTAATTTTTGAACTAATAAAACAAGAGAAAATTAAGGATGCTTATGATCTTTCAAATAAAATAGATCATAATATTGACAAAAGCCTTGTTTTAAGCAATATCTCCTACCAGTTTTTCAAGCTAGGAAAATTTGAGCAGTCTTCAAATATTATTCAAGAAGCTATATTATTTGCTAAGGGTACAAATTATGAATATGGTCGAAGTCCTGCATATAAAGATATTTCCACATCACTTTATTTACAAGGTGATTTAGAAATGTCTTCAATTCTAATGCAGGAAGCACTTGAGTGTGCTCGAAATTTAATTGACGATTTTGATAAGGCCGAAGCCCTTATGTTGATAAATAATGAAATAAACAAGCAGGGTAAATATGAGCTTTCAGAAAATATCGTAAATGAAGTTATCGAATGCATAAAAAAAATTGATAAAGATTGGAAAAAAAGTACAGCCTTTAGTAATGTCTGTACCGAGCTTGCCAAGAATAAAAGGTTTTCATTGGCGCAATTTTGCGCTAGTTCGATAACAGATATAAGGTATAGGTGGTCTGCTTTTAAAGTTCTTTCTGAAGAATTGCTCAAAGATGGTGATGTTATTGGTTCAATTGATTTTATATATGAAACCCTACGAGTATCAGCCGGAACAATTATAGATTCAGATAAAAATAAGGTAATAAGTAACCTCGTAAAAAAATTAATTGCACTTGGTGAGCTTGATAATGCTATTTATTGTGCATTCAAAATTTCTGATAAAATGGAACAAGCCATTCACTTGAAATATATTTCAAGTGAAATGTATATATCGAACAGGTTTGAGGAATCAGAAAGTCTTTTAGAGCAAGCCATTGTATCTACTAGTGGAATAATTATAGAGCATGATAAAGGTTTTGTTTTGAAAGAAATTTCTATCGAATATACAAATCGTAATAATATTAAAAGTGCTTTAGAAGTAATTGATACTATCACTGATCAGTATGAAAAAGAAAAAGCAATAAGATACATTTCTGTGTATCTTGCTAAACAACTAAAATTTGACGAAGCACTTGATTATGCCAGAAGTCTATCTAAAGATTTTTCCGAAAGAACTTTAGCTTTAAAAGATATATCAGATGAGCTTGCTAACAATCAAAGTATAGAAGAATCTCAATTAATTTTTCAAGAAGCTTTTGATTGTGCTCTTATTATTAAATATGATTGGATTAGAATGCCAATAATAATTGATTTCGTTTCTACATTAGTAAAAAATGGAAAAGTAGATCAGGCTCTTGAATTTGCGCGCAGTATTCAAGACGAATATCAGAGTTTGAAGTGCTTATTATTAATAAAAATTTCTACAGAATTATTATATCAAGATAAATTAGACGTATCTAATACCTTAATTGACGAAGCAATAGAAAATGCGAGAGGAATTAGTGTAGGCTCTATGAAGATTATTTCTTTCTTAGAAATTTCTATAGAACTCGCTAAACAAGCCAAGCTAGATATATCAATAACTTTAATGGAAGAGGCTTTAAGTTTTGCCAATAAAAAGGGAAATAGTTCGAGTACTTATGCTGGATTAAAACAACTCTCTATTGAATTTGTCAGACAAGGAAGTTATTCAATTGCTGAAAAAATTGTATTAGGTATAGAAAGTTCATCTATTCGATACTGGTATTGGGAATTAATTTCTCAATTGATTATAGAGAATGATGGTTTTGATTTGGCTTTAAATAGTAGTAGTTATTTTCATTCTGATGAGGCTAAATTACATTATTTACGAACTTGGGCTCAATCAATTACCGTAAATGATATAACAAAAGACTTGTCAAATCAGGCGATTTTAGTTTTGTCAAATGATTCATTAAGTTTAGAGCATTTTATGCAAGTACAAGCGCAATATGAAATATTATACGGCTCTATATCTAATGAGAAAATGAATCGTCTAAATAAAACTTTAAATATTCAGTGGTTTATTGATATTATCTCAAAATTTCCTAAAAAAGATACTTTTCTTTATACTTCTAATAATGTTTCTGAATGGATTGCTCTAATTAGTGATGTTGATGATAGAGAAGAAATTGATCTACTTGCACGTAAAGTGTCGAAAGGGAAGATGACAGAAGAGGATTTTAGTGAGCGAATAAAATCTTTTATTAATTAGCCATATTTTTTGATACAAAATAAATTAAAGCTAGAATGAACGAATTAAAGCAATTGCTTAAAGGGATTTATCTGATTCGCTTTCGGAAATAGTTTTTTCTTATTAAGCATTGGGTCAAAAATTAAAAATGGCCAGCTAAGTAGTTTAGTAGAGAAATTGAATTACCGGATTCGATTAAAGATTTGAATTAAATTTCATCATAAGTACTAAAATCAAAATCTTTTTTGTAATAATCGCAATGCGCCTTATAGTAATATGTTGTAGAATATCAAGATCACCCGCCACTAACACAGCACCATCAGGCAAATGGGACGTAAATGGCGGTGTAGTTTGGGTAAATGGCGTAATAGTACCAACGCCCAATTGGAACAGGCCTGGAGCAAAGGGAGATCCAGAAGTGCCATTGATTGATGAAGGTTATAGTTATAGACCACCGACCATGATTAAACTCAATAAAGGTTGGAACAAGGTTTTGATCAAATCGCCTGTCGGTTCGTTCAAATCACATGATTGGGAGACGCCAGTGAAATGGATGTTTACTTTCTTGCCAGTTAAGTTATTATTTATTTGAAAACTTTCTGCGGTATTATGGGAAAAACGCTTAAACTAACCCCTTGTTGCACTAGAGGGCTGGCAATATTTGGGTTTTCTTCATTAATCCAAACCTCCACCATGATTACTATTTTAGAATATACTTCTTATGAACACAAATAAGCATTTAAAAGCAGGCACTAATGGCCTGCTTTTTTGATTTTAAGGAACTTTTCTAAGACGCCTACTAAATTATAAAAGCCCCTCAAATCCCACCAGATTTGGTTAGAATGTAGTTCAATTGTGGCTACAAAGCCTCTCGCGAAAGTGAGAGGCTTTTTTAATGCGACACAACGTCGGGTGCTTGCACACGTAAGTTGGGGAGCGTTAAAAAAGCCAAACAGCAAACGAAGTTTGTTTTTGAAAGGCTTTGGGTAAATCGAACTGTTGTGGGATGCCGACGCAGTCGGCAATCCGAGAAAGGGTAATGCGAACTTATTGGGATGAAAATGCGCAGCATTTTCATCCCAATAAGTCTTTGGTACATTTTTAATTGAGTTTTGAGTCATTTCCTACCTAAACGAAAAATGATTAGGCATTAGTTATAAAAAATTTATATATTTGAAATATTTATTATATTATATAATATATTTATTCAAAAACAATCTAATTATGAAAATTTATCAAGTTGATATGAGAAATGGAGATGCTAACTATGCTAACTTGACCCTTTATTTATTTACTAAGTCAGACAATAAACCAACTAAATCGCAGATCGATAAATGTTTAGAGTTAGATGATGAGATAGATGTTAATGTTTTAAATAATTTAAATGTATTGGGTATAGATGATTCTTTAGGATTAAATGATTATGATTTTAGCATTAATCAGATCAATAATTTAAATGATAAACTTATAGAGTCTTTAAATTTTGATGAGGTAATATATATATTAGATGCATTTGACCCTGAACCAACTGGCTTAAATCTTTTAAATAAAGACGGTAAAATAATTATCATTTCTTCAAATGGTGATGTTAGATATTTTTAATAAATTACATAAAGATGCAGTTCTGGAAGTGAGCCAACGATATCGGTAGGCACGCTAAATATATATTTGGTGGGATAACTTATTATTTGTTCAACTTTACACTAGTTAGATAATTAAAAGCTCTGTGAAGTTTCGAATCCTTCATGCTGTATAAAAAAATAAAAATGGGAGTGAAACATCCGTGGTTAGAAACATATCCAATAAACAAGATTTCTGAAAGATTAATTATTGGCACTCATCCGCCTATGCCATATAAAGGTGAGATGAAATTTTTTTATGGCAACATGTTTGAATTTTGGAGACTTTTAAGTAAAGTATATATTAATGATAGTTTATTCACAAATGACAAACCTGATCTTGAGAAGATAATAATATTTTTAAACAAATACAAATTTAGTATAACTGACATTGTATATAGAACTGAAGAAAGTCGTTTTAGCACTGACCAAGAGATGAAAGTATTAGAGTTTAATCCATACCTGCTAAATTGGCTACAAAATTCAAATGTTAAAGAGATTTATTTCACATCTTTTAGTGGCAAAAATGGAGCATTGCCGCTTTTTAAAAAGTGGTTAAAAGAAAATTTTGGAAATAAAGTAAAAATTAAACCAATAGAAAAGTGGGATAATTATTCAACTCAAATCAAAATTGAGGATCGAAAATATAAGTTAGTTCGTCTTTACTCTCCTTCTCCTACTGCAAGAAAAGGGATTGGAGGAAGTATTGTATTTAAAAACTTTTTAAAAGATAATCCAAATTCAGATGTAGATGGATTTAGAATAGATTTATATAAAAAACTATTACCCAAATAAAATTATCATAGAATGAAAAATGTAAAAGTTGAAGAAATAGACCAATATGTAATGAATGTAAGAGAAGTTACATTTTCGTATAATGGTTTAAGATTCGCTATTAGAAATAATGTAACGTCCAGTTATTCCGAAAGCTTTATTATTGATTTGAACAACGGCGATCAAAAATTAAGTGAGACAGAGTTAGCTGAGTTAAAATCTGAAATTTTAGAACACTATGAAATTGATGATTTTGAGGTTGGAGATGCTTTTGATCTAGATTAATTTGAATCAATTGGCGTTAGGAAAAGACTAAACAAATAAGGTTAAAATAGGTTGATTTCTTTTTTGTCAAAGAATAACTCAATTGCAATTAACACGTTCATTTTATCAAAAAAACTTCGTTACCTTTTGCATATTTATATTATTTTATATATATTTAATTTATTATAATTAATTAAATTTTTAAAAATGGAAAACTTACATATGTATTTATTGGTTTTTAAAAAGCCTTCAAAAAGCCAAATTGCGATTATTAGAAATATATTTTCTGATTTTGATTGGGGGCAGGGATTCGATGTGGAGGAAGTCGTTGTAAATGAAGTAATAAATGACAACTTGTTAATTCAATTTGTAAGCTTTAAAGAGTTTTTTCAAAATGAGAATAATGAAATAACACTTTATCCATTAACTGTTGATGCTGTACTTTCTGGTAAAGGTCAATTTTTGGGAACTCTTTTAGATAGTGCAAAGGAAATTGATAAATTAGATACTTATTTTTGTTATTTAGGCATTGCTGCAGATAATCGTGATGAAAAAAATGAGATTGCATTCAAAGTTGAATACGGCAAATATAGCAGTTTAAATAAAATTGACCTTGCATTGGGACAACTAATTAATTCTTAAATCATTTTAGAATTTTTTTTATAATCTATTTATTAAATTAATGCAGACTTTTAATTCAAATATAGATTTTTATATAGATTTGAGTGCGGAACTATCAATTATTAGTAAACAATTACAAAGCTATAAATACGGAATCTACTATTGGTTTATAAAGTCGGATAAGATTAGTCAAATAATAAATTACACTCCAAACCCAAGTAATTTAGTTCATAAAAATATAAATGGCATAGACCATATTTTAACCTATATTGGAATAGGCCCTAGAGACTCTAAAACTAATAAGCAATTTTTTAACAATCGAATTATAAATTGTCATTTAGGAAACAAGATTACAGACTCTACATTTAGATACTCCTTAGCTTCTTGTTTAGGTTATGATGGTTATAAAAAACAAGTAGGTAAGAATATAAAATATTTTATAAAAACTGATGATGAAAAAGAACTCACACTCTTTATAAAAAATAATTTCACATTAGGTATAATTAAAAATATAACACCTTGGGTTGTTGAAAATAAAGAGATTAAGATGTATGAACCTCCTTTTAATATTATACATAATAATAAAGGTTGGAATCTAAATCACATTAAATTACTTCGTAAAAATTTTCGAAATAATTCGAATTGAATTTTAAAAAATATATTATGAATGATTCTATAGATAAAACTATTTCTCAAGTTCTGCAAAACGGTGGAGAAGAAATTGCAAGAATCTTATCCGATATATTTGAAAATAGAGGTGAACATCTCTTTGGTAGAGATTTTGAACCAGATGTGTTTATCGATGATTTGTTTAGAAATTATGGTGGTAATAACAGGGATTCTGAATATCCTTTATTAGATCCAAAAAATGGGTATGGAAGTTCAGGTGAAATTAATATCATACCTGATAATGGATATCGTGGTTCATGTTGTAAAATTTGTTTAAGTTTTGCAATTAAGGGTTTTAGTTACGCCAGTCGCGCGCGGATTAGGACTAAAAAAGCTTTTAACGAAGTTATGCTTTTACAATCTGCATATTGGTTTTCTTGTATGGGTATAAATATAGAAAATTTGATTCTCACACCTGATTGGAACCAGCTTGCTTTTGAGTCAAATTATCAGCCAATTATTGACAATTATTGTAATTTTCATGGTAAAAAGGTTTTCGTAGTTGAAGTTTCTAAAGTAGGATTAATTCTAAGATATCCTTATTGATTCTAACTTTTGTTCTAATAATTATTTCCATGAATCCTACTGCCTCTATTTTAAAATATATGTCCGAAATGGACATTGAAATGCTGTCTCTTATATTGGATGAGAATAAGACCTATCAGGATGCAACAAAGGAAGTTTTTTTAAATAAACTGAAAGGGGCATTTGAGACATTTAAAAATGAAAAAGATCAAAAATTAAATTATTACCCAGGGATTTGTAATAGTACTGAGTGTTCTAATACTGGGTGTAAAGGGTATACGTTTGTCGGTGATACTTCAGGTGCTTCTTTAGACCTCATTTTTGATGAGAAAAATGGCGAGGTTAATGATATTTACTATTGTAATTCAATGTCCTCTGATAGTCCGAAATTAGAAGAGCCAAAGACTGTTAGTATACATATTTGGGCAGATGAACAGGCTGATTTTGTTCCAACACCCGAATATTTGTATCAAGTTCAGCTTGCAGATAAAGCCAGTGAAGAAATCCTTACTTATTCTGATTCTTGTATTACAAAAGAAACAATTTTATATATAGTTAATAAGTATGAAAGCCTCTACTATTCACTACCAGATGTGTTTTCGGGAATTGTTAGGTTTGATAACTTCACTGACCCTTTTTGGTCAATGAAATACCTAAGTAAGTATATTTCTTATGAAGATTTAATAAAAAATGCGTTATCAGATTTTAGAAATAAGGATATGGGGGATTATTATAACCTTTTGAACTGGTTATTTGAATACGAGGAAATTGGATTAGAAGTGTTTAATATTTTATATTTTGATACTTTAGATAATAATCAAGAAGAATTATTAATAGTTGATGAAAGGTTTAAGTTTTATATATCTCCAGATGAATTTAAAATTGAAATCGAATTTGCAAAATTATTTGAGCAAAAGTATTGGAGTATAATAAATAAATATGAGGTCAATGATGAAAATGAGACTTTCGTAAATGGTGTAGTTTATCATTCTCCTTCAACAAAAAGGCTTAAGGATTATATTAAAGATGATAATGTTGTAATTCCAGATAGGAATAAACTACTACCAGATTCGCAGATTTGTAATTGGGTTCCTATACGATATATGGCACAAGATTCATCTACTCCAAGTGGGAAAAGATTAAGTCAAGCTCATGAGCTATTTCACCAGGATGAGTATCAAAATGCATTGGATTTGTATAAGGAATTATTGGAGACTCGTAATGATTTTCAAGAAGCATGGATTGGTTTGGCAGTCACGCAGTATATGTTAGGCAACTATTATGAAGCCTTGACTGCGAGTTATAGGTTACATGAATGGAGGTACAGGGCGTTTTTGAATATTTTTTCAAAGCAATGTGAACTTAAAAGCAAATTAATATGAGTATATCTGGAATGATATTTGCTTCAATTGTTGCAATCAAGATTATTAAAGCATTCTTGGATGGTTTAACGGATTCTACAGCACCAATTAATGAAGGAGAGGAAGTGAGAGTAAAAGCCCCTATCAAATATATTAGCAATGGGGTAGAGCTGAATGAGTCCATAAGAAGGCACTATTATAAAGTACTTGATATGCATTCAAGTCCTATTATTCATGATGGAATTATTTTTGAGCAATATCAGAAGCATTTACAGTACACGAAAGAAGACGAATTGCTTGGTTATAAGGTGAAATATTCAGTTCGGGAATTAAAAGCGGCTGAATATTACTTGTATGATTTGTGTGAGTATTATGGGAATATGAATTAGAATAGGTATAGGCGATATTATATATAAAATTAGAGTTATATTTATGGTAAAATGGTTCTACATTATAAAAAGTAAAATCCTGTGATTTTTTAATCAATTAATTTTTGCGGGGTAATATTCAAAAAAATAATTTTGATTATTCATAGAGTATTTTAGAATTCTTTTTTAATCAATTTAAATAATTTCAACTCTTTTTTCAGTAGTTATGTCAATAATCAACAGCTGGAAAGCATTTATAAAAGCTCAGGAAATATTCGTTAACCAATATTCTGAACCTTTTGCAATTGAATTTAAAAAAACGGATAAGGCAGGTTTAGCTCACTTTACTATTGAACAAAGAAGCCCTCTTTCTAATATTTTTCTTTCATTAGAAAGATCCTTTCCAGGGATTTTACAAAACGATATAAATATTAAAGATGGCTTTTTGCTTTATGACTCATCCAGAAGTCCACAACATACAGCTGAATTAAAGGAAGTAGCTGATGCAAATTATTTTGAGTTTGATTATAAGCCATGTTTCTCAGGTCATGTAAGTTTAAAGGAAAATCCATATAAATGGTTAGCCGCCATCAATGAGCAACAGCCCAATAAGGAAGGTCAAATTGTTGCTACTCTTTCCGAGATAAAACGCATTGATGACAAAATACAAAGTCTTACTGGCTTTACTCGATCATCAGTTATTGGTGGCATATTTAAAATTCAGCCTTCTAAATACTATACACAAAAACAGTATGAAATTGTAAGTACATATTTGATTCAGAATTTAGGTATTCAATACGTCTCTAATCACGGTCATTTTACCAATCTTATAATTGAGGATATATTTTTAAGGGAGCCAGCACTGAATTTTATAAAAGAAAACTCTGCTTATCATAAATCTCACCACCGCTTAATATTCACTATAAAGGAAGATTTATTTCAGAATTTTTTAGATACAAGAAAATCTAAAAAGATATTCTTTTCTGATGAAGATAAGAAGAACGATAAAATGGGTATCATTCTCCCAACGCCAATAAATAATGAATTTCATCTAACATATGAATCCGATATTACTCTATCAGATTTTCGTTTTGAGATATTTCATTACAAGAAAGTATTTGAACGGTATTTTGGTCCTGATTCTTTCACTATAAAGCACCAACACATATTTCAAATTGACAGAAGTCTATTTTTGGAACATTTCCAAAATTCTGTTCAGGATGAACGCTTTAATGTTAACGTTGACAAGGAAACAGTATCATTTGACTTTACTAATGAGGATGAATTAAATTCTGGCATTCAACATTT
>JACCDH010395787.1_pt1 | contig 10782 bp, 10 predicted proteins | sample 7442481 | NCBI WGS metagenome assembly JACCDH01 (sample SAMN15323433, study PRJNA562643) | freshwater metagenome | isolation source: river surface water | place: USA:Blue River Watershed | collected 2017-08-15 | reverse complement strand
TTGCCCCGCCATTCAAAGCCACGTTTTCCGAATGTGCCAAGCCAGAGGACCGGGATCATGACGTCGCGCAGGATCATCATCGGCAGGCCCCAGCGTCCGACCGGCCAACCGGCGCGCCAGCACAGATAGAGTTCCGCCCCATACCATTTCCACGCCAGGGCCAGCACCCCCAGCGGCCCCCAGGCCAGCCCGGCAAGGACCATCGGGACAAGGCCGCCGTTCAAGGGCTCCAGCAGGAACAGCAGCGGGAAACCGTCGCGCCGCACCTTGGACCAGCGCAATTGGCGCTGCCAGACCGCGCGCCAGCCGCGCGGGCCGACAGGTTGGGCAAAGGGGTGCCGGGTCAGCACCACCGCACGCCCGGCCGCGCGCACCACCTTGGTCGCGGTGACATCCTCGGCCAGACACCGGCCCAGCGCGGGCAAACCGCCTTGATCGTCCAGAAAGGCGCGGTCCCAGAACAGCACCTTGCCCTGCGCAAAGCCGCACCCCACCTCGTCGGCGAGCAGTTGCAACCGGGCCTGATTGCCGTTCAGGAAGGCGCATTCCAGCGCCGACCACGCGCCATCGTCCCGGATGCCGATGGGCGGAGAGGTGACCAGCGCCACACCCGGACGCCGTTCCGCCACCAGCCGCCACAGGAAATCCGGCGGCAGCAGCAGATTGGCATCGGCCATCGCCACCCAGTCGCCCGTCGCGGCCCGCCAGCCCTTTTGCAGGTTGTTCAGCTTGGGGTTCGCGCTGATGCGATCCTCGCCGATCAGCAGCCGGGCAGAGACCTGCGGATGGCGGGCGATCAGCCCCCTGATCACCTCCACCACCGGGTCATCGGCGCGGGCGGCGCAGAAGATCACCTCGAACTCCAGGTAATCCTGACCGAAGGACGAGGCCAGCGTTTCGGCATCGAACCGGTCCAGGCCGCAGACCGGACGCAGCAGGGTGATGCGGGGGCCTGCGGCAGGGCGCGGCGCGGCGGGGCGGGACAACCGGCGCAGCACCACCGCGACCGAGACCAGATGGATCAACAAGAAGGCCAGCGCCAGTGCCGTCAGGATCAGAGTCATGCGTTCCCCCTGGACCAGACCGCGCCCGCAGGCAGGGGTTCGGCGCCTGCGACGACCTCGGGCAGGCCGATCAGGCGCAGAGTGCCGTCCAGCCCTTCGGCCACCGCCGTCATGCTGTCGACCCAGTCCCCGCAATTGACATAGCGGATGCCGTGGCGGTCATGCAGGGCGGCGATGTGGAAATGTCCGCAGACCACCCCTTCGGCCCCGCGCGCGCGGGCAAGGTCGGTCAAGCGCGTCTCATGCCGGTGGTTGCGGTAGATCAGCGCGTTGACGGCCGAGATGGCAGCCTCCACCGGGCCGCGCCGGTCCTTGCCCACGGTCAGGCGCAGGCGGCGGAGCAGCCCGTCAAACAGCCGCAGCGCCCCGTCCAGACGGCTGCCGATGCGGGTGCAGATATGCAGCCGCAGCAGGCGCGCGTCACAGATATCACCATGCAGGACCAGATAGCTGCGCCCGTCCGCGCCCCGATGCAGGGTTTCATCCAGCACCTCGACCGGCAGGTGATAGCGCCCGGTCAGGGCCCCGGCACCGTCGCGGCGCAGGGCCCGGTCATGGTTGCCGGTCAGATAGATCAACCGCGTGCCCCGCGCCGCGCGGGCGCGCAGCAGGTCGAGGATGCGGTCATGCTGCGGCGACCAGCGCAGGAACAGCGGGTCCCAGATGTCCAGCACGTCCCCGACCAGATAGATCACATCGGCATCGTTGCGTTCCAGAAACCACAGGATGTTGTCTGCCGCACAGCCCGCCGCCCCCAGATGCAGGTCCGACAGGAAGAGCGCCCGATGCCATTGCGGCGTCACCGCGCCGATGGTTGACCTGTTGTGCATGCCGACCCTCACCGTCTTGTGTCGGTTCCGCTTTGGCAGAAGGTCATGACGCGCCCGTGACCGGCCTGTATCGGTTTCACGAAACCTGCCGGTCGCGCCACCACGCCGGGGCCTCGGCGAGGCGCGACCACAGCTTTTGCGCCGCCTTCATCGCGCGGTCGGCCTTGGCCTGCGACACCTCGATCCCGCGGCGGCGGGCATTGGCCTGATCGTTCAACGCGCCCAAGGCGTCCTGAAGGTCCTGCAGATCGCGGCGCAGGGCGGGCCAGTCGGGGTGCTGCCACAGCGGCGCAAAGAACTCGGCCAGATAGCGCAGCGACTTCATCCGCTTGCGAAACTCGTGCAGGTCCGTGACCGACAGGGCCGAAAGGTCATGGCCCAAGGCACGGCAAGACCGGTGCAGGCCATCCATCGCTCGCGCGGCGAGGTCATCGACGGGCTGCGCGCGCCGCGCGAGGCCGCGCGTCTTGGCCCGCAACAGCTCTCCCGCCGCCAGACGGCGCAGCAAGGTCGCCCCGAAGGCCACCGCCCCGCGCTGGCGCAAGCGGCGGCGCACCTTGTCGCGCAGCGGGACCAGATCGGCCGCCAGTTTGGCGCGGCGCGTCTCATCCTCCAGCCCCGACAGCAGGACCTGCGCGTCCCGCACGCGGCCCAATTCCCGGAACATCGCCTTGGCCTCATCGCGCAACGGCCGCCAGACTGCGCGGCGGAACAGCGGGCGGAACCCGTCCAGCACCGTCGTCAGACGCCGCAGCGCGACCCGCGTCTTGTGCGGCCCCGACTCGTCGTCGCTGTCCATGAAGACTGCCAGATGCTGATCGATCTCGGCCACGCAGGCGCGCAGCAGATGATCAAGCGCCGCCTCGCTGGACAGGCCGGGGGTGATGTCCAATGGCGCGCGCTGCGGCCGCGGTGCCTCGTCCTCATCCATGCGCTCTGGTCCCCCGATGGCCGTTTTCCGCGGGTTTATGGCGGGTGCGTAACAGGTGCGTGTCACGAACCCCCGCCAAACGGCCGGGGTCCGTTGGAAAACCTTCATCAAACCGCCGCAGATGTTTCACCGAGCACTGCTACGCCTCTGGCCACATCAACCGGGGGCCAAGATGCTGCTCAACGTCCAGAACCTGACCCGCACCTTCGGCACCAAATCCGCCGTGGACAACGTCTCTTTCACCGTGCCGCGCTCTGCCTTCATCGGCGTGATCGGCCGCTCGGGCGCGGGCAAATCCACGATGCTGCGGATGATCAACCGGCTGACCGATGCCAGCGCCGGGCAGATCCTGTTCGAAGGCCGCGACGTGTTGCAACTGACCGGAGCGGACAAGCGGGATTGGCAAGGCCAGTGCGCGATGATCTTCCAGCAGTTCAATCTTGTCCCGCGCGCCGATGTGGTGGCCAATGTGTTGCATGGCACGCTCGCACGGCGCTCCACGCTGGGCACGATGTTCGGCTTCTGGCCGGATGATGACGTGCTGCGCGCGCTGGCGATCCTCGACCGTCTGGGCATCGCCGAGCAGGCGATGAAACGCGCCGAGGCACTGTCGGGTGGCCAGCAGCAGCGCGTGGCCATCGCGCGGGCGCTGATGCAGGACCCCAAGGTCATTCTGGCCGACGAACCCATCGCCAGCCTTGATCCGATGAACGCGCAGGTCGTCATGGACAGCCTGCGCCGCATCCATGATGAGGATGGCCGTCTGGTCATCGCCAACCTGCACACGCTGGATACGGCCCGGCGCTATTGCGACCGCGTCATCGGCATGCGTGACGGCCGCGTGGTGTTTGACGGCACGCCCGACCAACTGACCGCCGGTGTCGCGCGCGACATCTATGGCGCGGATGCCACCTTCAACGAGGCGGCAACCTCTACCTCCCTCGACCAGCTTGGATCGGACGGCGACGACGCCTTCGCCAAGTCGATGCTGGCCTGACCCCCCTTTCCCCCGTTTACACCCGGCCCTTCTGCGGGCCTTTTTTCGGAGACGACCATGAAGCATCTGATCGCCATCCTCGCGGCCACCACCGCGCTCGCCGGTGTCGCGCAAGCGCAAGAGATCAAGGAATTCAACATTGGCATCCTTGGCGGTGAAAACGCGCAGGACCGCCTGACCTCGAACGAGTGCTACCGCGCCGCCATCGAGGCCTCCTTGGGCGTTCCGGTCAAGCTGTTCACCCCCGCCGACTACGATGGCGTGATCCAGGGTCTCTTGGGCGGCACGCTGGACATGGCCTGGCTGGGTGCTTCGGCCTTTGCCAAGATCCACCTGACCGACCCGAATGCCGTGGAACTGGCGCTGACCAAACAGAACGTCGATGGCTCGACCGGCTATTACTCCATCGCCTTTGCCCGCAAGGACAGCGGCATCACCAAGCTGGAAGACGCCAAGGGCAAGGTCTTCGCCTTTGCCGAACCGAACTCCACCTCGGGCTACCTTGTCCCCGCCGCCGAGATGACCGCGACCTTTGGTCCGCTGGAGCAGTATTTCAGCGAAGTGAAATTCTCGGGCGGCCATGAGCAGACCATCGTCGGCGTTGCAAACGGTGACTTCGTGGCGGGCGTGTCGTGGGCCGATGGTCTGGGCAATTGGGAAGACGGCTACAATTCGGGCGCGTTCCGCAAAGCGGCCGATGCCGGTCTGGTGGACATGAACGATCTGGTGGAGCTGTGGAAGTCCAAGCTGATCCCGGAAGGCCCGATGGTGCTGCGTTCGGCCCTGCCGCAGGACGTCAAGGACAAGGTCACCGCCCTGACCGCCGACCTGCACGAAACCGACAAGGATTGCGCCTATGGCGTGGCCGCCGGTGAGGCGAAGGACTTCATCCCGGTGACGCTGGACGCCTATACCGGCATCATCGAGGCGCGCAAGCTGCAGGAAGCCTCCAACTGATCTGACGATCCCGGCGCCGGGTTCCGCAGGGAGCCCGGCGCTTTTCTTTGCAAAGGTGGGTTAGGCATGGTGGATATCGCCTTCGGTCCCGAACCGGGCAAGCGCCCCGATCCGTCCGCGCCCGGCCATGCGGTGATGCAGGCGATCCGGCGCCGTCGGCTTTATGGCGGGCTGCTGCTGGTCATCTTCGTCGCGGTGATGGCCTCGGGCTTTCAGGTGGCGCAGGACCGCAATGCGGGCGATTTCCTCGAAGGCCTGTCGCGGCTGGACGATTTCCCGCGCGAGGTGCTGTCCGAGGCCTGGGCCAACCGCGCCAACCTGCCGGGTCTGATGTGGGAGCATCTGCCCTCGTTGATCGAGACGATCAACATCGCGGCTGTCTCCACCCTGTTCGGTGCGCTGACCGCCGCCCTGCTGGCGCTGTTCCTGACGCGCGGTCTGGCCCCCTTTCCCCGCCTGATCGGTCTTTTGCGCCGCATCACCGATGCCTTGCGCGCCGTGCCAGAGATCGTCATCGCGCTGGTCCTGATCTTCATCTTCGGCAGCGGTCCCATTCCGGCGGTCATCGCGATCACCATCCACACCATCGGCGTTCTGGGAAAGCTGTTCTCGGAAGTGGCCGAGAATGCCGACCTGAAGCCGGTCGATGGTCTTGCCTCGGTCGGTGCGACATGGGGCAAGCGGATGTGGTTCGGCATCCTGCCGCAGGTCGCGCCGAACTGGTTTTCCTACGCGCTGCTGCGCTTTGAAATCAACGTCCGCGCCAGCGCCATCCTCGGCTTCGTCGGGTCGGGTGGCATCGGCTATGACCTGAAGATCGCCATGCAATGGGGGGCGGGCAAATACGATCAAGTCGTCGCCATCTTCATCATCCTGTTCCTGACCATCGTGCTGATCGACCGCCTGTCCGACCGGGTCCGCCGCAAACTCACGCATGGAGACGCGCAATGACCGTGCTGGCTTTGACCGATCCCACCCCCGTTCTGGGCCGGATGCAGCGCCGCCGCTGGATGGCGCTGTCCGTGCCGGTGATCCTGCTTGGCTATCTGGCCTATGTCGCGCTGGCCTTTGACGTGCCGGGTCTCGTGCAAAAGGCGCGGATGGACAATGCCGCGATCCTTGTGTCGGATTTCTGGTCCCACAAGGTGCATATCACCCGCGACAACCGGACCGGCACTGTCGTTTCCGCCATCGAGGGCGAGGCGAAGGGCACCTATCCTGCGGGCACCCACCCCGATTGGGTGTCGGTTCAGGGCGATGTCACGACCATCAATCTGGGCGGCGGCCATGTCGTCACCTATGACCCGGCCGGTGCACGCTATGTGGTGCCGGGCTATGGCACCATCGACATCACCCGCGACGGCGGCGGGGTGAAGGTCACCGCGCCTGAACCCCTGCCCGATTGGATCAACGTCGCGCCCAACCGCGTCTCCGTCACCACCGATCATGGCCGTTTCGCCTATTCCCGGTCCAAGGTGGAGACCTTCCGCTATTTCGCGGGGTGGGAGTTGTTCTTCTTCACCCTCGACAGCCCCTTCAGCGGCAAGTCCGTCAGCGAACTGGCGGGGCTGGCGCTGTGGGGCGACCGGGTGGACCCGGCCCGCGCGAACATCGTGGCGATGGCGCAGGACTTCTGGACCAACAAGATGTGGCGTCATGCCGATGTCGCCTGGGCGATCTTCGAGACGATCCTGATGGCGGTTCTGGGCACCTTCGGCGCGGCCGTGGTGTCGCTGCCCTTGGCCTTCATGGCCGCGCGCAACACCAATCCAGTGGGACCGCTGCGCTTTGCCCTGCGGCGGGTGTTCGATTTCGTGCGCGGGGTGGATGCACTGATCTGGACCATCATCCTGTCGCGCGCCTTTGGTCCCGGCCCGATGACCGGGGCGCTGGCGATGCTGATCACCGACGTCGGCAGCTTCGGCAAGACCTTCTCGGAGGCGTTGGAAAACATCGACGAGAAACAGGTCGAAGGCATCCGCTCCACCGGGGCCAACGCGGTGCAGCGCGCGCGTTTTGGCATCCTGCCGCAGGTGGTGCCGGTGCTGGCCAGTCAGGTGCTCTACTTCCTCGAATCCAACACGCGCGGCGCGACCGTGGTGGGGGCCATCGTCGGCGGCGGCATCGGGCTGATGCTGACGCAGGCGATCCAGACCCAGAAGGATTGGGAGGAAGTGGCCTATTACATGGTGCTGATCGTGCTGATGGTCATGGCGATGGACAGCCTGTCGGGCTGGCTGCGCGCCCGGCTGATCGGGCGGAGGTGACCGCCATGCCGCGCCTCTCTGCCACCGAACCCTTCATCCATCCCGAGTGCCAGATCCATGCCTCGGACTTCGGGGCCTATGTCGAGATCGGTCAGGGCAGCCGCATCCTGAATTCGACCTTTCAGGATTACGCCTATTGTGACCGGCTGGCCGATATCGCCAACACCACCGTGGGCCGTTTCGCCAATATCGCCGCCCTGACGCGGATCGGGCCGACGGATCACCCCTATGCCCATGCCGCGCAGCACCATTTCCTCTATCGCTCCAGCTATTACTGGGAGGATGCGGCGGATGATCCTGACTTCTTCGCTGCCCGCGCAGCCCGCCGCACCGTGCTGGGGCCCGATTGCTGGATCGGCCATGGCGCGATCATCAAGCCCGAGGTGACGCTTGGCGCGGGGGCGATTGTCGCCGCTGGTGCCGTGGTGACCAAGGATGTGGCGCCCTTCATGATCGTGGCCGGATGCCCCGCCGTGCCCCTGCGCGCGCGCTTTTCCGATGCGGTGATCGACCGGTTGATGGCGCTGGCGTGGTGGGACTGGGACCACGCCCGCCTGCGCGGGGCCTTGCAGGATTTTCGCAGCCTGAAGGCCGAGGCCTTTCTGGACCGCTACGGCGGCTGAGGATCACTCCGCCGCCATGCGCGCCAGCACCGGGGCGCAAAACCGCGTGGCCGCCTGCCCCGACAGATGCGCCAGACGCCCGCCCGCGATGGTCATCTCCACCGCCCGCGTCTCCTTGTTCACCGCCACCAGATCGGCGCGCAGACCCGGCGCGATCTCGCCCCGGTCCACCAGACCCAAGACCCGCGCCGGACCGCCGGACACCAGCCCCCAGGCCTGCGCCAGGGTCAGCACGCCTTCGTCCACCAGTTTCCACACCGCCAGCGCCAAGGCCGGGATGTGGTAATCCGACACCAGCCCGTCGCACAGCCCGTCGCGCACCACATCCAAGGCCGAGACATTGCCCGCCTGTGATCCGCCGCGCACGACATTGGGCGCGCCCATCAGCACCGGGTCGCCCCCGGCCTTGGCCGCCGCGGCCGCGCGGCGCGTGGTGGGGAATTCCGCGATCCGCGCGCCGATGATGCGGTAAAGCTCGCGCGTTTCGGCATCGCGGTCGTCATGGCTGCCATAGACGACACCGCAGCGGTCAAAGGCTTCGGCCATGGCCAAAAGCGCGCGCGGCATTTCCTTCGTCCGCGCCCAGGCCGTCTCGATCCGGTCGGACAATTGGCGCGGCGTCAGACCCGCCTTGCGCGCCCAATAGGCAAAGCCATCGGGGTTCATCCGCTGCATCGACAGCCCTTCCTCGATATGGTCGTTGAACACGACATAGCCGATGCGGAACCGTTCGACCGCCGCGATCAGGCGCGGCACTTCCTCGACCAGATGCGTTTCGGCGCGAATCTGCACGCGCAGATCGGTCAGGGCATGATCCCGCCAGTCCAGCACCGCCTGCATCAGGCGCTCGGCCTGATCCGGGCCGCGCATCCCGCCCTCCCAACTCCAGCTTTGGGCCAGATAGGCCGTGGTCACCCCATGCGCCGCCGCCTCGCGGTCGGTGGCGGCCAGCGCGTCGCGGATCGGAAACGGGGCCGAGGGGCGCGGGAAAAGCTGCCGCTCGAACCCGTCGCCATGCAGGTCGATGATCCCCGGCAGCAGCCAATAGCCGGTCAGGTCGACGACCGAGCCCGCCGCGCAGGCGACGATCTGGCCATTGAGCACATCGACAGGTTCCCGTGTGAACCCGTCAGAGGTCAGGACGTCAGCGCCCACAAGGCGGAGCGGCGGCAAGAGATGCGGCATGGGGGACTCGCGTTTTGCGTGTTTCCTGTGGATAAACCATGCAAGTGACGGCGCGATGACACTATTGCTGACTTTCCGATCCCCCCTGCCCCGCCACCGTCAGGGTCACGCGATCCCCGGCAAACCATGTCACGCCATATTCGACGGGCTGGCCTGCCGGATCGATGTTCACCGCCTCGGACCGCAGGACCGGCGCCCCTTCGGCGATCCGCAGCCGCAACGCGAGCATCGGTTTGGCCGCCTTTGCCGTCAGCCGGGTGCTGGCGCGGGTGTAATCGGCCAACCCCGACCGCGCCAAGGCTTCGGTCACCGACCCGGTCTCTTCCAGATGCCGGGGCAGATCGGCGAAGCGCCCGGCCGGAAACACCGAGCGAAAGGCGGCCAAGGGGGCGCCATCGGCCAGAGACACGCCTTCGACCACATGGACCTCCGCACCGGGCGGTAGGGCCAGCGCCTCGGCCTCATGCGGCTCGGCGGGGCGGCGGTCGATGCGGCTGAACCGGCGCGAGGGCACCTGACCCGCCGCCTGCACCGCCTGATGAAAGCGCACCCGGCGGCCCAGCGGATAGACGGTCGGCTGTCCGGTCACGAACACCCCGGCCCCGCGCCGGGCATGGACCAACCCCTGCGCCGCCAGATCGGCCAGCGCATGGCGGATGGTGTGGCGGTTGACGGAAAACCGGGCGGCGAGGTCCTGCTCGGTTGGCAGCTTGTCCCCCTGACCGAAATGGCCTCGCCCGATTTCCGCCGACAGGGTCGCCGCGATCTCGCGCCACAGCGCCACGCGGGTCATGCCCAGCCCCCGGCCTGACGCGCTGTCACGGAAGTTTCACCAAAGCTTCGCACCGGGGTCACCTGTCTTGGGGTATCTGATTTGTATAGTTGTATAGGAACATGACAGGTTTGCGACAATGACCAAGCCTTCCGCCGAACTCTCTGCCCGCCGGGGCTGGATGGGCCTTCTGGCCCGGGCCGCGCCCGCGCGTCTGGCCGCGCTCATGCCCGCCGATCTGCCCGTGGCGACCCTGCTGCGCGCGCCCGAGATCGGTGCGGTCATGGTGCGCGGACGGGTGGGGGCGACGGGCGCGCCCTTCAATCTGGGCGAGATGACGGTGACCCGCTGCGCGCTGCGGCTGGACTGTGGCACCGTCGGGCATGGCCATGTGCAGGGGCGCAACCGTGACCACGCCCGCCATGCCGCGCTGATCGACGCGCTGATGCAAACCCCCCGCGCGCCCGAGATCGCGGCGCAGGTGCTGGACCCGCTGGCCGAGGCCGAACAGACCGCCCGCAGCGCCCGCGCCGCCAAGGCCGCTGCGACCAAGGTGGATTTCTTCACATTGGTAAGGGGAGAGGACAATTGAGCATCGACACCCTGTCAGGCGGCTTCTCCGATCCTGCAATCCAGTCCGCCCGCGCCTTCCGCGCTTGCCTGACCGCCCTCTCGCGTCCGGGCCGGATCGAGACCCTGACAGGGGCCACGCCCCCCGCGCCGCTGTCGGTCGCGGCGGGCGTGCTGGCCCTGACGCTGCTGGACGGCACCACGCCCGTGCATCTGGCCGGCGCCTTCGACTGTGCCGATCTGCGCGACTGGCTGACCTTTCACACCGGTGCACCGCTGGTGGCGGCATCCGAGGCGGCCTTTGCCTTTGGCCGGTTTGACGATCTTTTGCCGCTGGACCGCTTCGCCATCGGCACGCCCGAATATCCCGACCGGGCCACGACGCTGGTGATCGACCTGCCCGCATTGCTGCCCGATGGCGCGTATCTCACCGGACCGGGGATCAAGGATCACGCCCGCCTGTCGCTGCCGGCCACGGCCCCGTTTCAGGCCAATCACGCGCTCTTTCCCTTGGGCTTCGATGCCTTCCTGACCTGCGGCGACCGTCTTGCCGGTCTGCCCCGCTCCACCATCGTGAGGGATGCCT
>JACCDH010064408.1_pt1 | contig 10783 bp, 12 predicted proteins | sample 7442481 | NCBI WGS metagenome assembly JACCDH01 (sample SAMN15323433, study PRJNA562643) | freshwater metagenome | isolation source: river surface water | place: USA:Blue River Watershed | collected 2017-08-15 | reverse complement strand
GCTCGATGATTTCAAGCTTATCGAACGTCTGAGTGTGAACCGTGTTGACTATGACCTTTGGACTGACTTTGAGCATCCGGTAAGGGGCGATGATGGATCGCCCGTGTTGGGTGTGTTCGAGTACTCACCTGAAAGTTGCGCCGATTCAGTCAGCATCAGCGTGGCGCCACCAGAGACGGATTCAAGTGGTTTTTTGGTCCTCTCGACTTTTGCGCATGAACTGGGCCACGCTGTATATGACGGCCCGGCTCTTATCGTTCGACACCAAAATCCTCCGTTGTTCGGGTTGGGTGCGGGAGGTACCGCAGCCCGGGCGTTTCGCACAATCGTTGACTCACAGGAGCATCTTGGAAAAGTGGCGCAGACGATACCGGAACATATCCGGTTGGCCGAGAATCGGGCAAACGAATTCATGGGGGCCCTTTTGGTGCCGAAGGATTTGCTCATGGAAGCCATTCTCGAGGAGGCACCGAAGCACGCCTTAGAGGTCACGTATGGTGAAGAGCACTTGTTTGCTGAGAGCCTTGACGGGTCAGCAAAGATCATGTGGTGTGAGGCGACGTATGACATGAGCCTTTGGTCGATCACTCGCGCAGTCGCTCCACAGTTTGGTGTTTCGCCATTGTTCATCGAAGTGCGAATGTTGAAGTACGGAATCATTCCCGAGGGGGGGCGGCCGAACTAGGGCTTAGTCGCAGTTTCAGGTGGCACCTGTCGGTGCCTTTTTTCAGATTAACTTGTTTAGCGTTGACTAAACGCGCAAATGCAAAACGAAGATGAATTCTAACCTCACCTCAGATTACCTCGATGCAGCCAAACGTGCTGCGGCAGTCCGCACAGCAGGGCTCGCAAAACGGATCGCCCTAACACCATCGGAACGAGAGGATGTGCATCAAGAACTACTGCTTGACCTGATTGCACGTGCAGATGCCTTTGACCCGTCAAGGGGTTGCACGAATACCTACACAGGGATGGTTTCGGAGCACCGCGCAGCAGAACTTCTTGACGTCATGGTTAAGGAGCGAATTCGAATGCAGAGCTTTCCCACAGACACGGAGGCGGCTAACGACGCGGACATGTGTTCAGGCATTGAGCAACTCGCTTTCGAGTTTGGCTCCATCTGGGGGCAAGACGACGATTTATTTGCATGCACTGACACGGTTCATGACCTTGAGCGGGCGCTTGCATGTATGAGCCAAGAGCAAATGAGCCTTTGGCAACTGCTCGAGGCTTGCCAGGACCTTGCAGAGGCTTGTGCGAAATCCGGCGTTCCCAAGACCTCCTTTTACCGCCGAGTTGAAGAGCTGCAGATGCATCTGCGCATGTTCGGCCTAAAAGTCGCCGCTTGACCCCCCGTGGGAAAAAACCGAGCCCGATCCGTATGAATCACCAACAACCCCCACAACCAGTTACCGCTTAGGAGAAGGTCTTGCTAGTGCTCAATGAACCAAACCATACCGATGGCCACGAGTCGGATGCAAGCCATCAGGTAGCAAGGGCTGGTATGCGTGGGGTTTATGTGCCAGCAGATCCAATTACCGAGGCAAGCCTATGTGACTGGATTGCATCCGCGCTCGTCGGCCAAAGCATCCAATTCCATGTGGGTTTGCTGATGGTGGACCGGGCCATGGGCGGTGGCTTAACGCTAAGGGAGCGCAATCGACTCCATGCGGTTGCAAGACGCGCCTGGATTGCTTGCGAACTTGGTCTTGTTCACTTGTTCAGCCAAAAGATTTCCGAGGGGCGCTACCGCTACTTCGCCATGCGCTCAAGCACTCATCTGACGCCCCCTGAAATCAGGAGTCGTCTCAAAACCGCCACCCCCACCAACCACGCCAACTGAAAGCGAGCCGCTATGACACCTGAGTCTGACGTGCTGGATGAGATTGGGCAGTTGTATGTCGCAGAGCTCGAAAGCCTGCCGCTGTCCGAAATCGACCAGCTATTGAAAAAAACGAACCACACCAAGGAGACAGCCCGTCATTACGAGCAACTCCTGCAGTCTGAACTTAACCGTCGGTTTGCTGAGCGTGCGAATGCGCTACGCAAGGAAGAGGGAAAGGACACCGGTCGGGTTCGCTTTGAAAACGATGGCTATGTGGTTATCGCAGATCTACCGAAACGCACCGAGTACGACCAACTAAAACTCCGTGATGCCGTTGAGGCGCTGCGCAAGTGGGGTGAGGACCCGAACAACTACGTTGGTATCGAGATCGCAGTGTCCGAGACCAAATACAACGCCTGGCCGCCAGCCGTACGTGCGCTTTTTGAGCCTGCGCGGACATTGAAGCCCGGCAAACCCACTTATCGGTTGGAGCAGATCGATGTGAGTCGTATGCCCCCCGCAGCCAATGACCCCCACTACGAAGGAAACCAATAATGGCCATCACACTCGCACAGCTCACCCGAGCAGCATCACCTAAGCCACCACGCATTTTGATTCATGGTGTGGCAGGCGTAGGCAAAACAACTTTCGCAGCCGAAGCAAACAGCCCAGTGTTCATCCAGACGGAAGATGGTCTTGGCACATTGTCGGCCACTCATTTTCCACTGGCCCGCACCTACGAAGAAGTTATCGAGGCCTTAGGCTCGCTTTATACCGAGGATCACGACTTTAAGACGGTGGTGATCGATAGCGTGGATTGGCTTGAGCCGCTCGTCTGGGCCAAGGCCTGTCGTGATAACGGCTGGAACTCAATCGAGGACGCAGGCTACGGTAAAGGCTATGTGGCCTGTCTGAGTCTTTGGCGTCAGTACGTTGATGGCCTAAACGCCTTGCGTGATGACCGTGGCATGGCGGTCGTACAGATCGCGCACACCGATATCAAACGCTTCGATTCGCCTGAGCACGATCCTTACGACAGGTATGTCATCAAGCTGCACACAAGAGCAGCGGCACTACTGCAAGAGCACTCGGACGTGGTGCTGTTTGCCAACTACCGAATTTCTACCGTCAAGGCCGATGTTGGCTTTAACAAAAAGGTCAGCCGTGCCGTGGGATCGGGCGAACGTGTAATCCACACGGTCGAACGCCCAGCATTCTTGGCCAAGAACCGCTACGACCTACCCGACACGCTCCCCCTCGAATGGTCTGCCTTTGCGCAGGCCATGCCGGCAACCGTTCAACCCATGTTGATTTCCACCCACGCAACCCCCGCCAACTGAAACTGAAAAAGGAGTATCGCAATGGCATCACTCGGACAAACCTTTGACGCATCGTCCATCGAACCCAGCAATGGTTACGAGATTTATCCACCTGGTAAGTACCTCTCTCAGATCACACACTCCGAGATGCGTGTGACCAAGGATGGTAACGGCCAGTATTTGTATCTTGAGCTCGACATCTTGGAGGGGCAGTACGCAGGCCGTAAGCTCTTCGATCGGCTAAATCTGGTCAACGCCAACCCTGACACCGTGCAGATCGCTCAGCGCACGCTTTCATCCATCTGTCGCGCTGTTGGGAAGCTTCAGGTCAGCAACTCCGAGCAGCTACACCTGATTCCCCTGATTGCGGATGTGCGTGTGCGCCCGCCAAAGGGTATGTACGGCGAGTCCAATTCCATTCGCTACCTGCCACGCAGCGGAGTAAGTCAGCCCGTAGCGACTCCGGCTGCAGCACCCGCACCCGATGCTCGCACGGGTGTGGTGGCCACACCCAATGCACCGGCTGCTAACGGTCTGCCTTGGAAACGCCAGGCGTAAATGGAGAGGCTTTCGATGGCAGATACCTTCCACACCCAGGACCAGATTCGCATTCCTGAAACCGCACAGGCCTGCAAGGAGAGGCTTGCTGCGCTTCAGGGTGAGATCTCGTCCATACGGATTCAGATTGCCACAACCGACATTCGTCGGCAGGCCGAGAAGAAAACACTGGATGCGGGGTGGTATCACCGAGCAAAGACAGCGCTTCGATTAAAGCAGCAAGAGCAAGCGCTGATCAATGCACGGCTTGCGCAGTTCAATACGGGCTGCGGTAAGCCTCGGGAGAAGTTAAAAGACGCCATCATCGAGGTGGTCCGCTCTGACTTTGACGATCAGCAATGGGCAAGTCTTGTCCAGCGTGCAAAGCAGCTGGCAGATTCCCAAGGGGCAAGTCATGGCTGAGCTGCCGATCAAGCTTTGCCCAACGCGAGAGGCCATCTTTTCGGCGTATGAAGCCGACAGTGGGGATGGATTTCGAAGTCACCTTGGGGCCTCACTTATTGGCAAGCCTTGTGAGCGAGCGTTGTTCTACGACTTTCGCTGGGTGACGCGTGCCAAGCACGAAGGCCGGTTGCTGCGGCTCTTTGAGACCGGACAGTTAGAAGAATCCAGACTCGTTTTAAATCTTCGCCGCATTGGCGCAACCGTGCTTGAGGTCGACCCAGACACCGGACGTCAGTTTCGTGTCCAGGCGCATGGCGGTCATTTCGGCGGCTCCTTAGATGGAGTGGCGATCAACCTGCTTGAGGCACCCAAGACCTGGCACGTGCTGGAGTTTAAGACCCATTCGAACAAAAGCTTTAACGAACTCGTCGCCAAGACTGTGCGCGAGAGCAAACCCCAGCACTTTGCGCAGATGCAGATTTACATGCACCTGATGGGGATGACTCGTGCGATGTATATGGCGGTCAACAAAGATAACGACGACCTGTACATCGAGCGCGTTGAAGTCGATACCGAGTTTGCAGAGGGTCTGTTGGCAAAAGCCGAACGGATCATCTTTGCCAAAGATGCACCGCCACGGATATCCGATGACCCCACTTGGTATCAGTGCCGGATGTGTGACCACGCGCCGGTGTGTCACGGCTCTGCACCTGGGCCATCGACTGCCGAGATCAACTGCCGCACCTGTTTGCATTCAAGCCCAGTTGAGGGCGGCTGGCAGTGCGAGCGCCACCAAAAAAAACTAAGCGAGATGGACCAACGCCAGGCGTGTGAGCACCACCTCTTTTTGCCATCGCTTGTCTGCGGCGTCCAGGTGGATGCGGGCAGCCAGTGGGTGGAGTACCAGTTGGCCAACGGGCGCCTATGGCGTGACGTGGGCATTCATAAGCAAACGCAACCGACGATAGGAGAAACCGTATGACACTCAGTTTACGTCCGTACCAAGACGCCGCCATCAATGGCATCTACAACTACTTTAATGAGAGCACTGGCAATCCGCTCGTGGTGATTCCAACGGCAGGTGGCAAGTCGCTAGTGATGGCCAAGTTTGTCGAAGGCGTCTTAAAGCATCACCCCGATCAGCGCATCTTGATTGTGACCCATGTGCAAGAGTTGATTGAGCAAAATTACAAAGAACTCATGCGGCTTTGGCCTGAGGCACCAGCGGGGATTTACTCCGCTGGGTTAAAGCAGCGTGACATCAATGCACGCATCTTGTTTGCGGGCATCCAGTCGATCTACAAGCACGTCTATAAAGTGCAGCAGTGCGATCTGGTCTTGATTGATGAGGCTCATCTCATTCCAAGGACATCTAATACCCGCTATCGCTCTTTCCTGGAAGGCTTAAAGCGACTCAACCCCCAGCTCAAAGTCATAGGCCTTACTGCCACACCGTACCGGCTTGACTCTGGCCTTCTGCATGAGGGCGATGATGCGGTCTTTACCGACATTGCATATGAAGCCACGGTTCGGGAGTTGATTGATCAGGGCTATTTGGCGCCTGTCGTGTCCAAAAAAATGAACACCGAGCTTGACGTGACAGGGGTTCGGACCCAAGGCGGTGAGTTCGTCGCGAGAGACCTTGAGGCAGCAGTCGACAAAGACAGCATCACGCAGGCAGCGGTCGATGAGATCATGCAGTACGGAAAGACTCGTAAGAGCTGGATTGTCTTTTGCGCCGGTGTGAAGCATGCCCACCATGTACGCGATGCCATCCGTTCCAGGGGCATTAGCTGCGAGACCATCGTGGGCGATACGCCAAGCCATGAGCGCGAGCGCATCATTGCTGACTTCAAGGCAGGCAAGATTAAGTGCCTAACCAATGCCAATGTCCTCACCACGGGCTTTAACGCACCGGCGGTTGATCTGATTGCCATGCTTCGACCGACCAAATCTGCTGGCCTTTACGTTCAGATTGTCGGCAGAGGATGCCGGCTTGCGCCAGGCAAGACCGATTGCTTGGTTTTGGATTTTGCGGGCAACATTGCGCGGCACGGTCCAATTGATGCAGTCAAACCCAAGCGCCCCAAAGGCGGTGATGATGGGGTTGCACCTACGAAGGCCTGCCCTGACTGCAACAGCATCGTTCACGCATCGGTTCGTGAGTGCCCGGACTGCGGCCATATTTTCCCGCCGCCACAACTCAAGATCGATACCAAAGCCAGCACGCTCGATATCTTGAGTAACCGCAACTCGCAATGGGTACCTGTCACTCGGGTGAGCTATGCCAAGCACGACAAGCCCGGCAAGCCCCCATCACTGCGCGTCGATTACTGGAGTGGCCTTGCACACCACAGCGAGTGGATCTGCATTGAGCACACGGGCTACCCAAGGCAAAAGGCGGCTTCGTGGTGGGCCAATCGTGCCCCAGGCTTGCCACTGCCCAAGCGAGTCGATGACGCCTTGGCGTACGCCCAGCAGTTGAAGTGCCCAGCAGAGATCGCTGTGCGAATGTCCGGCCGCTACATGGAGGTGGTTGGGGCGCGCTTTCAGTGATTTGCGCGATTTGCAGGCGGGCGCCGCGAGGCTTTGGCTATGAGCCCGCCTTAACCAGACAAGAAGGACCAAGCACGGAGTACTGCTCCATGCGTTGCCTTGATATTGGAAGCAGGCTTAAAGGAATGATTAACCCAAACAAACACGAACAGACAGCGCTTGCAGCGGCCAGTCGGGACGGTGGGATTTACGTGGAGCTCACAGGCAAAACGGATCTGGTGACCTGGACCGAGCAGGAGTGGGCAACGCTGGTTGATGTGATCGTGACATCGTTTCAGGACTCCTTGCGTGAGTCCTATGGCGATGACCCACCGTTTTAAGGAGCCCCATGACAAACAACAATTACATGGCTCAGTTAGGGGCCACGCTGGTCGATCGTGGCTTTCCGATCCTGCCCATTCAACCCAACACCAAAAAGCCGGGCGTTTACCGCAAGGGCAAGTGGCATGAGTATCCCAAGTGGAGCCGGCACTGCGAGCGCGACACCACCGACAACGAAGTCGACATTTGGGGCAACTGGCCGCAGGCAGGAATCGGTATTGCGGCAGGCCGTGTCATCGGCATTGATATTGATGTGCTCTTTTCAAAAGAGATTGCCGAGAGGATTGAACGCTTGGCCAAGCGGCTCCTCGGCGATACCCCAGCAGTGCGCATCGGGCATGCCCCGAAACGGCTCTTGGTTTACCGGGCAGCTCAGCCATTTTCCGGATTCAAATACCCTCCGATTGAGGTTCTCGGCATCGGGCAGCAGTTCATCGCCTATGGCGTTCACCCAGACACCGGTAAGCCGTATGAGTGGCCCGTCACGACGCTAGCCGATCTCACACCAGACGAATTACCCTCCATCACCGAGGCGCAGGCTCGTGAGTTTGCCAAGCAAGCTTATGAACTGATCCCACCGGCACAAAGGCCCCAAACACTGGTGGCCGGTCATACCGCAGTCAAAGAACAGGTGACGCTGCCAGAGCAGCGGGGAACGTTTGAGGCGGTCGAAGATGCCCTACAGCACATTCGTAACGCTGATCTTGATTACGACAGCTGGGTTCGCATCGGTCTTGCGATCAAAGGGGCGCTGGGTGATGAGGGCTGGCCGCTTTTTGATGCGTGGTCAGCGTCGTCTGAAAAGAATGACCCAAAGTTCACGGCAAAGACATGGCGAAGTTTTGCGCCGGATCGGATTGGCGCTGGGACGATCTATAAGCTTGCCCTTGATAACGGCTGGGAGCCTGCGGCGGATATTCGTCTAAACGGGGAGATTGTGGTCAACGGTCATCACCCGGCCAAAGAGTTCTTGCAGTCGTTGCAGGCGGTAGACCCGATCACCATCGAAGAGCAGCAGGCATTGCCTCCACCACCCAAACCGATGCCAGTGGGTTGGGATAACGTGGGCGGAATCATCGCTGATCTGATGGCTTTTATGGCAGCGACTGCCAAGCGTCCGCAGCCAGTCTTAGCACTTGGTGCAAGTCTGTGTGCGGTCGGCGCATTGATGGGTCGCAAATACCGCACGGAGAGCAATACCCGCTCCAATCTTTATGTGGTCGGCATCGCAGAGAGTGGGGCTGGAAAAAACCACAGCCGAGTGGTGGTCAATGAGCTCTTTCGAAAGGCCGGGCTTTTGCAGTACCTCGGCGGCAACAAGATCGCCTCCGGTTCTGGGCTATTAAATGCAATCCAGCGCCAGCCTGCCATTCTCTTTCAGCTTGATGAGTTCGGCATGTTTTTGTCCGCAGCCGCAGACCGCAAGCGCTCACCCAGATACGTCTGCGAGATCTTGGACCTAATGACAGAGCTCTACACCACGGCAGGCACCACGTATTTTGGAATTGAGTACGCAAGCAATCAGCACAACAACTCCCACCGGGCGATTCATCAGCCGTGTGCCTGCATTTACGGCACTACAACGCCACTGCATTTCTGGCAGGCCTTGCAAGCATCCAACGTTGCCGACGGATCACTTGCCCGCTTTCTGATTATGGAAAGCGAAGAGGACTTTCCTGACAGCAACGAGCAGTTTGGTGTGATCGATCCCCCGCAGGACTTGATCGACAGGCTCATCTTGATTCACGAGGGGGGCGGCAAGCTAAGCGGGAACCTGACTGATGTGGGTGCTATTGACGAGGTGATGGTCGACCCGCGCGTCGTGCCCATGACTGCAGCCGCTAAGACCGCTTTTCGGCAGTTAGATGATGAACTGGTAGCAAGGCTGCGAACCACCCGAGGTACGGGCTATTCGTCCATCTTGGCGCGCATTGAGGAAAACGCCACCAAGCTTGCTCTCATCCGAGCGGTGTCGCGTGACCCGATTGACCCGCAAATTGAAGATCACGATGCGCATTGGGGCATCATGCTCTCGAGGCATTGTGCCGAGCTCACGATTCGGGAGGCCTCAGCAAGGGTGTCTGAGAACCTGGTGGAGTCAAACCACAAGCGCGCGCTACAGATTTTGCGTGACGCCGGCCAAGCTGGGATGTCAAAAAGCGAGTTCACCAGGCGCACGCAGTTCATGGACCATCGTCAGCGTGACGGGGTATTGCGCACGTTGGCTGAGGCAAGGCTGGTGGAGTCGCTATTACTTCAAGCCAAGGGCCGTCCGACACAATGGCTCAAAGTCTTGTAGATCAATGGGTTACAGGTGTGGCGGCGAGTTTCTTCAATTTCTTCAAATTTCAAAGCCACATCCTATATATACATTTTTAAAGTGGGTCCCTAGACACACCTAAAGAGAGAAAAAGAAAAAGGTATCTATATTGAAAGAATGAAATATTGAAATATCTATAGACCCACCACCATGGGATCTAGGTTGAAAGAATGAAGTATTGAAATAAGTCTTACACGCACCCGAATGGTCTTCGGACGTGAAGGAGCCCTGTAGACCCTGACCCGGTTTGTAGCGGCGCTCCTCCAAGTCGCCTCGTGCACTTCAAGGAGGACACGCCCATGGGCATACGCACAACGCTGCAGACGGACAGCATCAAACCGCTATCGGCATCAGCATCGCCTGCTTCAGGCGTCGTCTTGGCCCTCGATCTCGGGCAAACCACCGGATGGGCCCTGCGTGCCAACGGGCTCATTCATTCAGGAAGTCACGGATTCAAACCCGGGCGGTTTGAGGGTGGCGGCATGTCGATGCTGCGCTTTGCTCGGTGGCTTACTGAATTACATGATCAGAGCGGCCCTATCGCACGGGTCTACTTTGAGGAGGTGCGTGCCCATAAGGGGACGGCAGCCGCTCACACCTATGGCGCTTTTTTAGGGCAGTTGTCTGCCTGGTGTGAGGCTAACGGCGTGGCTTACCTTGGTGTGCCGGTCGCAACCATCAAAAAGCACGCTACCGGCAAAGGCAATGCTGGCAAAGATCTCGTCATTGCGGCCATGCGAGCTAAGGGCTACGAGCCCTCTGATGACAACGAGGCCGACGCGCTTGCCATCTTGCATTGGGCCCTAGATCAGGAGGCAAGCCATGGGTAAGAAGCATCCTAAGCTCGAACCCTTGACCCATGGCAGCGTTGTTGAACTCCCCGGCGGCCGTGTGGCGCAGTGGGAATCCTTAGAGGAAGAAGGAACGACGTATCGCACTGAACACTTCCGATGCGTAGATAGCCTAGGCCTCCTTTTGAAAAACGGCGCCCTCACCCAAGAGATGCACGACGCCGGTCAGGAGTTCAATCGGAACTTTGTTTATGCCCAACTCAATCCGGTGGGCTCGCCCCCCCTGGACCGTATTCCAGGCGGCCATTGGCAAGACAGCATTACCGAGCGTGCCGCCTGGTCCCGAAAGCGCCTGGGTGAAGCACTCGATGCTGTTGGCGGTGTGTGTAGTCCTGGGGGTTGTGCCGTCTGGCATGTTGCCGGCCTTGGAAGAAGTGTTAAGGAGTGGTCGATACTCGAGGGGTGGAACGGGCGAACGCTCAACCAGTACGAAGCGAAAGGCATCTTGGTGGCAGCGCTTGGCATGCTTGCCGTTCACTACGGATATGCACGCTAAAAAACCTTGACCGATATATATCGATGATGTACAGTTTCTTTAATCGCTAAAAAAGCGCCCACACGGATTATCCCTGTGGGCGTTTGCATTTCTAGACTCCCCAAACCCGCCCAAGACTGCTTGCGCGGGTTTTTCTTTTTCCAAGGCGCCATG
>JACCDH010528602.1_pt1 | contig 10784 bp, 15 predicted proteins | sample 7442481 | NCBI WGS metagenome assembly JACCDH01 (sample SAMN15323433, study PRJNA562643) | freshwater metagenome | isolation source: river surface water | place: USA:Blue River Watershed | collected 2017-08-15 | reverse complement strand
TATCATTTCCATGGTGATCACCTTCTTGCTCTCCTGCTGAATATTTCAGCAGGCCAGTTGAACACCCTGGTCAATTTTGAGTCGGCACTCCTAGGTTTAGATGGTCAGTTTTCGGTCGGCGGCAACACATCCCAATCACGCACATTCAAACGGGCGGCCTCCTGAGTGGAATAGCCCAGCATTCGCGCAAATGACTCACTAAACTGAGTCACGTTTCCCATGGGGTCAAGGACGTGGATTCCATCGCTTGCGGTGTCAAGCAAGGTTTGCAACCGCTCTGACGCACTCTTGCTGAGGGTGATGTCCTGGATCTGGGCCACAAAGTGGACCGGCGTGCCATCGCTTGTCCGGACCAGCGAGACGCTTAGCTGAACCCAAATAGTCCCGCCGTCCTTATGGAAGTACCTCTTCTCCATCTGATAGGACGTGCGTGAACTCTGCAAAAGCTCGTGAACGAAGGCCTCATCGGCAGCCAGGTCATCCGGGTGCGTGATGGTCTGGAAGTCCGTTGCCAGCAATTCCGCCTCGCGGTACCCGAGCATCGCACACAGTGCAGCGTTGACTTTCTCAAACTTTCCTGCGGTTGAAACGATGGCCATGCCATGGGCCGCAGATTCAAATGCGCCACGGAATTGCAGCTCGCTCTGTGCGAGCGCGGCTTCCGCGCCCATTCGGGCGGTGACGTTCTCCATGACCGCCAGACTTCTGATGGCACCTGTGGCCTCATCGGCCTCGGCAATGGCGGAGAGACGGATATTCAGGATGTGGCCATCCTTGGCGACAAACTCATAGGGCACGTCAAAGCAGGATCCAGTACGAAAGAAGGTGGGTAGCACTTCATCCAGGGCCAGTTGGCGGGAGCGCTCGGTCAGGAAATCCCAGGACTTGCGCCCAATTACCTCGTCCCGTTCGTACCCGAGAGTCTTGAGCCAAAGGTCGCTCACGTTGACCAGGTTGCCGTCTGCATCAATGGAGTGCAATATGGCCGGAGTGCGCTGATAAAGGGTGCGATAGCGGCTTTCGCTATCAATCAGCCTGCGCTGTATGCGCCCCGTCACCAGCAATGGCAAGCCAATGCCCAGGGCGGTGTTCAAGGCAAGGCCCACCACATGGCCAAAGGTGTGGATGGGACTGACCATCGCCATGAAGTCTTGCTCCGGGGTATTGAGGACGGCGGTCACTATCGCCCGAACTGTCATGAATACAGCTGCGATCAGAAATGCACCAGCCACAAACCAACGTACTGTCTTGTCCTTGGGGTTGCCTCGAGAGATCAGGACATAGGCACTGGGAAACAGGAGCGCGGCCGTCGCCCCCGACAAGACCACAATCCGCAGAGAAAGGTCGGGTGCCAGGTAGGTGAAGTAGAAAAGTAGGGCACCCGCCCCCGCGGCTGGCAGCCAATACCAGATGGAACGGGTGGGCGCGCCCTGGAATTCGCGGTTTCCGAAATACAACCAGGTTGCCCCCGCAACTAACAGGGTATTGGCCAGAACGATGGAAATCAGGTCCGGTATGACGCCACGAAGAGCCAGAAGAACAAATGCCAGTCCATTGGCACAGGCCCCCAATGTCCAAAGACGCAGGCTGGCATCCTTGGAGATCACTCGACTGACCAGTAGCAACCCTCCGGCGAGAAGCAGGCTGCTCAGCATGGCCAGAAAGCTAAGGGTTCGGATGTCCAGACTCGTCATTTGCACCAATTGCCGACAGGTGTCTCTGCCCCTATTTGTCCGGCTTCCAGATTTCAGCTATCCCTTATGGATCGAATCCTACTTGGAAAGCCTGACTGGCGAATTGCAGCCACATTTGTGGCGTCAAACTATGGACACGTAACGTCACCTGATCATGAGCGCTCATTTGGAGTAATTGTCATAAAAGCGTATTTGGTGAGGCGCTCGGCAGTTTTTGCCACTTGCAAGGATGCCAACAACCAAAACGCTATCGCCTCAGGACGGTATTTCAGTAGCCAGCTCGATCCGAATGCGTCAGGCGTCCTTTACCCGATACACTGTGTCACCAGCACGCGCAACGGCTACCCCGCCGCTCACGGTGATACTGAAACTGTGCGCGCCGTGGCAATTGGTCCCAGTCGCCAGGGACTCGCGAATTCGGGTGCAGACCTGCAAAGCCTGGGCCTGGTCAGTTGCGGGTATTGGCGATCGCGGCCAGAAAGCGGCCGTTGAGCGATACAAATCTGCATTGCGACCACGCGTTTCGACGAGCCTGCGCATGTCGCGTCCACAACGTTTTTGGGCGGAGCGGCCTTTGCCGCCATCGCATTGGTTGCCCTGCTCATTCGTCAGGCTCAGCACAACGCAGACTAATTGGACAGCTTCTCGTCCACGTTAATTGCGATCTCGGAAAGCAATTCAAGCCTTTCGTCGCATAGCACGTTGTCGCCTTTCCATGCGAACAAGGTTTTGTCACGCTGATCCAGCAATCCACGAATCTCGTCGCGATACAAACGGACCAAGGATATAACCACCGAATCGACAGACTCGTTGCCTGTGTCAAGCTTCATGGTGTCCAACAACTCGAGTGTCAGCCCGGTACTCAACATCCGGTCTCCCGTCACCCAACTGTTGACCGTGAAGATGCTCGTAGGAATGCCCTTGGCATCGAAGCCCATGGTCAGAAGGTGACGCGTGTTCGCAGTTGCCGCGGACTCGCCAGTCAACTTCGCAAACTCGATTTCACGGGCCGACCGCAGCTTTCGCCCCCACAGCTTTCGCCGGGCGAACAAATGAATGTGGCCATGCTCGGACGCTCCGGGCCGGTCTTCTGGCGAGTGCGAGTGATAAAACCAATGGAAACCACTTTCCAGGTCAATTGCATCGTCATCTGGGTAGTGGCTCCACTGCTTTGGCATTTGACCGCCCAGCAAATCCCCGAACAGGTGCGCGCGCCGCTCCGCCAGTCTCACGTAAGTTTCAAGCAGGCGCTGGCCAGCCGCGTGTTCTCCACCGTGCTTTGACGGCAAGGTTCGACGAGCGGCCCTGACCATCAGTTCTTCGGCGCGCACTTCGGCATGCTCTTGGGAGCGCATTTCGGGGCGCATTTGACGGCGCACTTCCTGGTGGCGCACTTGGACTTCTTCATGTCCTTGACGCAGCACTTGCCCGAGCATTTCGCGCAGCACTTGGAAATTCCGGCCTTGGGGGCGCACTTGACTGCGTCCTTCATGTCCTGGGCAGCTGCGGGCAAAGCGAGGGTTGCGGCGGTCAGGGCCACCAGAGATGCCATCTTTAAGTGTGTGTTCATATCGATTCCTTGCGTTCGTTGGTTGGGGTTGCGAGGTTGACCCTCGGAAGCTAAGAGGCGACGACCACTCCATCGGGTTCGCAGCAACGCAAATAAAGTTTGCCCTGCACTGAATTCGGCGCAAATCTGTAAGGAAAGCGCCTTTTTGGGCGACTAACCCCAAATATTTCCGCGACCGCGAACCGTTTTGACCGCCCGCCGCCTCTTAGCGGGTGACCCACCAAGGATCGCTATGACAAAACTGTTGACCGCCTTGCTCACTACCACCATTGCCGCCTTCGCCGTCCCAGCCGCCATGGCCAAGGACCAACTGGGCCGCAAATCAGTCTATCTAGACGAAATGATCCAGGGCTGCATGGTCATGCCAATGGCGGCCAAGCCTCTGCCTTGGGACTTCAAGGAACTCGCTGGGCTTACTGCCTACCTGCTGAGCGTTCAAAAGACTTTCAAACCATCCCATTAACTATTTTGGAGACTCACCATGAAACTCGTCCAAATCGCCACCCTTCTGGCTCTGTCGTCGCTCATGTCACTTGCCATGGCCGGGGATATCAAGCCGTTCAATCAAAAGGACTTCGATAGGCTGACCCATGAGGGAAAGCCCGTGGTGCTCGACATCAGCGCGACCTGGTGCCCAACGTGCAAGGAGCAAAAGCCCATCATCGACGGCCTCATGAAGCAGCCCGCCTACAAGGACGTGACGCTCATGACCCTCGACTTCGACACGGCAAAGCCCACGCTCAAAAAGTTCAAAGTAACCATGCAAAGCACACTGGTCGCGTTCAAGGGTGACAAGGAAGTGGGCCGCTCGGTCGGCGACACGACGCCCGAAGGCCTTGAAGGAATCATCAAGAAAACGGTTAACTGATGGAGTTTGGTTTTGGCTCCTACGGCTTCGCGTTTCTGGCGGGGCTTCTTTCTACGCTTTCGCCTTGCGTGCTGCCGATCATTCCCATCCTGTTGGGGTCAGCGACAAACGCGCACCCACGCGCTCCGCTGGCCTTGGCTGGGGGGCTCGCCCTCTCCTACGCCGTCATCGGCACCGGCTTGGCTTGGGCGGGCTCCGCTTTGGACATTGACGCATCCCTATTTCGAAACGTCGGAGCTGCAATCCTTGGCCTGCTCGGCCTCGTGCTGATGTCGGGCGGCTTGCAGCAGCGCTTCGCCGCGGCCACATCCGGCATTGGCGACGCAGGCAACAACCTGCTCTCGCGCATGAACCTCGATGGGCTCTGGGGCCAGTTCGCCATCGGCCTGGTGCTCGGCGTGGTGTGGAGCCCATGCGTTGGTCCGACTTTGGGCGCGGCCGTGGTGCTCGCCAGTCAAGGCTCCCATCTTCCCCAAGTTGCCTTGCTCATGGGCATCTTCGGTGTCGGCGCCGCCTTGCCCGTGGTGGGGCTCGCCTACGTCAGCCGCGGCGCCATGGGGAGAATGCGCGGCAAGCTGATGCAAGCTGGCAAGACCGGAAAGATGATTCTCGGCACCGTCATGATCGCCTTGGCAGCCATGATCCTGACCGGGGCGGACAAGCCGGTCGAGACCTGGCTTGTGGACCACTCGCCCGCGTGGCTCACGAAAGTAACAACGCGCTTCTAATGCTGTTATCTGAACATCGATCGAAAGGACTTCTATGAAAAAGACGGAATCGATTTTGGGCAAATTCATTGCCCTTGCCACAGTGGCCGCAGCCCTTTTCACAGGATCAGCCATGGCCGACCCTTTGAACGTGCAAGCCACCATGGTCCCCAAAGAACAGATCAAGCTCGACTTCAAGGACGGTTCGGGCCACTTTGTGCTGATGGTCCGGCGCGAAGGCAACGCCGCTGGAACCGGACTCTTGGACGGTGCACAATTCGTCGAATTCGGCCGCCATGACATCGTGCCCGGTGTCTCCGGCGATCCATCGGGCTACCTCGTTGCCACCAAGGGCGACGGGAACGTAGCCTATATCAAGTGGACGGTGCGCGCGATCTTCCTGCCTGGCAAGGATGGCAAGCCCGAGCTCAACGACAACGGATTTTGGGAAGTTGTCTCCGGCACCGGCAGCTTCAAGGGTCTCAAGGGAGCTGGCACCCTGCACATCAAATCCGCGAATCCCACCGACCGAGTCTTCATCCTCGACGGAAACTTGGTAGCCGCCCAGCCATAGACCAAACAGGACAACATGTTTATTTCATCTTCCGCGAACCGTTTTGCGAAGTGGCCGCCTCTTAGCAAGCGAGGACTGTCCTCTCAAACCAACGGATCAAAGGAGATCACCATGTTCTACGTTAAAAATGTCCCAAACTGGGAGCGCGCTCTGCGCATCGTCATGGGCCTGATGGCTCTAGGCTTCGCCGCCATGAGCTGGGGTTCGCCTCTGGCCATGGGCGCTGGCATCATGGGAGCAGTGCTGTCGATGACGGGCCTCTTCGGCTTTTGCCCGATGTGCGCCATGGTCGGCCGCAAGCTCGACAAGGGAGCGTAACAATGTCGGCTAGCGGAATCGTCGAAAGGGATGGTTTGATCCTCGCCGCGCAGACGGGCGACCCGGCCGCCATCGGGCGCCTGCTCGCCGTCTGTCAAGCTGACGCACGCCGCTACGCCCGCAGGCATTGCCAGGTGAGCGACGTGGACGATGCAGTCCAAGAGTCGCTCATGGTCATTTCCCGCAAGGTCGGCGGGCTCAAAGCTGCCGCGGCCTTTTCATCTTGGCTCTTTACGGTCATCAAGCGGGAATGCCGAAAGCTCGAACGCTTGATGTTCAAGACCGACGAACTCGACGAAGACAAGGCGGAGCATCAACTGCTGTGCAAGTCTGACAGCGACCTTCGAATCGACTTGGCCGCCGCGTTGGAGTCCCTTCCCGCTCATTACCTCGAAGTGGTGTTGCTTCGCGATTTTGAGGAGCTGACAATCGCCGAGATTGCAGAGCGTTTGGGCGAGCAGGATGGTGCCATCAAGAGCCGCCTGCACCGCGCCCGCGAACTCGTTCGCGAATACATGATTGGCCCAACTTCCCCTCCCAAGAAAGCGAAAGACTCTCCATGACTCCTCACCCCTTGATGCCAAGGCAGCCTGTCCCCGCACTTGATGTTTCGGCAACCGACGGCAGTCGATACATTCTGGGCGCGCAGCCTGCCGACACATTCGATCTGATCGTGTTTTATCGAGGGTTGCACTGCCCCATCTGCACCAAATACCTGTTGGAGCTGGAGCGGCTCGCACCCGAGTTTCAAAGGCGCGGTGTAAAGATGATTGCCATCAGCAGCGATGACGAAGAGCGTGGCAAGAAAATGGCGGAAAAGGTCAGTGCAACGCTCGTCAAATTCGGATACGGCTTGCCGCTGCAAGTCGCCCGCCAATGTGGCCTCTACATTAGCGCGGGTCGCGGCGCCACATCCATCGGCATTGAAGAGCCCGCCTTGTTCAGCGAACCAGGCGTTTTCTTGGTTAGGCCGGATGGAACGCTCTATTACGGCTCCTCCCAAACCATGCCATTCGCCCGCCCCCAGTTCCAGGACCTTTTGGGGGCAATCGACTTCTCCATCGCAAAGGACTATCCTGCGCGTGGAGAATATGAGGGACCCATCTGATATTCAGGAGACGCGATGAGCGAACAGGCCCATTGGGAAAAGGTCTACAAGACCAAGTCGGCCGACAACGTAAGCTGGTTTCAGGAGCACGCCACGCGCTCGCTTGAAATCATCCGCTCAATCGGAGTCAAGCCAGATTCACGCATCATCGACGTGGGCGGCGGCGCTTCCACTCTGGTGGATGATCTTCTGGCTGATGGGTTTGAACACATTTCAGTCCTTGATCTTTCCGCCAGCGCGCTCGACGTGGCCCGTAAACGGCTTGGCCCCAAAGGCGGCAAAGTGGAATGGATCGTAGGGGACATCCGCCATGTCGAGCTTGCACAGCAGTCGTTCGACATTTGGCACGACCGCGCGGTCTTCCACTTTCTGACCGCCCCGCAAGATCGGCTGACCTATGTCCAGCAGGTCATGAAGTCGGTCAAACCGGGCGGGCATGTGATCGTCGCGACATTCGCGCACGACGGCCCGGAGCAATGCAGCGGTCTACCGGTTGCGCGGTATGCGCCGGAGCAACTTCATGGCGAATTCGGACCGACCTTCGAATTAGTCGAGCACGCCAGCGAAGAGCACAAGACGCCATGGGGCTCGCTGCAGCACTTCGTCTATTGCCATTGCCTCAAACCAAACTGACCTCCATGGACGCGGCTAACCGAACAGTGTTGTCCTCAGCGATGTAATCATCCAGGCACTCTGGTAGCAGAGTCACCTGATTCCTGTCTTGGCCTTCTACGAATCGGGACATATTCAATCCTCCACACGGCTTGATATGTCAAAGCAAACAATGCGCCAGATTCAAGAGGTTTTCACACAGCCTCGGCCAGGAGCAGAAGTAGAGACTTGTTCTCGATTGCAGTCGTAGCTCTGCCCAAAAAAAGCATGAGCGGTGATGCGACCTGCGAAATCGACTCCTGAAATTTCCCGACTCTTGTTGTGCGAATGCTGCCGTTCGCGGCTTGGCCGTCAAGTCGAGGTGTCCATGCAGACTTTCGCCGTGACAACGGCAAAGTTATCCGCAATGTCTACCGCCGCCTCGTGATGCTATGCCGGGAGTTAAAGATCTTCACAGAGACCGTCGTGGTCATCAACGGCAGCAAGTTCAAGTCAGTCGACAACCGCGACCGAAACTTTATCGGGGTGAAGATCGACCGATGCCAGGAACACCTTGAGCTGAGCATCCAGCGCTACCTGGATGGACTGGAGAGGGCAGACCGCACACAGTCGGTCGGACTACAAGCCAAAACTGAACCCGTAGAGGAGAAGGTTGAAAGGTTACGACAGCTCATGCGGCAGCTTGAGCAGATCAGGGAAGCTCTGAAAACTGAGCCGGACGGACAGTTATCAATGACCGACCCCGAGGCACGCGCCATGGCCACCAGTTCGAGCGTTATCCGCACCTGTGCCTGAGACGACCATGATGTCACCAAGAATGCGGAAAGTATGTTGACTCACGCTTGCTTGGGACGAATACCATGCGCAAGAAATCCGATGAAAATGTCGGCTACTTCATCACCTCGAAGATCGCCATCGATATGCAACCATTGGGACAGAGAATTGATGGCACCCATGAACCAGAAAACCGCCAACTTCACGTTGCACGGTGCAATGGAGCCGTCCTGGACACCGCCCTCAAGCACTTTACGCAACTCTTGATCGAACTTGCGCCGCCGCAGCGTGATTTTTTTTTGGTCCGACGCAGACATCACAGAGACATCATGAAGAATCGCCGGGGCCCCCATTTCATCCGTCAACAATGAAATGTAATTTTTCATGAAGGCACTGATACGGGCATAGCCCGTACTTTCAGAAGCGATCGCGTCTTGCAGAACGCGATCCCCCAATTGCATGGCCAGCTCGTGACATTCGTACACCAGTTCCTGCTTGTTCTTGAAATAGTAGTACAGGGCGGGCTTGGTGACATTGAGCGTTTTGGCGATTTCGTCGAGCGACACATTTTTGTAACCATGGCGGCCAAACGCGCGCGAAGCTTCTGCAATGACGGCTTGCTTCTTGAGCTGGTACTGCTCATCCGCTCCGCCCACGGCATTGTTCCATTTCGCGGCCTTGTTCGCGCGCTTGACAAGCACGCGTGGCCGTGACTTGGGTTTTGCATCAATTTGCGTGCTCATTAATGTTCTATTCCTTGCGGGTATCCGCATCCCCATCAGGGTCACAATGATATATGACCGAGGGAGCGCTGACAGGGTGTCTACCCCTGCCCCGGTCCATCAACCCGCCAGAATATTGCGAGCGATGATCAACTTCTGGATGTGGCTCGTGCCTTCGTAGATCTTGGTCACGCGCGCGTCCCGGTAGTAGCGCTCGACAGGGAAGTCGTTGACATACCCATACCCGCCATGCACCTGCAGTGCTGCAGAGCACACCTTCTCGGCCATTTCGCTGGCATAGAGTTTGGCCACGGCAGCCTCCTTGCCGGTTGGCAGACCCGCGTCCGTCAGGCGCGCGGCATACAGCATGTATTGGTGCGCCACCTCAACTTGCATCGTCATCTCCGCCAAATCGAAACTGACAGCCTGCAACTCGGTCAGGGGCTTGCCATACGCCTCTCGGTCCTTGGCGTACCGAATGGCAGCTTCTAGGGCCGCGCGGGCGATGCCGATCGCCAAAGCCGCAATGGCAATGCGGCCATCGGACAGCAGCGACAGCGCCTTGCCGTAACCACGTCCCTCTTCGCCGACCAAGTTCGCGACAGGCACGCGCATGTTGTCCAGCTGGATCTGGGCTGTATGGGCGGTGTGCTGGCCCAGCTTTCGCTCAATACGCAAGCACTGGTAACCCGGGTCCTTTGGATCGACAATCATCAGGCTAAAGCGATTGCGCGTACCGGGCTCACCAGTAGCGGCCACCAAGAGCGCAAAGCCCGCCTCGCTGCCATTGGATATCCACTGCTTGCTGCCATTGACCACATAGAAGTCCCCATCCCGCTTGGCAGTGGTCCGCAGTGCTGCGGTATCCGAACCTGCGTGCGGCTCGGACAACAAGAAGGCAGCAATGCTTTCGCCACTGGCCAGACCGGGTAGGTAGCGCGCCATCTGCGCTTCGCTTCCGAAGGTGCGCAGCACGTGCGCCGCTGAATTGTGGACATGCATCATGGTGGCAAAACCACCGTCGGCCGCCGCGAATTCTTCAATCGCCAGGCAATACTCCACGAACGAAAGCCCCGAGCCGCCATGAGCCTCTGGCGCGAGCATGCCCATAAAACCGACCTCGGCCACCGCCTTGATTTCGTCATGCGGCCAGGCACCCGAACGATCACGCTCAGCAGCTGTGCCAGCCACCACCTCCGTTGCAACGCGCCGGGCAGATTCCCGAATAATGACCTCTTGTTCGCTCAGCAAAGCGTTAGAAACGATGCTCATAGATTTTTCCTTAAAAATTGGGATAACGAGTGACTGAATGCGCTCAGCCCAACCAGCGCTTGCGGCGGCGGTAATGTTTCATGTCGCGAAAGCTCTTGCGCTCGCCGTCGGCCGTCAGGCCAAGGTAGAACTCACGCACATCCTCATTGGTCTTGAGACTGCTGGAGGGTCCCTCCAGCACGATTCTTCCGCTCTCCATCACATACCCATAGTCGGCCAAATCAAGTGCAACGCGGGTGTTTTGCTCCACGATCAGCAGCGTCAGTCCAGTGGTCTTGAGGTCACTCAACAAGCCATAGACCTCTTCAACCATCAGTGGGGCCAGGCCGAGCGAGGGCTCATCGATCATCATTAACTTGGGCCTGGCCATCAGCGCCCGGCCGATCACCAGCAGTTGCTGCTCGCCGCCCGACAGGTAGCCCGCAGTGCGATGGCGCAAAGCCGCTAGACGCTGGATGCGGCCATACACCTCATCCAGCATTTCCTTGCCTGCGCTGGCGTTGCCCATGTGGCCCCCAACAACCAGGTTTTGCTCTACCGTCATGTGGCGCAGCACCTTACGTCC
>JACCDH010920748.1_pt1 | contig 10785 bp, 12 predicted proteins | sample 7442481 | NCBI WGS metagenome assembly JACCDH01 (sample SAMN15323433, study PRJNA562643) | freshwater metagenome | isolation source: river surface water | place: USA:Blue River Watershed | collected 2017-08-15 | reverse complement strand
TCCGCCTCGGCAGGAACCGTGGTCAGATTGCTGGCATTTTCGAAATCAAGCGTCGCGATCATGGCTCTTGTCCTGTGCACCATCCTGGCTGTTCAGTGTGCCGATATTCTTCTGGTCGTAGCGATCGTAGGCTTCCACGATGCGCTGCACCAGCGTGTGACGCACAACGTCCTTGGAATCGAACCAGGTGAAGGCGATGCCTTCGACGTTCTTGAGAACCCGCGTCACTTCGATCAAACCGGACTTTGTGCCTTTGGGCAGATCGATCTGGGTGACGTCGCCTGTAATGACTGCGGTGGAGCCGAAACCGAGGCGGGTCAGAAACATTTTCATTTGCGAGGTCGTGGTGTTCTGGCTCTCATCCAGAATGATGAAAGAATTGTTCAGCGTGCGTCCGCGCATGTAGGCCAGCGGTGCAATTTCGATGACATTCTTTTCGATGAGACGGCCCACGCGCTCGAAGCCAAGCATTTCATAGAGCGCATCATAAAGCGGGCGCAGATAGGGATCGATCTTCTGGGTGAGATCGCCGGGGAGAAAGCCCAGTTTTTCGCCCGCTTCCACGGCAGGTCTGACCAGCAGCAGGCGCTGCACCCGCTCCTGCATCAGAGCCTCGACGGCACAGGCCACCGCGAGGTAGGTCTTGCCTGTGCCGGCAGGGCCGATGCCGAAATTGATATCGAAGCGCTGAATTGACTCCACATAGTCGCGTTGATGCGGACCGCGTGGCTTGATGGACGCATTGGGAGTCTTGAGAATCAGTGGCTTGTCGACGTCGTAGCCGGTCGGGGCCGTCTTGCCAGACGGAGAGGACAGTTTGTTCTGCTTGTTCTGGACTTCTTTCAGAGCGAGGTGCACGACATCCGGATTGACTCCCTCGCCATCGCCGGTTGCCGTATAGAGAGTGTCCAGCAGGTGCCTGCCGCTTTCCACGGCGCTCTTGGAGCCAGAAAGGTTGAAAACATTGCCGCGCTGCTGAATCTTCACGGCCAGCGACTTCTCAATTTGTTGCAGGTGTTCATTGAGATGGCCACATAAATTGGCCAGACGATGTGTGTTATCAGGCTCGAGAACGAGCCTCTGAGTGAATTTCTGGGTTGCCATTAAGACAGCTTACAAACCTCCAATATTTGGTCGAAAAGCATTCGGTCAACGGTCGCGCAGCGGCCGTAGTATACCAATCTATTGCAGCATTCCTACCAGCGAATTGGGGTAGGCGGTGGTGATCTTGACGTCGGCAAACTGACCGATAAGGCGGCTGTCGTCGCAGCGGAAATTCACTACTCGGTTGTTCTCCGTGCGGCCCTGCAGGTCGCCCGGATCCTTGCGGGACAGACCGGTCACGAGGATGCGCTGCGTCGTGCCGATCATGCGTTCGCTTATGGCGGCAGCCTGTTGAATGATCTGCGCCTGCAGGATGCTCAGCCGATGTTTCTTTTCCTGCTCCGAGGTGGTGTCTGGCAGATCGGATGCCGGAGTGCCTGGGCGAGCGCTGTAAATGAAGCTGAAGGAGGTGTCGTAGCCGATTTCCATGATCAGATTCATGGTGTCCTCGAAGTCCTTGTGAGTCTCGCCGGGGAAGCCGACGATGAAGTCCGATGACAGGCTGATGTTGGGGCGAATCGCCTTCAACTTGCGAATGATTGATTTGTACTCCAGCACCGTGTGACCGCGCTTCATGGCCGCCAGAATCCGGTCCGAACCGCTCTGTACCGGCAGGTGCAGGTGATCTACCAGGGCAGGCACATGGCGATAGGTCTCAATAAGCCTGCTGCTGAATTCTGTGGGGTGCGACGTGGTGAAGCGAATCCGGCCGATACCGTCAATGGCGGCGACGTACTGAATCAGCGTTGCCAGATCGGTGACCTGGCCTTCATGGCTCAGGCCGCGATAGGCGTTCACATTCTGGCCCAGCAGGTTGATCTCTCTCACTCCCTGCCCGGCCAGATGCACGGCTTCCGCGAGTACGTCGTCCAGCGGCCGGCTGACTTCTTCGCCGCGTGTATAGGGCACCACGCAAAATGAGCAGTACTTGCTGCAGCCTTCCATCACCGTCAGGAAGGCCTCGCAGCCATCGACCTTGGGTTCGGGAAGGCGGTCAAATTTTTCGATTTCAGGGAAACTGATGTCCACCACGGTGTTGCTGCCGTCTGATTTCTTCAGCATCTGCGGCAACTTGTGCAGCGTCTGCGGGCCGAACACGACATCGACATAGGGCGCGCGCTTGCCAATGGCGGCACCTTCCTGGCTGGCGACGCAACCACCGACAGCGATCTTCAGATTCGGATTGGCTTTCTTGAGAGCCTTCCAGCGACCCAGCTGATGAAAGACTTTCTCTTGTGCCTTCTCGCGAATCGAGCAGGTATTGAGCAATAACAGGTCGGCCTCTTCCGGAGTGTCTACCAGCACGGCGCCATGAGACTCCTTCAACATGTCGAGCATGCGTGATGAGTCGTACTCGTTCATCTGACAGCCGTGGGTCTTGATGAACACCTTCTTGATTGCTGGGTTGGTGATAGAGTCGTTGTTCATCATGGCAAGGCGGATTCCACCCCGAAAGGGGCATTGCGAAAAGGTTCGATCAAAAGTGGCAGTTTTTACAGAGCGCGGATTGTAACAGCTTAGCAGTGCGCAACAAACCTGCCGGAGGGTGCGAAGGAGTGCGAAGGAGCGCGAACGAGAGTAAACCAGAGCTAAATAGAGCGAAAGATTGTCGGGTGGCCTGGAGACAATTGCTGTAAAATGCCAGCCAGCTCCGTCCGGTCCGCAAGAATCGCGCTTGAATTGCGTGAATTCGCCCTGATATAGGGGAGCGTCAACGTTTACGAGATTGCATTAATGGCTACTCCTTCCGAAATCTACAGAATCACGTTCCTCAACAAGGGCAAGGTCTATGAAGTCTTTGCCAAACAGGTATACCAGAGCGAGCTGTATGGCTTCATTGAAGTCGAAGACTACATCTTTGACGAGCGCAGTCAGGTGGTTGTAGATCCCAGCGAAGAGAAGTTGAAGGCCGAGTTCCACGGGGTCAAGCGCAGCTTCATTCCTATTCAGGCAATTGTCCGCATCGACGAGGTGGAGAAGGGCGGGGTCAGCAAGATCTTCAACGGCGACAACATCACGCCGTTCCCGGTGCCATTCATGGCCTCTCGCAATACCGATAACCAGAAGTCCGAGTAATCATTCGATTGTTCCCGTGTCGGCGGCAACCCCAGAGGAGCTGACGCCGACACGGGAGAATCTATGTCTGTTGCAATTCCTACAGTCCCAGTTCTCTCTCGATCGTCGCCAATTCCACGCACAGCACGAACACCTGCATGGCTGCCTCGATTTCCTTCAAGCTCGGGAACGAAGGCGCCAGGCGGATATTGGTGTTCGCCGGGTCTTTGCGGTAGGGATATGTGGAGCCCGCAGGAGTCAGTTTGACGCCAGCGCCGGCCGTCAGTTTCACGACCTTGTCAGCCAGTCCTGGCTGGGTGTTGAACAGCACGAAGTAACCACCCTGCGGTGTCGTCCAGTCGCCCAGTCCCTTGCCGTTGATGACTTTGCCTTTCAGCCCCTTGTCCAACTGCTCCAGCAGAACCTTGAACTTCGGCTCTAGAATTGCGCGGTGACGTTGCATCAGGGCGCGCAGCGTGGGCATGTCCTTGAGGAATTTCACGTGGCGCAACTGGTTGATCTTGTCCGGACCGATGGTAGCGATGCCGAGCTGTTCGGCGAAGCTGGCAAGGTTGGCCTCGGAGGTGGCGATGAAGGAGATACCTGCGCCGGCCTGGGTGATCTTGGAAGTGGAGCCAATGACCAGCACGTTATCCAGAGTTCCAGCTGCTTCGCTCAGCGCCATGATATTGGCCAGCACGGGAGGATTGTCCACCAGATGGTGTTCTGCATAAGCGTTGTCCCAGAGGATGCGGAAATTCGCACCGGCGATCTTGCCGAGTTGCGCCATTCTGCGGACGACCGCATCGGAATACACCACGCCATCGGGGTTGGCGTACTTGGGCACACACCAGATGCCTTTGATCAGTGGGTCGGCCTTCACCAGCGCCTCGACCTGGTCCATGTCCGGGCCTTCCGCATTCATGGCGACCGGGATCATGGCGATGCCGAGTGCCTCGCAGATGGCGAAGTGGCGATCGTAGCCGGGTGAAGGGCACAGGAATTTGACTGTGCCGCCAGTCGCTGCGGCTTCCTTCAGCCAGGAAGAGTCACCACCACGAACGCCGTGATACAGCGCGCTGGTCACCAGCTGATACATGAACTGCAGGCTGCTGTTGCCGCCGACCATGGTGCGCGCAGGAGTTGTCTCCAGATATTCAGCCGCCAGCTTTCTGGCTTCCGGGATGCCCATGATGCCGCCATAGTTGCGGCTGTCGGAGCCGTCCTGGCACAGGTAATTGCCGGCGAGGATGCCGTCGAGCTCATCGCTGAGGTTCAACTGCTCTGTCGACGGCTTGCCGCGCGTCAAATCCAGATTCAGTTTCTGGGCGCTGATGCTCTGGTACTGTGCTCGTAATTCCTGCTGTCTGGCTTGCAGTTGCTGGTGGTTCAAGAATCGCTCCTCAATGACGGCGCTGTCACAGCGCTGCTGAATTAAACGGATGGCCTCACCTGACACGTCGGTGGCCGCGAACAAGCGGCGCGGATTTTACAGTATACTCGGCGCAAACTCGATCAGGACTTTACATGCCTCACACTCAGGATGATTTGCCCGGCGATTCGGCGTCAGACGCTCAACCCCCATCGCTTTCCGTACACCCTTATCAGCGCCTCACCCCCGAACGCGTGCTGGACGCCGTCGAGAGCGTGGGCATTCGCACCGACGCCCGCATCCTCGCGCTCAACAGTTACGAGAATCGCGTGTATCAGGTGGGTGTCGAGGACGGCCCGCCGGTCATCGTGAAATTCTATCGCCCTCAGCGCTGGACCCGCGAACAGATTCTCGAAGAGCACGCCTTCGCGACCGAACTGGCTGATCTCGAAATCCCGGTGGTGCCGCCGCTGCCTCTTGATGGCAAAGAGACGCTGTACGATTTCGATGGTTTTTCCTTCGCCGTATTCGAACGCCTGGCTGGTCGTGCGCCCGATCTGGATGATCCCGATAATCTGGTTGTGCTTGGTCGCTTCATCGGTCGCGTGCATCTGGTAGGGGCGACGCGCCCCTTCCAGCATCGTGGTGGATTGACGGTCGAGCGTCTGGCAATCGAGAGTCGCGAGTATCTGCTCGGCAATCACTTCATTCCGGATTCACTGATCCGCGCCTACGACACGCTCAGTCATGATCTGATCGTCAGGCTGCAGGCGGTGTTCGACCGCAACAAGGGCACTCGGTTGCAGCGCATTCATGGCGACTGCCATCCGGGCAATGTCTTGTGGCGCACCGATGCGCCGCATTTCGTGGACTTCGATGACACCATGACCGGCCCGGCAATCCAGGATCTGTGGATGCTGATGTCAGGCGAGCGGGATCAGCGCCAGGGGCAGCTGCTGGAGTTGATCGAGGGTTACAACGAATTCAACGATTTCAATCCGCGCGAGCTGGACCTGATCGAAGCGCTGCGAACCTTGCGGATCATGCATTACAGCGCCTGGCTGGCGCGGCGCTGGGAAGATCCGGCGTTTCCGAAGAGTTTTCCGTGGTTCAACACTGAGCGCTACTGGGCGGAACACATTCTGGAGCTGCGGGAGCAGATGGCGGCTCTGGACGAGCCGCCGTTACGTTTGCTGTACTGAAATCAGCGGGGCTATGGGAAGTGCTTAGGGAGTAGCCTCACCGAGAACCTGAATCAGTTCTTTCTCGATGATCTCGATGTCATTGTCCTTGAATCCCATGTGTACCAGGCGCACGACGCCCTGCGGATCAACAAGAAACGACGTGGGCATGCCGATGACGCCGTACTGTTCCAGCACGCTGCTTTGCGTGTCGGCGGCGATGAGGTAATCGAGCGGAGTGTCCAGCAGAAACTCACGGCCATCGTCGACCGGGTCATCGACGTTGATGGCGACCACCTCGAAACCGCGTTCGCGATACTTCGCGTACAGCTCGTTGATGAGCGGCATTGAGCGCAGGCAGGGCGTACACCAGGACGCCCAGAAATCTACGTAGACGGTCTTGCCGCGCAGCGCAGAGAGGCTGATAGCGGGCTTGCCATCCTGAATGTCAGGCAGTGTGAAGTCTGGCGCTTGCTCACCCTGTTCGAGCCCCAAGGCGGACGGGGCAATGACAGTCCCGAGCGTCAAGACGCTGGCGAACAACAGCTCGCGCAGGTGCAAAATCCCGAAGCGGCTCTGGCGGTGGCTCATGATGTTCTCTCTATTCCTCTGCCATCTCACGCGAGTGACGCGGCATGCATCGCCGGGAAGCTCTGGATAAGCTGGTGCCAGCGTTGGCGTTGAATCTTCAGACGGAAACCTACCTCTCGGTAGCTGTCTCGGATCTGCAGGCGTTCCCAGTGGTTCCATTTTTCCTGCAGTTCGTTGGTCTTCGCCTCATACCAGGCTTGCTGGTGTTGCGCCCACAGTTGCAGCGTCGACTTCATCTGTTCGTATTCCTGTTCCAGGCGCTGCTGCCACTTGTCCGCATTGCGCAGTGATTCACAGCGCGCGGCGGCACGCCGGAACTGCATATCGAGACGCGCAGTCTCGATCACGACGGGTGAAATGCGCTTGAGGTCACTGGTCAGCCCCACAAAGGAGCAGCCACGGATGAACCATTTGGTCGGGTCGTAATGCCACCACTTGATGCCATTGCGATAATCCCATTGAAAGGTGTGGTGATAATTGTGATAGCCCTCACCGTAGGTCACCAGCGCCAGCAGGCCATTGTCGCGTGCGGAACTCGCGTCGCTGTAGGGTTGACGGCCCCACATGTGGGCGATCGAATTGATCAGCCAAGTGACGTGCTGACTCAGGACCAGTCTTAACAGGCCGCCCAGCAGCAGACTGCCGATGATGTCGCCATGCAGATAGCCCAGTAAAACCGGCAGGCCGATGTTCATGATCAGCACCAGACTCAGATAATGCTTGTACTGCCAGGCCACGATTGGATCGCGTTGCAGATCCTTCACGTTGGAGAAATCTTCCTTGCCGCTTTCGTAATGGCGAAGAATCCAGCCAATGTGTGAGAACCAGAACCCTCGCCCCGCCGAGTAGGGGTCTTTGTCGTCATTATCGACATGAGCGTGATGCCGACGATGATCGGATGCCCAGTGCAGCACGTCATTCTGCAGTGCACAGGCGCCGCCCAGCGCGTAGAAGAATCTCAGTACGGCATGTGCCTTGTAGGATTTGTGTGACCAGAGACGGTGATAGCCCGCAGTGATGGACATCCCGCAGAAGCCCATAAGCAGTACAAAGACGATCCACTCGTAGAGGTCATAACCATGCGTGAATCCGTACCAGGGCACCAGGGTTACGGCGAAAAGCGGAGTCAGGGTAAACAGGAGGGTATTGGTCCAGTTTACGGGCGGTTTCTGCATTGGGGCAATTCCTGCAATGGCTTGTGGATTAACTGTCGGCGCACGAACGGCAGATAAAGCACCCAGCGCAGGCGATTTGACAGCGAAAGTGACGAAATTATTGCACGACTATTGAAACAAAAAAAAGCGCTATGGTCAGGTCGTGATCCGATCTGTTTTAATTGGCACCCTTTCAAATGCGTCGACGGTCAAAGAATGAGCAAGGAATCGAACCCGGAACAACTGCTCGAGCAGTTGTTCGATCTGCAGTCGCAGTTTGCCTTTCAGGAGGATCTGCTGCGCGAGCTCAATGATGTCGTCGCGCGGCAACAGGCGCAGATCGATGTGCTGCAAAGAGAGGTTCTGTTGCACAGAGAGCGCCTCTTGCATGTCATGGAAAACCTGCCTGACAAAAACAATGCGAATGTCTCTGTGGACGAGAGACCTCCACATTATTAGGCCTGCTGCATTAGGCATACCGCGGCAAAACGAATTGCTGTGGGTTGAGCCAGTGCCTGTTACTTGGCGGCCGCCACATCCTCGGCCTGCAAGCCTTTGTCACCCTCGCTGATCGCGAACTCTACCCGTTGACCATCGTGAAGTACGCGGTGACCTTCACCACGGATGGAACGAAAATGGACGAAAATATCGTCGCCGCTGTCGCGTGTAATAAAACCAAAGCCTTTGCTGGCATTGAACCATTTCACACTGCCGCTCTCACGCTTGGATTGATTGTATGGTGTGCGATTTTCGTCGACCTGACGGCGCGCACGCGGCTTGCTGCTGCGCGTTGCCAGCATGGCAGAGCTGAAGCTGACAACAAAAATGGTGACCAGGATTGCAAGGGAATTGAACTGGAGATCGAACAGGAAAACAGGCAGGGCGACAACGGCGGTGGTAATTGGGGCAATGATCAGCGGTTTGTTGAAGTTGGACATGGATACTCTCTTGGCTGCTTATAATTATTATTCACTGAAGTCAGCGATTCCCTCCGATTGACTGGGAGTCTCGTCTGCCTCAAGGGGTCAATTCTAACGGGGTTTGCTGATAAATCAAACCCGCGCGTCCGACTCGATTTTGTCGCTGCAGCAGAAGAGTTCCTGTGTTTCTGCTCTCACCTCTGATTCAGCGAGTATTCAGCTAGTGTGACTCAAAATGTGCACAAGAGTTCGATGGCTTTCTCGTCGAATTCACGCCATTGCCCTGCAGGCACCTACGATACAGGGCTACTTCAAGAGTGAGGTCAGGAGCCTATGAAAAACCGGACGCTGAATAATTCCCTCCAAACAAACGCCGTGGTGAGAAAAACCTTGTTGCGAGGCTCAGGGATTGTGCTGGCATTGCTGGCGACACCTGTATTTGCATCTTCGGGAGAGCGAACAACTTACGAGTATGCGACCGTGATTGATTCGCGCCCCATCTATCAGACAGTGGAGATTTCGACGCCGCGCGAAGAGTGCTGGAACGAGGAAGTCGTCGTCCACCGTCGTGACCGCTCCGACAGCAATACTCCGGCCATTATCGGCACCATTATCGGTGGTGCGCTCGGCAACGCTGTCGGACACGGCAAATCCAATCGACGCGTCGGAACCGTGGTTGGTGCGGTGTTGGGGCACTCCATTGGACGTGATATAGTCGCCGCCAATGGCAGTCGCGAGCGCGGTCACTATGAAACGGTGCGTCAATGCGAGACTGTGTACGAGTACCGTGAAGAAGAGCGCGTGGTGGGGTATGACGTCCGCTACCGCTATAACAATGAAGAGTATTCTGTGCGGATGGATGAGGAGCCCGGTTCTCAGGTGCGCATCAGAGTCAACGTTCAGCCTGTGTTCTAAGGTCAATTCAGGAGTCAGTGAAGGCTCGTTTGACTGGCAGGCTGTCCCCTGCAGCTTATTTGGAGAGGGTCTGTGTTGAAGTCAATTTCACTGACATGCCTGCTGGGCAGATTTCTTGAGGTCGGCAGGCAGATGCTTGGTCCCGCCGCCGTGCCGACGCGCAAGTTCCTGTTGATGGTCCAGCTGATGGTCCTGTTGATGGCCCCGCTTTTGGGCGCTTCCGGCGCCCAGGCCCAGCAGGGACTGTTGCCGCAGCAGGGGGATGCGCCGCGGGAGGATCGCCGTGGGCAGAACGCTCAACCTGCCGCGATTTCCCAGCGTCAGGCTCTGGATCTGGTGCGTGCCAGTTACCCTGGCAATGTCGTCAGCATCAACGAGGTGCAGCAGGGAGGTGGCCTCTTCTACCGCGTCCGCATGGATAACGAAGGCAATATTTATACGCTGTATGTCGATGCGGCCAGCGGCGCCATTACGCGGGAACAGTAATCGCATGCGCCTTCTCGTGGTCGAAGATCAGAGTTTGTTGCGTCAGCAGCTCAGTCAGGGGCTGGGCAGGCACGGCTATGTCGTTGATGACGCTGCAGACGGCAAAGCCGGACTCTATTTCGCGACTGAATTCTCATACGACGCCGCCATCATCGACCTGGGCCTGCCATTGCTGGACGGCATTTCTCTCATCCGCCAGATCCGTGCTCAAGGTAAGACCTTCCCCATACTGATTTTGACTGCTCGCGGCGATTGGCAGGACAAGGTCGGCGGCTTGGATGCGGGCGCAGACGACTATGTGGTGAAGCCCTTCCAGCTGGAGGAAATTCTGGCCCGTCTGAACGCGCTGCTGCGTCGCGCGGCCGGATTCTCCAAACCAGTAATCGAATTCGGTCCGATAGCGCTGGATACCAGCAGCAAGCGCATCACCCTGAACGGCAGCAATGTCGATCTCACCGCATACGAATACAAAATGATTGAGTACCTGATGCTGCATCCCGGGCAGGTCATCTCGAAAACTGAACTGACCGAGCATCTCTACGCCCAGGACTATGACCGCGACAGCAATGTGCTGGAAGTATTCGTGCGGCGGTTGCGCCAGAAGCTGGACCCTGACGATACGCTGAAACCAATCGAGACTATCCGTGGCCAGGGCTACCGCTTTCGAGGCGGCTCATGACAGCAACCAATGATTAGAGATGACTCCTGATCCCACTGGCACCGACTATTCCCTGCAAACCCGCCTGCTGACAGCTGTCAGCGTTCTCCTGTGCATCTTCCTCGGCTTGACCGGCGTGGTGCTCGACCGTGCGTTTCGCAGTAGTGTCGAGGCAGGCGTCGCCGAGCAATTGCAGGTGCAGATTTACGTGCTGCTTTCTGCGGTTGAAGAGGAACGGGGCCAGTTCTATTTTCTACAGGATTTACGCGAACCGCGTTTCTCGCAGCTCAATTCGGGCCTCTATGGATTGGTCAGCAGCCCGTTGACGGGCGAGGTATTGCGCACGCCC
>JACCDH011064938.1_pt1 | contig 10786 bp, 14 predicted proteins | sample 7442481 | NCBI WGS metagenome assembly JACCDH01 (sample SAMN15323433, study PRJNA562643) | freshwater metagenome | isolation source: river surface water | place: USA:Blue River Watershed | collected 2017-08-15 | reverse complement strand
GTCGGCTCCGTTTCACTTCGCCGGCGTCCCTTACGCATTGAGCTAGCGCAAAGCCTTTTAACGCAACCTTTGGTTGCGTTAGTTTTTTTATGCCTCATTCGTTTACGAAAGCAAGCTTTCGACACTCTTCGGCATAAAAAAACCCCAACTTTCGTTGAGGCTTTGTGATCCCGCTGGGGCGGACCTTATATTTCTAATTATCCTATAATCAACTAGTTAGTTCAATTAAGATCTCACTCAACCCAAATACGAGACACGATTTTGAAAAATTGTTTTTTCAAATTGTTTAGCTTTTTTAATCATAAAATATATGACCAAAACATATAAATAAATATCATATATTTGAAAAGTATTGAAATAATATTTTGAAGTATAAGACAGTTTATTCTATAGTGAATATCTTAAAATTTAAATTTTTTCTAGTTAATATTATTAGTCCAATTATTTTTGGTATAATAATTTATTTGTATTGCCCAGTCAAAATAATAAGGAATTATTTACCGGATGGTCTGTGGGCTTATTCTTTAACATCTGCTATTTTTTTTATTTGGTCAAATCGATTTAATGTCTTTTGGCATCTTTTAATATTTCTTTTTTTTACCATTTACGAATTATTACAACACAAAGGTGTAATAAATGGAACTGGTGATATATTTGATATTTTTATTTACTTCTTTTTTTCACAATTTTCAATATTTAATAACTTTTTAATTAAAAAAAATGAAAAATTTACTCAAACACAGTTTAAGTGCTTTTGCTATCTTATTATTTTTATTTCTTGCAGTTGCAAGTAATAGTAAAAAATCAAAAAAAACATTGGCTGCTGACGAACAAATTTGTGCTGTTTGCTATAAAAAATTTAAAAAAGCTGAAGGATGGTGTTATAATACTAGTGGGACAGGAACTCAGAATTGTAGCGGATCAAAAGGTTTCTGCTCCTTTTATTGTGCAAGTGAGCGTGGTAAAGAAAATACGCCTAAAAGTTGGCAAAAACAATATAATTAGGTTGAGAAATCAACTTTTCAATTATTATGATTAACTAATCATGAAATAGTAATATTAATAATTAACAACTCTGTTTCCAATTGATTACAGAGTTGTTAATATTTTTTCGATTCTCGAAGAATCAGAACCAATTTTATAATTAGCTAGATTTCACGAGGTTAGCAGATACCAATAGGGGACCGTTACATAAATCAAGCCAAAACCTATAAATCTCGTTTAATTCCTTCCATTTTTATTACTCCGTGCTTTAGCATTAAATCTGTCCATTTTGCTATCTCATCTTTTTTGAACTTATTTACAAACCCATTATTGATCCCAAAACTAATCCAGTTCTTTATATCGTCCCTAGTGTATTGTTCTTTACTGCTTTTATACGTCGATTTCGCTTTTTCTTGTGGTTTTAGCATTTCCATTTCTCTTTTATATAAATAGGGCTTAAAAAGGGGTCTTAGGTGGTATATATTTTGATTTTGTAGGAAAATCTCACGTGTGTATAATAAACGGGATCTAAGCAGTTGATTTTTTGTAGACACTCCTAGGGTATTTAATTAACGTTGGGGGATAGACTCACTGTTTTTTATAGACTAACTATTTTTTTCTATACACTCAAAAAAATACATTGAAAAACAATTAATTAAATATTAAATATAAATACCCTAAAATATTAATCTTAATTCACTTGACTAAAAGTCTTATATAATAAACAATTAAATAATAATATTTAATAAAATATAATAAAATAACAATAATAATATATAATAAAATAATAATATAAAATAAATAATATAATATGTAAATTAGAATGAAGAAAAAATGATGATTTAGTTGTTATGAAAAGAGAGTATAAAAAAAATAGAAGTGGTGGGGTGTATAATTTATGGAATAAAGAAAGTGGTATAGAGGCTAGGCATAATGATAGGGATGAAGGCACTGGTTTATATTATAATGAATTTAAGGGTGTGTGGGGTAAGTATATTAGTAAAAAAGTGATGAAGAGGGAAAGTGGTGTAAAAATGTATGATTTTAAGTTTTTTGGGTTAGAGAAAATTAGAAGTGATTTTGGTGAATTAAAAGTGGAGAGGTTAGGGCTTTTTTTTAGTTTGATTTATAATAGGACGTTAATTGAGGAGTATAAGGAAAATTGGTTGGGGGTATATTTTAGTAGAGATGATTTAAAGAGAATTATTGGTAAAGATTGGAAGTTAGATATTGGTCGTTTGTATAATAGGGAAGTAATAGATGTTAATAAGAGAGGATTAAAGTATAGAGGAGATAGAAGTTTGAGGTACTTTAAGTTAAATGAGGGTTTTTTTAATGAAGGATTTAATGAAATTGGTAAGGTTGATATAAAGGATGAGCGTTTTGAAAAGAGTATAGGTGAATATTATAGAAGAAGAAATGATGTTAGAACTGGTGTAATGAAAAAAGTGGAGTTGACGTTGGATAAATGCGATTTGATTTTAGATGATTTAGATGTGATCATTGATGTGTTATTTAAAAATCGATTAATTGAGGATTTGTTTAATGTAGAGAGTGAGTTTGTGTACGACGCCGATAAGGAAAAGATTTTAAATAAGTTGGTTGATATGGATGCTTATGAAAGGGAGTATAAGAGGGGTAATTATCGTTTGTATGAATGTTTAAGAAGTATATTGCAAAATCCAAATATCGAAGAAAAAAGGAGCTATTATAGGATTGATAGAGATGAGTTTGGGGGCAGGTTGTATCATTTATTTAGTAATATCCCAAAAGAGTTTAGAAAGAGGATAACTATTGAAGGTGAAGAAGTGGTTGAGATTGATATTAATGCCTCTCAACCTAGTTTCTTATGTTTATTATTTGAGAGGGGGTCTAGTTTTGTTTTTACCCAAGGATTATTTAATAACCATAATAATGAGGAGTATATCAGAACAGCTAAGGAAAATAACATGGATTTGTATAGCTATATGGCTCGTAAGTTAGGAGTTGTTGAGTCGGAGGATATTGGAACTGCCAGAGCCAATATGAAAAAGGTATTTTTTCAGTTAGTATTTGGAAAGCCTAAGAAAGCTGTCGGCAAGAAAAAGCGAAAAGTTATTTGTGATAAGTTATTTGGGAAGGCATTTCATCCCTTTCTGACAGAATTAGCGGATTTAGATTTAGGTCTAGATTTTGATAAAAAGTATTGGTATAAAAATTTATCTTATTTGCTACAGAAGACTGAATGTGTCTTTTTGAATTTAGTTATGAATGAGATGGGGGATATTCCTTTTCTGCCAATACATGATGCTTTATTAGTAAAGAAGAGTGATGGCGAACAGGTTAGATCGATTTTCAATAGTGTTATTGATAAACTTGAACTTGGAAGTATTTTGAAGATAAAATAATTGTTAAAGCCAGCATATTTTTATAAGATGTTGGTTTGTTTTATTAAATTTAGTAAGTTACTATTAAAGGGTTATTTATTATTAAAACGTAAGAATATAGTTATGGAAAACAAGGATTTAAACAATGGTTCACAAGAGAATGAATGGGATGAGATTATTAAAAATCTCAATAAAAAAAATAGTGGCATAAAAGAAAAATCTGAAGAGGCGGATATTTTTTTTCAAAAAATTAAAAATGGTTTAAAAGGTAAATACGATGATCTTAATTTTGATAATACTTTTTGGGGTATTAAAGATGAGGTTGAATCAGATGCTGCTAAGGTTGAATTTACTGCGGAACAACAAGAAATTAATGATAAAGAAAAAATAAAAAAATTATCGCTTAAGGCTGAAGAAGATTTGAAAAGAAAAAAAGAATCTGATAGGCTAAAGGAAGAAAATGATAAAAGAATAAGAGCAATTGAAAGAAAGGAAAAAGCTGATAAAAAAAAGCTAGAAGATAAACGTGAGGAATTTAATAAAGCACTTAAAGAACATGGGTTAAGCAACTACAGAAATCCAGAATTTGATGATCAATCTAATCTTGTAATTGCCACTACTAGTAGGCCTTTTAAAGCTATTTTTGATATGTCAGGAAATATGATAATTTTTGGTGATGAAATTGAGTTTGGTGACAAAGGATTATTTTATTTAATTGATTATTATTTAAACGTTTTTTGTCTTTATCGTTATGATATTGCTCTATGCAAAACAGAAAAGCTTAAGAATTTTAATTCTTTAAAAGAAATGCAAAAAGCTATTTATAAGCTAGATCCAATACACAAATTAGGATTCTCTTTATTTGGCATGGATCACAATACTCGAATTGAAGCTGAAGCGGAAATTAAAGCTAGCATGACTCCAAATGAGCGTCAAAAAGAGATGGAACAAAAGAATAAGCTGGGAGCAGAGAACAAAGAGAAGCAAAAACAACGTGAATTAGATAAAATCAAAGAAGCTGAAGAGAGGAACAAGCCATTTGATGAAGAGGAATTCAACAAGTTATTTGGATTATGATGATTTAAGACGCCCTACGGGGCGTTTTTTTATGCCCATACCTCACCTAATCCCTTGCTCAAACACTCTACTCACTTCGTCAAAAGAGTAATAATAGGTCCCCATCACTTTTTTGTATGGGATCTTACCTGCATTTCTTAGATTTTCAACAGTAGAATAAGAGCAGCCTAAATACTCCATTAAATCGCTGTTTTTTAAGAGTTTCTTTGGCTGATTGGTGGGACTACTCAATTGAGTGATTTCCTTGATTAAATCATGCTTAAATTCGTCTAGCATTTGTTTTGTTACGATTTCCATTGTCTTTGTTTTATATGGCTTTTAAAATTTGGTTATTTGCTTTTGGTGTTAAGTCGAATACTGCAAAGTCGTTCATGAGCTTTGTTTCTGTGATTTTAGCGTAAATCTGTGTTGTTTTGATATTGGTATGCCCAAGCATTCTCGAAACAGTTTCAATAGGAATATTAAACTCTAATGAATTGGTAGCGAAGGAGTGTCTAGCAACGTGGCAAGTAATAAGTTTATTAATTCCAGCTAGTTGCATGATTAGTTTTAGATACTGGTTCATTTTTTGATTACTTATAGTAGGGAACACAGTTTCGATGTTAGGCTTTCCTGTGTGGTCCTTATACTTTTTGATTAAGAGCTCTGCTTTATCCATTAGTGGGACCATACAATACTCATCCGTTTTGTGTCTTTGAAGTTTGATAATCCGCTTACTTCCCATGCTTTGGAATATTTGGCTATAAGTAAGGTTCTTTAAATCGCTATATGCAAGACCTGTATAACACATAAACAGAAATGTATCTTTTACAAGTTTCATTGTCTCATTTTGTATTGTAAGGTCCTCGATAGTGGCTATTTCACTAACATTTAAAGTAGATCTATGAGTTACTACTGTTTGGGATTTGAAGTTTTTAAAGGGATCGTCTTTAATGATCTCTAATCTTTGAGCTAGGTGTATTACTGCTTTTAAGCGTTTTACATCGCGATCAATTGTGTTTGGTCCATTTACACACTTAGACTCTAGATAGATGCGGTAATCGTTTAAAAATCGGTAATTCAAATTGTTTAAAGGGTAGTCTGGAACTAAAAGCTCATTATTCAAGTATTTACTCATCTTCGAATGAATAGAGATATATTGCTTTACGGTCCCAATAGATAGCCTCCCTTTATTGGTGTCAATGTAATACTTAATCATATCAAGTAATCCTTTGGTTTCTTTGCTTTCTCCGTTTATATGTGCTTTTAGTAGGTCTGCTGATATTAGTTCGTTATTCTTGGTCCTCGTTTCTATAAAATCAATAATCTTAGAGCGTAAATCACTGATTTGCTTGTTTAGGATATAAGCTTGTTCGTGTCTTGGCTTTACTTGGACCTTCTTTGAGTCCCAATCTGCAATAGGAATACAAATGCGTGTAGAGTGATTGATTTGTTTATCTAAACCGGCTATTCTTAGCTTAATGATACCATGGTCCTTGATACGAGTTCTGTAAGCACAACAGAGAAAATACATCTTAATCATAACTTCCTTTTTATATTAATAAATAGCTCGAAATCAATGCAAAAGCCTGAATATTGGCTAGATTTTATGTGATTTCATGCTTTATTATGGGAATTTCCTAAGAATTAGGGTAGGAGGCAACAGTTACATAATAAAAGATTTAAATTTGAAAAGTATTTTAATAATTAAATGATTTAATCAATGAGAAGTTTATTACTAATTCCTATCGTTCTAGTTTTTTCATCTTGCACAAAAAATGATGATTCTTCTTCAGGAGGAAGTGTAACTGCTCCAATTGTGAGAATTTCTTCATGCGATTCTATTAAACAAGGTTTATTAAAAACTTTTAATGATTCAATTAGGCTTTTGTCATGTATCAATGTTCAGGGATGTGATTCAATTAGATTTGGTCTACTCAAACCAAATACTCTAGATACCCTCCGTCTTGTATCCTGTATAAAAATTAATGTAGAAGATTCACTGCGACTTGGGTTGTTGAATATTGGAAAAAATTATCAAGGAGGAATTTTAGCTTATTTCTTAATGCCTGGAGATCCTGGATATGATGTAAATAAAAAACACGGTTTAATTGTTGCTACAAAAGACGAAACATTTCCAATGGTATGGGGGCTAAACGATCATATTGCCAAGACTGAATATGCCATAGGAACAGGTCTTGCAAATACAAATAAAATTATACAAGCACAAGGTGGAAATGCTTATAAATACCCTGCATATTTTGCGAGAGTCAAAAGAGATGGGGGATTTGCCGATTGGTTTTTACCAAGTAGGGATGAATTATCAAAACTTTGCTCAAACAAAATTGCTATTGGAATGACATCGGGTTCTACATATTGGAGTTCATCTGAAGATATTGACAAAGAAACTAATTATAAAGCTTGGGCTGCCAGTTTCGGAAGCTGTGGTATTCAAATTTGGTATAAGCAGAGTCATCAATACAAGGTTCGTGCAGTACGATATTTTTAAAGTATAACTCATTTTTTAAAATGTTAGTTTATGTTTAATTGGTTTAAGAAAAAAGCAACTACTGAAAATCAACAGGTGATTAGTGCCGAAGTTTTAATCAGATACCAATATGTATGGAAAGATGAGATTCCTTTAGATGAAAGAGATACAGAAGGATTTGAATCCAGAGAATTCTGTAAATATCTTGTTAATGCTGGTAAATTTTATTCTCGAAGTGAAATAGAAATGATGAGTCAAAGACTTGGTTATTCAGTTTGGGATAGATGTGGCGGTGACGGTTGTCGACATAAATGGGAATCAACAATAGTTAAGAAAAAATAAATTTATCTTATTAATAATCCTAAACTATTTTTAAATGAAGCAATCTTTTTTACTTTTAATAATTATGCTGATATTAGGATGTGGTACTACACCTCCAAAAGATAATACAGATTATAAAAATATAATTGGCAAAACTGTCAAGATTCATAATTTAGAAATTACACAATATGATTTTCCATATAAATTAGATTGGATAAGTGCAAAAAATGCTTGTCAAAATATGGGGAGTGGTTGGAGATTACCAACAGTTGACGAATTTGATTTGCTTATCAGATATAATAATAAAATAGAAAATTATGTTAAGGGATATTATTGGACCTCACAAGATGACGAAGATTGTTGTTCTATGGTTAGAGAAATCTCAAGTAGTAATCAACTTCCGAGAGGATTATGGGGTAAAAACGATAAGCATTGGGTAAGAGCGGTCAGAAATTTTTAAATTTATTATTTTATGATTGTTGCTATAGTATTGGCACTTGTTGTTGTTGGAATTATTTTTTACATCATAAGTGAAAATGTATATAATAAATCAAGAGGAGACCTAGAAAATAAATACCAAAATTTGGTTTCCTTGTTATTATTAACAAATGCTAGGCTCCGGTTATTAAAAAAAAGGAACAATATTTCAGTTCTTGGTTTACTTGAGTTAAGTGGTAAAACCTTTTTTACAATTAAGGAAATCCAAAAAAACAGTGATATGGATGTAGTTTCAATAGTTTATTCTATTAAAGATAATCCGACTTATAAAGATTTTGATCTTAGATTTCTTTATAGTGAAAGTATATGCTTAAATGATCCAAAGTTTGTTCTTTCTTCAATTAATCAAAGGATAAAAGAGTTTTTGATATCTCAGCACATATAAATTCATTTTGATATTAATGTTGTTTTTATTTTTTTTTATATTAAGCTCTCTTGTATTTTATTTGATATATCAATATGTTCAAGATAATAAGCTACTTAGAACAGTAACTCAAAACGGAAGAGGGACCTGGTCCGAGCGAAATTTAGTATTAAGATTACTAAAAAGTGGTATCCCCTCAGACTCAATATATCATGATCTCTATGTTAAAAAGAATGATGGAACTTATTCTCAAGTAGATCTAGTAGTAGTTACAGAAGTGGGGATTGTAGTGATTGAAGTTAAAAAGTGTAGTGGTTGGATATATGGAGTTGGTGATAGGAAAAACTGGGTTCAAGTCTTAGCTTATGGTAGGGAAAAATATTCTTTATATAATCCGATCTTTCAAAATGATGGACACATAAGGGCTATTAAAAATAGTATACCTAATTACTTCAATATCCCCTTTCACTCTATGATTGTGTTTTATGGAGATTGTAAACTAAAGAAGATATCTAATGTTCCTAGTGATGTGTTAATTGTAAAGGCGAATAAATCTATTGATGCTTTCAATGATATCTTATTAAAAAGTCCTAGTACTAACTTTTATATTAAGGAGGTTGTTTCTGAGCTTAAAAAAGGTGTTGAAAATGGGAATGATTTAGAGATTCAGAATGTGCATGTTCAGAATTTACGAAGTATGTTTTCAAATCGATGATTAAAAAACATTATGATTATTTCATAATCAATTAGAAAAAATATAGTAAAAATTAATAATATAAAAAATAGTATACGCGATTTTCTCCGTCACCTTCTTTTTTTGCATTGCTAATTCGATCTCGATTTTTCTATAATTTAAGTAATTCCCTTCGAATAGTTCTTTGTGCTTTTCAACATTAATTTTATCTATATACCCATCTAGAATTTGAAATATAAACTTATATAGTATGATCAATAATGGGATAATACAAGCAGCTCTAATTAAATTTTCGATTATTGTTTCGTATTGGTGTTCATTATAAAAACAAATCGCTTGGTATATCACAATTGCGATTGAAATTTTAAAGTTTGTAGATGATTCAATAAATTCTTTTTTTAAATCATATAATAATTCTACCATCGAATTTAATTTCATTTTTTTCAATTTTAATATGTAACTAGATATGATTTTGTATGATATTATTTTAAAGCAATGCTATTTTACTTAAGATATAAATTAGATAGTTGATTAATAAATTCTTCAAAATTGTCTTTAGGATAAACTTCAAATAATCTTAAATTATTCTTTTTGCACAATCTTCTTTTTCTTTCATCTCTTTCTTTATTACTAGTTAATCCTTCTTCACCGCCAAATATTTCAACAGATATTGAGTGCTGCTCACCTTGATATTCAATTCCGATATTAAAATCTGGTAAATAAATATCTAAGTGTTGTTTGCCTAGCCAGTTTGGTTTCCCATGCTGTATTACTCTATATTCTTTAAATCTTTCTTTTATTAGATAGAATAACTTTGTCTCATTTATCCAACCTTCCCCAATTTTAGGAAGTCCTAAGGTTTCTCTTATTAAATTTTCGGGATTTTTGAATGTGTCAATAAATTCATTATAAAATTTAATCGGAACTATTTCATGGTATTGAATATTATCAAATTCGTTCCAAATTATAAAATTAAAAAGTTTTTCATTTTGGTTATAATTGTCTTCGCTTTTTTCTAATACATTCCTAAAAAATTCTATCGTTCTATTTTCTAGAGCTACTCCTTTCTCTTTTTGTTCCTTTATAAATTGCTCTAATCTTCTATTTACTGAACTTTCTTCAATTTCATCTCGAAACCCAGCTAGTGGAAGTGATATTGTTTTCCCTTCATTTGTCTTTAATTTCGCATTTATGACTTTATGAAAATTTTTCATTATCCCATATTCACCACTATGATGCATTAATAGGTCTTTATAAATCTGGCTCCATTTTTTTTCTGAGGTATGTTTTTCACAATAATTAAAACCATATTTATAGATATTATCTATAATTAATTCATATTCACCTATTCCTCCAAGTATAAAAAACCTTTTAATGAAGTTTTCGATTTTTGATTCTATATATGTGTTATGTAATTCTGTATTGAATAAATCTTTGATTATTTTACTAACCTTTGGTACTGATAGAGAATTATCTAAGTAAAATATTGTTTTTGATTTTATGAGTAAAGTGTTATTATAAAATTTATCTTTTCCTGAAATGTGGCAATTGTTTAAATACATACCCAAATGTGGCGGCCCTGGATATTTACAATCATATATGTAATTATTTCGTTTTAAATAAAAATTGACTAAATCCCAAAATTGTCCATAATCTGATGAATTATTTGTCTTATTTGGGCTGGTGTATTTGTATCCATATAATTCACTGTAAATTTTATAGTATTTTTCAAAGGCTGGAATACAAATCTCTTCGTGTATTTTTTCAATATCTCTGTTATAAAAATTATATTTCATCTTAATGAATTAATTAAGAAACCATGATTTATGATATAAATACCGAGCCACACAAAACAATACAAATTACTACAAAAGCGTGCCCAATAGGACATAAAAAAACTCCGAAATCGAAAGAAATCGGAGTTTTTAGTGCTATTTACTAGCTAGTTTGTGATCCCGCTGGGACTCGAACCCAGGGCCCATACATTAAAAGTGTATTGCTCTACCAACTGAGCT
>JACCDH011123332.1_pt1 | contig 10787 bp, 9 predicted proteins | sample 7442481 | NCBI WGS metagenome assembly JACCDH01 (sample SAMN15323433, study PRJNA562643) | freshwater metagenome | isolation source: river surface water | place: USA:Blue River Watershed | collected 2017-08-15 | reverse complement strand
GAAACGGCCCTGGCCGTCGTGCGACCTGCCAGTGCAGCGGACGTTGCGCAGATCGTGCAGTTGTCTACCGCAGCGGGTGTGGCGATCGTTCCTCGAGGTGGCGGTGCCTCCTACACCGATGGTTATGCACCCGCCGAATCTGACTCGATCCTGATCGACACTTCACGGATGAATCGCATCCTCGAGCTGAGCGAGCGAGATGGATATGTTGTCGTCGAGGTTGGTGTGACTTGGGCGAAGCTCAACGAAACACTGGCGGCGAAGGGACTGCGAACGCCGTTCTTCGGTCCGTTCTCGGGCCTCGCGGCAACCGTGGGAGGTTCGCTCTCTCAAAACAGCGTGACTTGGGGAACCGGTGTATTTGGTGTCTCGGGTGAGACGACGCTGTGTGTTGAAGTTGTGTTGGGTGACGGCCGCATCGTACGCACCGGTTCCTGGGGTGCCGCGAACGGTGTCCCGTTCATGCGCTCGTATGGTCCGGACCTGACCGGACTTTTCATGGGCGACTGTGGCGCACTCGGCGTGAAGACAGCCGTCGCGTTGCGACTGATGCGCCGCAATGCGTACGTCATGGGTCTCTCTTTCGGATTTCCGGATTTCGCGAGTCTGGCCGCTGGCATGGAGGCCGCGGCCAAAGAGGGTCTCAACCTCACGAATTTCGGCCTCGATCCTGCGCTGCAGCAAGGCCAACTGGGCAAGGCAGACCGCGCCACCGCCATCCAGTCGGCACTGGCCGTCTGGAAAACCTCACGCGGCGTTGTCGACGGCATTCGGCAGCTCGTGAAAATGGCACTTGCGGGTCGGCGTTTCCTTGAAGGCTCCGTGTTCTCGGCGCATTGGATCGTCGATGGTCTCGACGACGCCAGCTGTCGTGCGGCCGTTGGCCGATTGCGCGCTGTGCTACAGCCCTATGGCGCCGAAGTGCCCGCCACGGTTCCGACGGTCGCGAATGCCATGCCGTTCATGCCGCTCTACAACGTTCGCAGCCCGCTCGGCGAACGCTGGGTGCCGATTCACGGTTTGCTGCCATTTTCGCGGGTCGCGGTGTTTCGGGCGGATCTCGCGCGCTACTACGCGGAGCACGAAGCCGAGATGAAACGACTGAAGATTCGCTATGGAGCGATGTTCATGACCGTCGCCACCAATGCTTTCTTGTATGAGCCGGTGTTTTATTGGGAGGATGGCTACAACGTCACCCAATCGCGTCTTATGCCGGACGGGTATCAAGCAACGCTTCCGCAATTCCCCGAGAACCCGGAAGGCCGAGCATTGGTCGACAAGATGAAACACGGCATCGCCGACATCTTCCAGCGGCACGGTGCGGCACATCTGCAAATCGGCAAGTTCTACCCCTACATGCGGGGTCGCGAGCCACACAACGCCGCATTGATCCGTCACCTGAAGCAGATCGTTGATCCGCAGCGTCGGCTTAACCCGGGCGCGTTAGGCCTGTAGAATAGCGGGCTCTCTTACGGCTGGCAGCGGAGTCTCTCTCGCGATGAAACGCATTCTGGTCTCCATCAAACGCGTCGTCGATTACAACGTCCGGATTCGCGTCAAACCTGACGGATCTGGCGTCATCACGGACGGCGTCAAGATGAGCATCAACCCTTTCGACGAAATCGCGCTCGAAGAAGCGCTGCGCATCAAAGAAAAGGGACTCGCCGAGGAAGTCGTTGCCGTGTCGATCGGACCTGCCGATTGCCAACAGCAATTGCGTACCGCGCTCGCCATGGGAGCAGATCGTGCGATCCACATCCAAACCGACGCGATCATCGAGCCATTAACGGCCGCACAAGTGCTGAAGGCCCTCGCCGATCGTGAGCAGCCGATGCTCGCTATCCTCGGCAAACAAGCGATCGACGACGACTGCAGCCAGACGGGTCAAATGTTGGCGGCGCTTTGGCAACGTCCGCAAGCAACCTTCGCTTCAAAAGTCGAGGTTGAGGGTGACAAGGCGCGCGTCACGCGCGAAGTCGATGCCGGACTCGAAACGCTCGAGGTCGATTTGCCGGCCGTCATCACGACCGATCTTCGCTTGAACGAGCCGCGGTACGTCAAGCTGCCCGACATCATGAAAGCGAAGAAGAAGCCGCTTGATACGATCGAACCCGCTGCTCTTGGGGTCACCCCGGTCGAGGTCGTCAAATCCGTCCACTTCGAGCCGCCGGCGGCTCGCAGCAAGGGCATCATGGTGAAGGACACGCAGGAACTCGTCGCGGCATTGCGCAGTAAGGGATTAGTCTGATGGCCAAGGTACTTATCGTCGCCGAACACGACGGCAGCAAGCTCAACCCGGCAACCGCCAAGTGCGTTGCCTGTGCCTCACAGATCGCCGGTGCTGACATCAGCATCGTCGTCTTTGCAGCCGACCCTTCCGCCGTTGCGGCGCAGGCGGCCGCCTTGCAAGGCGTCGCTCGCGTGCATACGGTCGCACATGCCCTGCATGCTCAACCGCTCGCCGCCACGATTGCACCGCAACTGGCCGAGCTCGCTGCGGGCCACTCGCATGTCTTTGGTCCCTCGACGACCTTCGGTAAGGATCTGATGCCTCGTGTCGCCGCACTGCTCGGTGCGCCGCAGATCTCGGACATCATGGCTGTTGAGAGCGCAACTCGTTTCAAGCGCCCCATCTACGCAGGCAACGCCATCATCACCGTCGACGTTCCTGCCGATCGGCAAATCGTCGCAACGGTGCGCGTGGCCTCCTATCAGCCGGTAGCCACCCAAGCGGCTGCGGCGTTGATCGTGGCGGCCAACCCCGCCGCAGCCTTGCCGACGCACACGCGCTTCGTGTCGGTGACGGCGGCGCGCTCCGATCGTCCGGATCTGCAAACGGCAGCCAAAGTGGTCTCAGGCGGTCGAGCACTTGGCAGTGCCGAGAATTTTCAGATTCTGTACTCCCTCGCTGACAAGCTCGGCGCTGCCGTTGGCGCTTCGCGCGCCGCGGTCGATGCCGGTTATGCGGCCAACGACATGCAGGTTGGACAAACGGGCAAGATCATTGCGCCGGAGTTGTACTTGGCGTTCGGCATCTCAGGCGCGATCCAACATCTGACCGGCATCAAAGATGCGCGTACGATCGTCGCCATCAACAAAGATGCCGAAGCGCCGATTTTCGAGGTGGCGGATATCGGACTCGTCGGTGACCTGTTCCAGATCGTGCCTGAAATCGAAAAGCTGATCGCGCAGAGCAACTGATCATCGATACCTCCTTCGGTGGTCGGCCTTGAACGCCGAAGCAGATAAAGCAGCCTCGCCGCGCTGGGGATTCATCATCCTCATGGGCGTGGCGAGCAGCCTCTCGGCGTTCGGCATGGCGAGCGTCGTCCCTGCGCTACCGACGCTCTCACGGGCACTGGCGACCGACTACGCGTCGCTACAATTCGTCGTATCGGCTTATCTGCTCGGTCTCGGTCTGTTCCAACCTATTCAAGGTTTGCTCTGCGATCGATTCGGGCGACGACCGGTATTCCTCGCCGGGTTCGCTTTGTTCGGAATCGCGAGCCTCTTCGCCAGCATGGCCTCGAGCGTTACGATGCTGGTGCTCGCCAGATTCCTCCAAGCGATGGGTGTCAGCGTCGCCACCGTGGTTTCACGGGCCATCGTTCGCGATTCCTTTGAACCCGGCCCCGCAGCGGTCGCCTTGTCCTTCATCACCGCGGTCATGGGCGTTGCACCGGTGCTCGCGCCCTTGGTCGGTGGCGTGATCGCTGATTATCTCGGTTGGCGTGGCATCTTCTGGATCCACGCGGGAGTCAGCCTGCTGCTGGTGGGTGTGTTGTTCACCCAACTCAAAGAAACGCGCCCTGCCGATACCGAGTCCATGTCGTTCGGCGACTTAGTGCGCGGCGGTCGCTTTCTAGTGACGCAACCGGGTTTCATGGGCCCCTCTTTGACGTACAGCTTTTTCAGCGCGTCCGGATTCATTTTCATCACGGTGGGTGCGGCTCTGTACGAGACGATGTTCGACATGAGCGGCGCCGAATTTGGTCTGCTGTGGTCGGGACTCGCATTCAGCTTCATCGCGGGAGCCACCTCGGCGGGACATCTCGCCCGACGTTTCGGCTCTGCGCGCAGTCAGCGCATCGGCATGGGCTGTAACGGTATCGCCACAGCCGCATTCGTGATCGCCGCCTTCATGGCGGCCGCACCCATGTGGCTATTCAGTCTCTCGCTCGCGCTGTTGATGTTCGCCAATGGCGTCGTGCAGCCCTTGGCACTCACCGCGGCCGTGGATGACCATCCACAGCTAGCCGGTGTCGCCGCCGGACTTTCGAGCTCCATTGCGATGTTGATTTCGATGGTCAGCGCGATCACGACGGGCGCGATCTACGACGGTACGGCTCGTGGCTGCGCCATCCTGATGAGCGCCGCCTGCATTCTGGCGGTCGTCTCACTACGCCTTGGCGAAAAGACGCATCCGATCAGCGCCTAGACCTCAAGCGACTTTGACGAGTGCCTTCCCGAAATTGCGCCCCTGCATGAGCGCGCAAAATGCTTGAGGCGCGTTCTCGAGACCGACGGTGACGTCCTCGCGATAACGGAAGCGGTCTTCACGCATCCAAGTCGAGACAACGCGCGTCATTTCGTCCATCCGGCTCATGTGATCGTAAACGACGAGGCCTTTCATCGTCGCACGGGCACCCACGATGGGACCGAGCCATGGGCCCGGCGGCGGCGTATCGAGGCTGTAAGCCTCGATCATGCCGCACAGGACGATCCGTGCACCGATCGCGAGATTGCGCAGCACGGCAACCAGCGTATCGCCTGCGACGTTATCGAAGTAGACATCGATGCCGCGTGGGCAAGCACTCTTTAACGCAGCAGCGAGGTCGCCATCCTTGTAGTTGACGCAGGCGTCAAAACCCATTTCTTTGACTGCGTAATCGCACTTCTCAGCTGAACCCGCGATGCCGACCACACGCGCACCCATGTGCTTGGCAACTTGCCCTGCGGTCGAACCGACCGGCCCTGTGCAAGCCGACACGACGAAGGTCTGTCCCGGCAGCGGCTGTCCGAGATAGACCGTGCCCGCATATCCCGTAAGACCTGGCATCCCAAGAACGCCGAGCGCCGTGGACACCGGTGCAATCGCTGGATCAATCTTGCGCACGCCGACGCCATTGGACAGCGCATATTGCTGCCAACCGTTACGGACCGCGACGATGTCGCCCACCGCAAACTGCGGATGGCGTGACTCCACGACCTCGGCCACCGTCTCGCCGACCATCACATCGCCAGCAGCCAGCCGATCTGCATAGATCTGGCTGTTCTTCATGACGTTACGGTAATAGGGATCGAGCGAAAGCCAGAGGGTTCGCGACAGGAACTGACCCTCCCCAACGGCGGGGATGGGTGTCACGTCGTGCCCGAAGTCCTCGGGAACCGGCAGGCCCCGAGGACTACGCGCGAACGTGATTCGATGATTAGCGTTTGGCGAGATGCTGGACATCAAAGCTGGCCGAGCACGTGCTCCGCAGCGGACACCTTGAACTCACCACCCGCCTCGATGTTGACCTGCGTCGCAACGCCGTCCTTCACGATGAGCGCGAAGCGCTGACCGCGCATGCCCATACCGAAACCACGCGCATCGAGCTCGAGACCGAGCGCACGGGTGTAGTCGCCATTGCCATCGGCCAGCATCAACACTTTGTCGCCCACGTTGCTGGACTTGCCCCAGGCATTCATGACGAACATGTCGTTGACGGCCATGCAGGCAACGGTGTCGACACCCTTGGCCTTGAGAGCATCGACATGCTGCAAGTAGCCCGGCAGGTGCCTAGCATCACAGGTCGGCGTAAAAGCACCCGGCACCGAGAACAGCACGACGGTTTTACCGCCGAACAGTGCGTCCGTGCTGACTTCCTTGGCACCCTCGGCGGTCATCGTCTTGAACGCGCCTGAGGGCATCTTGTCTCCAGCCTTGATGGTCATCGCCCCACTCCTGTTTGCAGTAAAGACCGGGATTCTAACCTCAGAAGCGGAAGCTCAGGCGTAAGGACGATGCAGATATTGACCGATGGGTTTGCCGACCGGCTTGCCATTGTCGTAAATCAAGTGCCCGCGCAGGTAAGTGCTCGTGACCGAAGCGGACATTTCCATCCCCTCGAACACCGAGTAGCCCTGATCGGATTCAGACACCTTGTTACCGGCGACGAAGCTCTTGTTCGGATCAACGAGCACGATGTCGGCATCAAAGCCCGGGGCGATATCACCCTTGCCCTGCAAGCCGAAGCGACGAGCCGCCGTCCACGAAGTGAGTTCGGCCACTCGGTTGAGTGACAGGCCACGACGCTTACCCTCGGTGATGAGCGCCGGCAGCATGAACTCCGTACCGCCGAAACCGGACTTAGCAAGGAAGATGTTTTTCTTGTCCTTCTTTCCGAGCTTCATTTCGGCGCGACAGCATGCGTGGTCCGAGCACACCCAATCGAGCTTGCCGTCGAGCAGCGAATCCCAAAGGAATTCGACGTCGGCACGCGAGCGAATCGGCGGATTGACCTTCGCGTTATTGCCGATCTTCGAATCGTAATCGAGCAACAAGTGCGCGATCGTCACTTCACGACGGAAGTTGACGTGCGGGAAAGCCTTGGCCATCTTGAGCGCCGCCTCGACCGCCTTGCGCGAAGTCAGATGCAACAAGTTGATGTTGAGACAGTTGGTCTCGTTGGCGAGATAACTCGCGATGGTGATGGCAAGACCCTCAGAGTGCGGCGGACGTGCCGCACTGTAGGCGCGCAACCCCGTCAGCGGTGCGCAGTCGATGCATTCTGGATCGTGCGTCTCGCCGGTGAGGTAGGTATCGAGATCCGTAACCTTCGCACCGCCCTCCACCATCTTGGTGTAGGCACTCAAAATATCGGCAAGCTCGCAGTGCAACCCGAGCGAGATCGAATCTTTGATCTTCGGATTGCGCAACATGGCGCGATGCACGCCGCGCATGACGAACTCGAAATGAGCGATGTCGTACTTCTCATCCTCGCCGATCATCAAGAACTCGCGCTGCGAGTTCGATGCTCCGTGAAGTCCATAACCGCCGTAGAACATGAAAATCTTAAACGAGGTGACGCCGAACTTATTGATCAGCATGTCGATCTCGCCGATGTGCGTGCGATCAAGCGGCGCCAAGTGATAAGCGTAGTCGACCCAGAAGTTATCCTTCGAGGCTGCGAGCACTTCGGGATACACCTCGGCGTAGGGACCGCCGCGCTCCATGTAATAACCACCGGTACGCATGTAGTTGAGGCTCGAGGTCACGCCACCTTGCGCAGCCGCCAAACTCTCGCTGCGCGCATCTTGCGACAGCGGACCGTAAATACCGGTGTGCATATGCGGATCGACTAGACCCGGGAAGGCCAGACGATTCTTGCCGTCGACGACCTCCTTGGCCTCGGCTGCCGGAATACCCTTGGCGACCTTCTTGATCTTGCCATCGACGACAGCGATGTCGAACTTCTCCACACTGCTCTTGCGCGGTCGAACGACACGCACGTTCTTGATCAGCAGATCGTATTTCTTGGGTTTCTCAGCCATGGGTCACCTATGGAAACAAACTTGTGAATTATGCAAAAGACGGGGCCACGCTCGCGCTAATAACTCGGCGTCGTGTCTACGCTACGGGCGACTTCAAGGTGCCGTCTCGCGCAAGTGCATGTGGTACTGGTACGAATCGGCTCGATACAGCGCGACGACACGCTCCACCGCTCGCTCGCGATCATCGAAAACGGTGCGAGCGATTCGCAGCAAGGGTGCGCCGAGTTCGATTTCGAGTGCACGCGCAGCCTCCACACTCGCCAACGTAGCACCGATGTATTGATCGGCGTGCGCGACGCGCACACCCACTTTGCCGAGCAACTCGAACATCGGCTGCTCGGCCATTTCTTTTGGCGTCACTTTGCGCGCGATATCGAGTGGCACGTACGTCGTGATCAAGCCGAGTGGAACGCCTTGGTGTGTGCGCACGTGCGTCGCGCGCTGCACGAGACCACCTGGCTCGATCGCCAACGCCGCTCGAGTCTCTTCATCGGGCTCGATATCGACCACTTGCAGATCTTGCACGTCGGTCACGGCGGCAAAACTCGCCACCTGACTGCGCACCTCTTCGATATCCAGCGAAGCGGCCGTGCGCGACGCAGAGAGTTGCACGAAAGTACCCCGCCCCTGCTGTCGTACCAGCCAACCCTCACGTGCCAAATGATCGATCGCCTTGCGCACGGTGATTCGCGACACATCAAATAACTGACAGAGCTGGGGCTCGGTCGGAATTTGATCACCGGGCTTGTAAGTGCCGTCGCGAACCCAAGTTCGCAGGGTGACGTAGACCTGGTGATAACGCGGAGTCGCCATTGAGCGAACCGCTTCAGCCGACGAAGGTTTCGATTTCACGATATGCAGTGCCATGTCAGTCGAGTACCAGTCCGCCTGAGAGATTCATGACGGTCCCGGTCACGAAGGATGCCGCAGGACTGGTGAGATAGTCGATGGCATGTGCCACGTCCTTCGGATCACCGATGCGCCCGAGCGGCACACTGGGCCGTAAGCTCGTCAGCACCTCACTCGAAAATCGACCCGTGACCATCGGCGTATCGATCGGCCCCGGCGCGAGGCAATTCACGCGAATGCCCGCGGGCGCCCACTCCTTGGCGAGATAACGAGTGAGATTGATCAAACCCGCTTTGGCCACCGCATAGGCAGGTCCCGAAAGCGAGCTACCACCATTCAAACCGTTGGTGGAAGCGGTCAACACGAGTGTGCCGCGCGTCGCCGCCAGCGCTTCGTAAGACGCCTTTGCCAGCAAAAATGCCGAGGTCAAATTGGTATCGAGGACGCGTTGCCACTCATCGCGCGTAACGGCGGTGAGCGGCCCTGCGCCTGCGCAACCCGCAAGGTGAACGACGTGATCGAGACGACCCCACTCGCTCAACACGCGCTCGATGCAGGCGTGAATCGCCGCCTCATCCGTGACATCGACGCTCATGACACCGACGGGCGCACCACAGGGAATCTCAGCGAGCGCACGATCTGCCGCGAAAACCCTCATCCCGCGCTCACGCAGCTTGGCGACGGCCGCGCGACCAAGACCGCCGGCTGCGCCCGTGACGAGCGCAACCGGTGTGCCGGGAACGGCGGATGTCAACGACATCGAACTCGGACTCAGGCCGCCTTACGCGCGATGAGGCTCGCGTGGATGCCATCGAGCATCGAATAGCGCATTTCCGCTGATGCACGCACGGCAGCGATGGCACGAGTCTGGATTTCGGGCGTCGTCGCATAGCGTGCCGTCAGTTCAAGACCGACGTGCGCATGCTCAGTATCGCCTTCGATATGAACATGGAAGAACTCCATGTCATCGTCGGTGAAGCCCATCTTTCGCATGGCTTCGACATATTTCGGGTACAGCGTCGGCAATTGACCCTCAAGCGCCACCATGATGCCTGCGCAGGACTCACTCAAGTGACGAATACTCGAGAGCTCCCATATCCAGGCACGCATCGCGCGAGTGGTCGGCAAGACCTCGCCGTTTTCCTCGGCACGCAGGATGCGCTCGTCGCTGATACCGCAGGAACGCGCAAACTTGCGCAGCAAATCCGGGTGACGCTTCTCGGGGCAGGCCGGCATCTCTTCACCAAGCAGATTTTCGAGCAGGTGCTGACGCGCATCGAGATCCGGCAGGCGCGCGTAGAGTTGCGCAAATTGCTGCGGGATCGGGTCGATGTAATAGAAATGCTGGATCGCCCACTCACCGAGCTGCGCGCGCGACAGTTCGCCCGCCGCCCAGGCGCGACTGAAGGCATGACCGCCACCGTGCTTAGGCTGACGCGCTGCCTCCAAGGCCGCGAAAAAATCGCTTTGATTCATCATCTTTGACATCGTCATTCCACTCCAACCAGATACGGGTTCATCTCAAATTGTCGGCCAGCGAGTCGAATCGCTGCCCGATAACCAATCAGATACTTTTCGACGTACTTCCTCGGGTACGGTCGCCACCACCGGATATCCCGGTGTGCGCGTTGCATCGATCCCGACCTTGGCCGTGGTGGACACGCCCTCCGGCAAGACGGGATCAAGCGATGATCCGGATAGACCGTCAACCGTGATCACATCGCGCGACCAAAGCACTCGAGTGGCCAACGCCCAAAGCATCGCATCAGGCGAAAAGAGATCGACGTCCTCTTCAACCGCGATGACCGTTTTGACACGTCGATACGCCATCGCCGCAAGCAGCGCATCGCGAACCTCGCCAGGCCCCGGATTCTTGAACTGCAAATACGCGTGGAATCGACGCCCTTCGTTGGGCACGTGCACGTTGACGAGTGACGGCGCCACCGCTTTAACGAGCGAGTAGAGCTTGCCCTCCATCACCATATTGTCGGGCACGAGCATGTCCGTGAGGCCGGAGGCGTAATCATGATAGATCGCGTCCGTTCGACGGGTGATGCACTCCACCTCGAACAAAGGGGCCGTCACCTCGCCGCCGAGGTAACCGGTGTACTCACCGAAAGGACCATCGGGCGAGGTCACGCCCGGTCTTGCCCAACCCTCGATCACGATCTCCGCATCCGCGGGCACCATGATCTTCTCGCCGTGCAACACCGAGGGAACCAGTCGCAGTGGCGCACCCAGAACGCCTCCGGCGGCTTCCCAATGACTCTCGGGATACTTCAATTTCGCTTGGGTGCCGAGCAGCACAGCCGGATGATGGCCGATCCAAAACGCGACCGGACAAGCCTCGCCGCGAGCATGAAACTTGAGCAAGTTTCGCGCGTTATGACTCGCGGGATAGG
>JACCDH010611486.1_pt1 | contig 10787 bp, 5 predicted proteins | sample 7442481 | NCBI WGS metagenome assembly JACCDH01 (sample SAMN15323433, study PRJNA562643) | freshwater metagenome | isolation source: river surface water | place: USA:Blue River Watershed | collected 2017-08-15 | reverse complement strand
GGCAGCCAATGCTAGCAAAGGTCAAAATGTCAGCTTGTAAACCTGCACCGCTACTTGGGTCGGTGGCTGCGAAAGTCATCACTGATGGAGGCATAAGATTTGTCATGAATATAATTGATTGGTAATTTAAGTGATGAGCGAAGATGAGATTTAAAGTTTACATTTTAGCTTAAAAGCTGTTTGTTATTAGGAGATTTTGTTTTAAACCAGATCAATTATTGGTGGTGATTTATCATGATGGTTATTATTTGAATTTAATTATTCTGTACTTGCAAAACAATGTCTTCTTGACAAGTAATTAATATTTTGCTACTATCTTCGTTGTGCCGATTTGAATTTCAGCTTGCGGGCACGTTAAATATACAGCTAAAGCGTGGTGATAACCCGTTTTGGCTAAAGCTGATGCGGGTTTTTTTACGTCTGATGCACGTTAAGCATCGAGGGGATTTATTCCAACTTGCTCACCTCGACATATTGTCAAAACGAGCTAAAAAGGAGTTAAAAAATGAAAAATATTGAAGGATTAAATGAGGTATCTATAACTGGACATTATTCTAAGTGGCCACATTTAAATTTTGAAATTATTATTAATGAAACAAATAAATCAATATGGGAGTTCTACGTTAAATATGCACTTCTAACGACCACTGATGAAACTTACATAAAAGATAATGGATATGGTTTATGGCCGGTAAGAAATTTTCAAAGATACACCTATTTTGATTCAAAAGATAATTACCTTAATGTTCAAGAAATTTACACTTTATTTGGTGATAGATTAGCAAAATTCAAACCCCACGCTAATTCAAAAGTTTATGCTTATTCCAACTTAAATGCTTTTGATGAATGGTTTAATTGCATTTATGATTTCGAATCACAATATGACTATGACCAAAGAAATGAGAGACTATTTCTTAACTGGGAACTGATTGAAAATTCGTAATTGTGCTGGCTACTCAACTTCAAAGCTAATTTTTGCTAAGTAATTGAGGTTGAGTTTCCAATTAAATCATTAATTTAATTTTTTCATACGATCGACCTTTATTTAGGTAAATCGCAATTATCATTAAATCAATGTCTCACAGAGTGAGCTATGAAAATAGTGGAGTTAATTAATAATTTCTAATAACTTATCGAAGCTACTAACTTTAGAAAAGTTCACTATCCCACCACTAATCGTTTTGAAGTGCTCCGTTGCGCAGTGGATTTTTAGCTTTTCAATGGCACGTAAATCCATATCTGAATCAGAGCCTTTGGTTTCCGCTACAAAGTAAATATGACGCACTTTGTCTTTATCAAACACTATGGCCCAGTCTGGGCTGTAGTTGGCAATTGGAGTGGATATATAAAAGCTTTTTGGTAACTTGGCATACACAACAACTTCAACGCTGTTTTCCAGCGCTTTGGCAAAGTCTGCTTCAATGGTGGAGTCTGTAGTCAAAAAGTCATAGATATGTTTTTTGAGTAAGTCAGCATTACGCAAGGCAGACTTATCGTTTGTAAATACTGTTTTCGCGTCATGACGCTCTTCAGTTTTGTGATAAACAATATTGTTAATAATTAAGCTAGCTTTGACTTCATTGATCAACTTGCTGCACTTAGTAATAAATTCTTCTGGGTTTGTACGCACAAGGCCAAACTTGATGGGGCTGATTGCTTTTAATATCTCTACAATCGTTCTACGCTTTAGATTAGTTTGCGCCTCGATCTCACCTACGATGTCATAGCTAGCGTTAGTGTAAACATCCGTTTTTAGTTTATAGTTTTCGCGTGTAGATTCAATCATCAACGCACCATCTTGCATTTGCTCTTTCGAACCATCTTCAAGAGTGCCGGTTCTTACCTCATATGTGCGCGCGCTGATATGCAAGTCTATGTCGATGCGTCCTTTGCTATCCTGAATTAGCTTCTGCGTATCAAACTGCACTTCATAGATAGTTTTAAAGTTAATCTTATCCCAAAGCTCTTGAAACTCTTTTTTCTTAAAATTAGAATTCGTGGATAACACTATGCTTTTGCGTTCATCTTCAGGCATGAACGGCTCATCGGTGTATATAGATTTAAGTAGTTTAGTTACAGACTCACGATAAGGCTCTAAAGCTTCTGGTAAAGGCATAACTCCTTGCTCAATGAGCTCCCTGCCTTTTATTGTGATTTTATCGTCATCATCAATCACATCATGCTTGTAGAGTGTTTTGTTGAGCTTGTTAGCCTCATCGTCCGTTAATCTATGCTCTTCACCACGTTCATTGACTAACATCTTCCCAACAAAGAATTTAACTTCAGCTTTTTTCGGCCTATCTTTAAGTGTTGCCGCAATCTCACTCTGCAGGCCTTTGGCAAAAGCCTCATAGCTTTCCGAAGCAATCACAGTCAGTTTGTTCAACTCATGTACTTGGTCGCCAATCAGCTCAAAGTCTTGGCGGATGCCACGTTTATCGACACACAAACGCATGCCACGTCCTACTTCTTGGCGCCTTCTGGTCTGGCTACCAGTCTCAGCATTTTTAAGTGCGCATATCTGGAAAACGTTAGGGTTATCCCAACCTTCTTTTAAAGCGGAATGCGAGAAAATAAAGCGCGTAGGCTCCACAAAGCTGAGCAAGCGCTCTTTGTCTTTCATGATTAAGTCGTAAGCTGAAAAGTCATCAGAGTCTTCACTGCCACGCTTCACAGTGGGGTCAATTGACTTACCTTTCTTGTCTATTGAGAAATAGCCATTGTGAACACTCTCTGCCTCATCTCTTTTCAGGTATGCAAAATAGTTGGCGGGCATATATCCTTTATGAGTAGTGCTTGGGTCAGTGTCATGCAAATATTGATTATATTCTTCATGAAACAAATCCAAGAAATCATTCACAGCATTTTTGTATTCTTCCTCGAAAATCTTGGCGTAATCGCCCAAAACTTGTTCGCCAACTTCATCATATACACGATACTTTTCAACAGAGTCGATAAAGAACAGGCTAAGCACCTTGATCCCCTTATCAAACAAGTATTTCTCTTTTTGGAGGTGAGACAAAATAGTTTCTCGGATCTGTACCCGACGGAACGCATGCTCATCTCTATCATGCAGAATGTCGCCTGGATAAATGTCTTCACCTTTAACAACTATTTTGTTTAAGTAGCCATTTATTTCAGTGATGGTGCAATTTATATACGCAGGTATTCCACCAGACAACTCATGCAAATTTGCACCTTCAGAAAGCTTTTGTCTTACGCGCTTCACGCCTTCACCTTGGCGCTTTTCAAACTCAACGATGGCATAAGGTGGCTTAGAAGTGCTTAAACTGATTTGCTCAAGATATAAATAGCCCGTGGTGCCTGTAGAGCCTTTTAGGTTAATCCCTTTAACCTGAATTTTTTTCACTAAACGGCGGTTGTAGGCATCTAAAGCATCTAGCCTAAATACCTTGTTGTAATCCACTTTATGGGTGGCTGAGTAGCGTAAGGTAAACAGCGGATTGAAGTCCTGCATGTTCTTCAGCGTTTTTTCGCCATCAACTGATTGTGGTTCATCAATAATCAAAATCGGGTTGGTTTGCGCCAAAATATCAATTGGCTTTCTCGTGCCAAATTGGTCTAGTTCTTGATAGATTCGTCTTGCATCTGCGCCACTGGCGTTAAACGCCTGCGTGTTAATAATCATCACGCTGATGCGACTATCCGATGCAAAGTTTTCAATATCTTGTGGGCGTCCAGAGTTATAAATGAATGGACTAATTTTTTGGCCGTAGATTTCAGAGAAGTGGTCTTGTGTTACTTCAAACGATTTGAATACACCTTCACGAATCGCAATGCTCGGCACAATCACAATAAACTTGCTCCAACCATAACTCTTGTGAAGCTCATACATGGTGCGGATATAGGTATAGGTTTTACCAGTCCCTGTTTCCATTTCAATGGTTAGGTTGAATCCCTGCTTGCCGCCAGCAGGACGTTCAATCTTTTGGCTTTCGTTTAAGTCGTTTAAACGTTGTACAGCCTGAATGTTTTTGAGTACTTGCGCATCCGCAATGACCAATGGGCTGTTACGGTAGCCGATTTCCTCTAACACTTCGGATTCAAACAATCCTTGGTTGCCCTCAGCCGCCAGCTTAGCTTTGCGGATAATTTCTTGGCTAAACTCCAGGGTGAATTTATTTGTTTTAAGTGGTTGTCCATCAAAACAATCCACCACTGCTTTAACGGCCCGTAGCTGAAACCCTTGCTCTTTAAATTGCAGTTTCATTAAAGTACCTTCATCTCAGTTTCTGGGCTGAGTTGTTTGAGCAGTTGTTTTACATTAGTCTTGGCAGTATCGTCTTTAAACCCTGCATCTTTGAAGACAATACGAAGTGGATTTTCTTTGGCAATCTCTTTAGCAAAGGTTTCGTCTATACCATTATCAAAACAAGCAAATAGCGAGTTATTTGCAACTTTAAATACCTTTTTACCCGCTACGCTTGCCTGCTCAATTTTCAGGCTGAGTGGTAAACCCCAATCCAACATCACTTGCGCTAATAAGTCATCTTCAGTGCGGTCTGATTTGACGTTGTCACCAAATAAATCCATTTTTCCTTGATCAAGGTCTTGCGGACGGTAATACACATCCTGCATATTGCTTTCATCAAGTCGATATACTCTAAATCCATAATCAATTTCGGCTGCTGTGTCAGTTTTTATTTTTTTACCGGCGCGACGGATGCGCTCTTTACCTATTTCACAGATATTTTTACGTTCAGCTTTATAAGCTTCGCTTTTTTCATCAGTTAGCTCTGGGATCTGAACCAAAATATATTTACGAAAACCTTGGTCTTCAGCATTAAGTTGCATCAAAGCGTGTGCTGTTGTTGCTGAGCCAGAGAAGAAATCAAGAACAATAAATGAAGTTTCATTGATTGATTGAAATAATTTTTTTAATGTATATATTGGTTTTGGATAATCAAAAACTTTATTACTAAATAAAGCTTTCAGTTCTTCTGTAGCATTTTCATTGTTAACTTCCTTTTCATAAAAGATTGATTTTATTTTTGAAAGTTTGTCCTCCGAGAAATAGTCTTTTTCAAAAACATCATATTCAATTAAGTTGGAACGTTTAACTCCCCTTATTACTAGTTTATTTTTATTTTCTTCAACCGTATTTTTAGCCCAGCGCCATCTACCATCTGATCCATCAGATAATCTTGGCAAAATTTCTTCATAATTTGCATTTTTAGTAGTTGTGATGAAGTTTGTGGCTGGGTCAAAATAAATTGGGTAATATTGATTTGGGGCTTCTTCACGTTTCGAACCCGCGCCACGTTTCCTAAGGCCAATTTCCCTGTAAATGCCATACTCATCTTTTTTATTAAATTCCTCTTCATCTTTTATAAATCCAAGTAAATTCATACTTTTTATATTTTTACAGTAGCACAAAATATATTCATGTTCTGACGCTACAAATTTCTTCGCTTGATTACCCCTTGGATTTGATCTAACTACAAATTGTTCTATAAATGAAGACTCACTAAATATTTCATCACATAGTTTTTTTAAGTTATGCACCTCAATATCATTTATGCTAATAAATATTAAGCCATCATCTGCGAGAAGATTTCTAGCAAGTTTAAGTCTTGGATATATCATGCTTAGCCAGTCAGAGTGGTAGCGACCTGATGATTCCGGATTTACAACCAAGCGCTTGCTTAAGTTGTCTTTTTGCCCACTTTCAAATAACTCTTCTTCTTTGTCTTTGATAAAGTTGTCTTTATAAACAAAGTCATTGCCTGTATTATAAGGTGGATCAATGTAAATAACCTTGATTTTCCCAAGGTAGCTTTCTTGCAAAAGCTTAAGCACTTCTAGGTTGTCGCCTTCAATATAAATGTTCTCGGTGTTATCAAAGTCAAGAGAGTCTTCACGCACTGGTCGTAATGTTTTGTTAGTAGGTATATTTGCCGATACAATTCCTTCACGCTTACCTGGCCACTCTAAGCGATAGCGCTCTTTATTGCCCTCAACCACTGCATGGTTGAGCTCTTGTTTAAGCTTATCAAAATCAATTGTTTTACCTGCTTCACTCTCAGTCACGCAGTTGGGGAACAACTCTGCCAGTTTTTCAAAGTTATGTTGCACTAGGTCTGGCGATTGCATATCGAGTTTGTCAGTTGATGTTTGATTAGCGTCACTCATTGTTTCATCCTGTGTTTTTCTGGTTTTATTTCTAGTTATGCTTGTAATTGTTCTAGCTGTTGCAGCAAGGTTTTAATCTGGCTATTCATTTCAACCTTGCGGTTAAATTGTTTTGCGTTACGCATTTTTCTTTCTAACTGGGCGATCTCTTTTTGTTTTTGTGTAATTAGGCTCAAACGCTCAGTATGCGCTTTAATGTTTTCACCCTCATTAGCGGGGATAGGCATTAAGGCTTTTAGCATTTGCTCATATAAACCGCCTAAGTTTAATGCAATCGGTAATGGTATTTTTAATTGCTCAACTTCTGCCATTGTAAGCCATGGTGAGCTTAAATATTGCTCAATCAGCCACTTGTTGTCATCGTACTCATTCATGCGTTTATAGGCCATTTCAACCCGCATTTTATCTTCAAAAAACAGTTGGTAGAAAATGGGGTGAGGGATGGATTTGTCTATACTCAGCAAAACACCGTTATCTAATTCAGGGGTTTTAAGCTGAATGTTAAATACCTGAATTTCAAATAAGCCTTTTACCGCGGCGAGATTGGTGGTTTCTGGCGAGAGCTTATAAGCCCAAGTGATTTGCTGAGTCTGCGATACAAACGCATACTTCACCGCCCTCGAAATAGAAGCGTGCTCGTAAAACTTGGTTTTAGGGATGTTACGGTTTACGAGGGCTTTTTCGGGAAACCGATAAAAAGGCATGATTAACCTTGCACAACAATAAAACTAATCAACTCAAAATCATCCAAGCCCTGAATCGTGTTGGAGAGAGCGGTAGTTTTGCCAACACTAAATAAGCTATTTAAATCTTTGTCTTCTTTGACTTCAATCATTGATTTAATGGCTTGGTCTAGCAAGTTTGAAGAATGTCCCATCTCTTTGCCATCATAGGTTAATATATTGAATAGCTTGTAGACTTCGTTAATCGGTTTCGACTCACCTTTGCAGGCGGTTCTTGCAAGGTCTAACAAGCGTTTTACCTCGGTGTGGTTGTGAACTACTTCGCCATCATTTGAAATATATATTAAGTAAAACGGATGTAACCTATTTTGCTGATTGATGTTGATTTCTTGATTAATGTTGCGCAGCGTAAAGATAATGCCTGGCTTAAGGCCAATGGCTTCATTAGCCGGCACAACAGCATGCATGCCAGCGGGGAGGTGCTCAAGGTCACCGTTTTCTTTGATGTAATTGAGCAAGTCCATTCTAAAATCGTTGAGGCCAAGGTCGGTAATTGATACGCCTGCTTTTACATCCTCGAGTTCGATCACTTCATCTTGAAGTTTGCGCAATTGTTCGCGGCGATAAGATACGTCGTTAGCCTTGGCGTTAAGCACGTTGTCATCGCCTGTAGCTGTGACGTCGGCAATCATCATGCGGTTTTCTACACGCTCTTTAAGGTTGATATATTCATCAAGTGAAATATCAGGCCAGTAATTCATTAGTTGGATTTTGTCGTTCGGTGAGCCAATACGATCGACACGGCCAAAACGTTGGATAATGCGCACTGGGTTCCAGTGAATATCATAATTAATTAGATAGTCGCAATCTTGGAGGTTTTGGCCTTCTGAGATGCAGTCAGTACCGATGAAAATATCAATCTCCCTTTTTTCATCAGGCAATATTTTGTCTTTTTCTTTTGACCGTGGCGAAAAGAGCGTTAGCAGTGCTTGAAAGTCATACAGGCGCTTTGTGTTATCAGGGCTAATAGTAGAACGCGGTGCATCAGAGCCTGTAACCTTGCCTGAATGTAAGCCGTGTGTTTTAAGAATATGTGGTGCAATATTTTCGTATAAGTAATCTGCGGTATCAGCAAATGCAGTAAAAATTAAGATTTTTTTATTGCTCGGGTTAATTGGATGCTCGACCTTTTGTTTGATCTGCTTAATAAGATGTTGCAGTTTGTAGTCATGTGCAGGAGTAATTCTGCTCATCTCTTTATGCAGTGCATCGATAAATGCCAAATCAGCTTTGAGATCTTCCTCCCAGCGGACAATATCCATATCGGATAGCTTGATTTTTACCTTGCCGCCAATTTCAGTGCCTGCTTGGTTGTCTGATATATCGTCTTCATCAAACTCTAAGTTATCATAACCTTTAGATTGATCCTCAAATCCAGCATCAACGCCAGTTTTCTTAAAGGTCTCAATCTTACTTAGTGTGGCAATATGGTTGTTTTTTAGTTTCTCAAGTGTGAGTCTAAAGGAGTGCACAGAACTCTCAAGCCGCTTAAGCAAGTTGGTAGTCATCAAAGCGACAAGACTTTTTTCACGGTCAACTTGCTTAAATTTCCCGCGACCTTCATTGATGTCTGTATCGTAAATTTCTTCATATTCATCAATGCGACTTGGCAATATGTAGCTTACAGGAGAATAAACACATAGCTTTAATAACGTGAGGTGTTGATAAATTTCATTGAAACTCATTACATCTGAAAGATCAGTGAGCGGGCTATGAAACGAGATTGGTTTTAAGCGGCTTGGGAATTTACCAATATCTGCGGTGTCATAGAACGTCTCAATATGTTTCCTTGAGCGAGCAATAGTGACCCTGTCTAACAATTCAAAAAAGTCAAAGTCTAGAAGCGCTAATATGGCCTCAGCATTGCGTTGTTCTGCAGGTAGATTTGACCAAGTACCGAATGCTGCCTGTGCACGGCTGAAAATGGTTTCTATATCGCGCTCAGTTTTCACTTTATTGCGTAATGTACTAGAGTCACCTTCATACGCCAGTGCCAGCTGGTTTTTTAAGTCCGAAAAACGGTTATTCACAGGCGTGGCAGATAGCATCAATACTTTAGTTTTTACACCTTGCTTGATGACTGTGTTCATCAACTTTTGATAGCGAGTCTCTTTGTCTTTAAAGGCATCGTTATTTCTGAAGTTGTGTGACTCATCAATCACGACAAGATCATAATTGCTCCAGTTGACTTTGCTGAGCGGCATACCAAGTGATTCGCCACTTGTGCGCTGCAAATCCGTATGGCAAAGCACATCGTAATTGAGTCTATCTTTTGCAAGTATATTGGTTGTGAGATTGCGGTTATAAGTAACCCAGTTATCAGCTAGCTTCTTAGGACATAGCACTAGAACTGACTTATTGCGTAACTCGTAGTATTTAATGACAGCCAATGCAGTGAAAGTTTTACCTAAGCCAACGCTGTCGGCCAGAATGCACCCGTTATAGGTTTCTAGCTTATTGATGATGCCCGTGGCGGCATCCTTTTGGAAATTGAATAGCTTGTTCCAGATAACGCTTTCTCTGTAGCCAGTAAGGTCGTTAGGTAATACATCCTCGTTCACCTCATTCAAAAAATCCCTGAAAATGTTGTAGAGCATAAAAAAGTAAATGTGCTCTGGGGAGTTTTCTTGATATGCTGAAGAAATATGTTCACATATGACCTCAGTTACATCCTCAAGCTTTTCTTGATCATTCCAGATTTCGTTAAATAAATTCAGGTAAGTGCTAGTTAAACTAGGCTCATCTATCTTATTTACAATATTCGAAAATGCATCACTTCTTTGATAGCCCAAATCTGCTGCAGTAAATCCTGAAATTGGAAGATATACCGCTTGTTTCTCTTCATTGATGCAAGTCATGAATTGCTGCATCGGCGCTTTGGTTTTATTTGACTTAAAAACGGCTTTACTTTTAATCCAATCAGCACATTCTTTAGCAATCGCTCTTTGAGTTAGTTTGTTTTTAAGCTGAATCTCGAATTCTGTTCCATAAAAGCTTTTTTCTCGCGATACCTTTGGTATATGAAATTCACGAGTTTCTTTTTTTAGTTTGTCAGTAACTTCATTAGGGACAAAAGTGGGTGAGGTAAAAATGAATTGAAAAGAGTCTAATTGTTCCAGCTCTTTTTTTAGCGCTTCGAATGCGTAAATAGAAAAGCAAGAAGCTGCTATCTTAAGCTTTGATTCTTGTTTAATGGACTCTTTAAGATCGTCACCAAGAAGGTTAGTTATGTTATCAATTAACTTCATATCTACTTATAAATCTTTTGAATTTCACTTATTGTCAATTTAAATTCAGATACTAAATTTTGCGGAGATATTAATTCAACGCCACTACCATACTTCATTATATCCATTAACAACTCTCGATGGTCACTAAAGGGTACCTCTATTTCATATGAACCGTCCTGCAAGTATTTCTCTTTTTGATTGGGATGCCACTTTTCACTTGATATCCACTTTGCACGTTCAGGTGTAAATCTTAAGACCGCCCATTGAATATCTTTTCCAGCAAAAATACCATAGCCACTTGCAAGCTCTTCGTCTAATTCATTAGCACTAATGTCATTTGCTTTTGATTCTAATATTTCTGTCATTTTTATAGCGTCTACTGAGAAACTTCTGAGTGCATTTTTAAGATGACACCAAGCATCAAGATACCAATTATCTCGATAGTAAATTAATCTTTGTGGTGATATTTCACGTTGAGTATTTTCATCTTTACTCCGCGACTGGTATTCAATAACTAATCGCTTCCGTTTAACCAATGCCAAGCCTATTTCTTGGAAATGCTCTAGATCGTATTTTCTGGAGCCCATCTTCTCGATCTTCACACGTTTTTGGATTTCTTCGAAAGAACCATCGGAATCTTCAAGCATAGCTAATAGCCTAG
>JACCDH010308490.1_pt1 | contig 10788 bp, 10 predicted proteins | sample 7442481 | NCBI WGS metagenome assembly JACCDH01 (sample SAMN15323433, study PRJNA562643) | freshwater metagenome | isolation source: river surface water | place: USA:Blue River Watershed | collected 2017-08-15 | reverse complement strand
CTTCCTCAGGTTTCTTTTCTATCAATGTCAGCGCCCGCTTCTTAGCTGCGCAGAAGGGCTATCTTGCCATAGAAGGGGCCCTGAGCGTAAATCGGCTAAATCGCTACGCCTGCGAGCGCTTCCTGCAGCGCATCGAAGAGGCCAGGACCTGCTGCGACGGTCAGCTTGCGCGCCCCATCGCCATGCCCAATCTGAGCAAGGTGAGCAACCTGTGCGCCGGCTTCAGTGGCAACGAGAGCACCTGCCGCCCAATCCCACTCTTTAAGCCCTCGCTCGAAGTAGCCATCGAGTGCGCCCATTCCAACATGACATAAATCGACAGCAGCCGAGCCCATGCGACGAATATCGCGAACGCGTGGCAACAAAGATGCCACCATGGCAATTTGTTCAGTGCGCTCGGCAACATCGCAGGCAAATCCGGTACCAAGGAGTGCTCGATCTAATTCAACACCTGATGTGCTGCGAATCTTTTCGCCATTATGAAAGGCGCCACCGCCGCGAACTGCATGCCAGAGCGAATTTATTGTGGGTGCATAGACAACCCCTACAAGTGAGCCCTCATCATCCCGTGCTGCAATGCTGACATTCCATCCGGGTAGTCCGTAAAAGTAATTCACCGTTCCATCCAGTGGATCGATAACCCATGTGATTCCAGATTTGCTTTCGCGGGCTGCCCCTTCTTCGCCGATGATTCCATCATCAGGGCGGGCAGCAAGGATGCTATCGACGATCAGTGCTTCAGCCTTTTCATCCATCTGTGTGGCGAAGTCAATTGCCACGGACTTTTCGGTGAGATCAAAGTGTGCCGGGCGTTGCATCAGGAGTTGACCCGCATTTTCGGCCACGATGCGGGCTAGCGGAAGCAATTCTGAGGCGAGGCGAGAAGTCTCTGGGGTCATATCCGCACTTTATCGGTTATTCTGCGCAACATGAGCGAACTGCGGCTAACGGGTAAGAACCCTGAGGGCACCCATCTCACTCTCACCAATCCAATTGGCGAAGAATTCACCGTACGCATCAGCGACACATTGCGTGCCACGGTCAACCAACCACGTCTTGCTGCGGTGGTGACAAGTGATGATGTTGAGACCATGAGCGTGAAAGAGATTCAGCGTCGACTACGTGCTGGTGAGTCGATGGATTCCATTGCTCGCGACGGTCGCATCAGCGTTGAAAAGGTTGAGCGCTTTGCCGGACCGATCTTGCAAGAGCGCGTCTATATTTTGGATCAAGCTTTCTCGGTGGTCTTACGTAAAGAGAGCGCTCGCGATCAGGAAACTTTTCAAGATGTAGTCGTTGCTCGTTTAGCTCCGATGGGTGTCGATAGCGATTCACTTTCCTGGAACACCTGGCGTATCGATGATGGAACATGGACGATTGATCTTTCATATCCGAATCGCGATGGCCATGGCAGTGCAACATGGAACTTTGATCTCAGCCGTCGTTCAATTACTGCAACAAATGAGAATGCACGTTGGATGCTCGGCCAAGAACCTGCTCCTCGCACTCAGACACCAGGACTCGTTCACTCCGAGCCAACTCATCCTTCACGCATTGTCGATTCGATTCCAGATCCAGAACCAGTTCGTGAAACTCCACGTCTTGTTGCAATCCGTGAAACTCCACGTGAAGAAGATCGCGCTGAGGGAATTTCAGGTCGTGCAAAAGTTCCATCATGGGATGAAATCATGTTTGGACGACCCGCTACGCCTGCATCGCCTGCATCAGAGTTACCTGACAATGATCCAATTGATGACGATTCAGAAGACGATTTCAGAATTTAATTAAAGATAGGCGCGCGATAAAAGTGCGACCGTAGATTCAATCTCACTGGTTCCACCGTGGTGTCCCACCATTTCACCTTCTTTATCTGCACGTGCAGGATCTAATAAGACCAATCCCCCATGAGGAATTGCGATGAGATCTCCCATGCGATCTGAAGCATCTGCAGTGACTACAGCGCCGAAGAGATGGGTTGCAATAGCTTCTTCTCGCGTCAGGATTGTTGCTCGAGTACCAAAGTATTCGCGCCATCTACCTGCGTAATCAAGACGAGCAGATGGAGAATCTGCCGCATCATCAAGGTAAATGTGACGCGCACGTGGCTCGCCCGCAATTGTTGCAACCTCATCAAGCAGAGAGTTATCAACTCCCAATATCAACTTCTCTTCCACATTGATCATTCCGTGATCAGAGGTCAACCAAATACGGGTTCCTCGAGGTAGCTTCATGACTAGCGCTGAAAGAAGTGCATCAATTCCAGTAAGGGCTGCCAACCACTTATCTGACCCAACACCATCGCTGTGACCGGCAGAATCAAGATCATTCACATAGAGATAGACAAATGAAGGAGTTGCTTTAAGTCCTGCCACAGTTTTCTCAATGAGATCGGTTGGAATATTCGCACCGCTATAGGTCGCGCCACGAAATACAGCTTGAGTAAAGCCCGTCGTCTCATATCTTTTTGCTGCAACATGAGTTACCGAAATCGCTTCAGCCTGCGCACGTTCAAATAAAGTTGGTAAGGGTTGCCAAATGGTGGGATCTACACGTTCATCCCATTTAAGTGAATTGAGAATTCTTCCACCACTTCTAGGTACACGAACTGTGTAACCCAACATTCCATGGGCTCCGGGTAGCGCACCTGTCATCAACGTCGCAAGACTTGTCGCAGTTGTTGATGGGAAAGAAGTTCTCAGTGAAGCGGTTGCCGTGAGGGAAGCAATTGTTGGAATGATGCTGGCATATTTTTCGATCACATCAGCACCCAAACCATCGACGAGAAAGAGAAGCTCGCGACCAGCAGGACTTTCCGCGATCTCAAGTCGATTTTCGGCATCGACTAAGCCAAGGGAGGCAAAGATTGATGGCGTGATATCGGCTAAATGCACAGGTATATGTTCTCACGGGTATTGTTGCCGCCGTGAGCATTCATTATTCGGCAGAAGTTGCAGCCGCCCTTAAATCTGGCGCACCGATCGTTGCACTTGAATCAACAATTATCAGTCATGGACTTCCACGCCCATCTAATCTCAGCGTTGCAATTGAAGTCGAAGAGATAGTTCGTGCACACGGGGCTGTACCTGCAACGATCGCCATCCTGGATGGTCTGGTCTGCGTCGGTCTTGACTCAGATCAACTGAAAGAGATTGCAAACCGCGATGACATAGCCAAGGCATCGATTCGTGATCTGGCAGTAATAAGCGCACTCAAATCAAGTGCTGCGACAACCGTAGCTGCGACATCACATATTGCAGGCCTTGCAGGAATTAAAGTCTTCGCAACGGGTGGTCTTGGTGGAGTTCACCGTGGCGCTAATGAATCATTTGACGAGTCGGCAGATCTTGGAGCGCTGGGAAAGCTCGATATTGCAATCGTTTGTGCCGGAGTCAAATCCATTCTCGATGTTGGGGCTACCTTAGAGCGACTTGAAACACTTTCTATTGGTCTCGTTGGATACAAGACCAATGCCTTCCCTGGTTTTTATCTCACGGACTCTGGATTCACGCTTGAACACCGAGCAGAAAGTGCTACAGAGATTGCTGCAATCATCAAGGCTCGTCGCGAACTCAAGACAGATTCGACGGCTTTAGTTGTTGCAAATCCTGTCGAAGAAGAGATGGATCGAAGCCGCCACGATGCAATTCTGGCTAGCGGACTAGCTGGAGCTGCAGCACAAGGGATAACTGGAAAAGATGTCACACCTTTCTTGCTCGAGCATTTCCACACTGCAAGCCAGGGTGAATCACTTAAGGTAAATATCGAAATCATTAAATCAAATAGCGCACTTGCCGCCGATATTGCAGTTGCACTCACAAAGTAGAGCCCATGAGCATCAAGGTTTATTGCATCGGTGACCTGATGCTCGACATCGTCGCTCAAATCCCAACAACACCACGCGATCTGCATCTAGGAAATGACACTCGGACCATAATTTCAACACATGGTGGTGGAGCCGGTGGCAATGTTGCATCTTGGTTAGCTGTACTCGGTAACGATGTGACGATGGTGGGGCGAATTGGAAACGATGCTGCGGGATCTGCCATAACGGCAGAATTTGATGCACTCGGCATCTCTTACGGTGAAATCGTAAAGGATGATCTACATACCGGTGTAGTTATCTGTTTAGTTGATCCATCGGGTGAGCGAACCATGCTTGCAGATAACGGGGCCAACGCCGGCCTCACAATTAGTGATCTACCTTCTCTGCAGAATGTTGATGCCATCTATCTGACGGGATACGCACCGCTAGCTCCTCTCTCACGTCAAGGAGTTTTGGAGATGGTTGGCGCGATTAATGCGCAACACATCCCGATCGTTTTTGATCCTGCAACAGTCGGCGGCATGCAAGGGGTTCCAGTCGAAGAGATTCTTTCGTGGTGTGCCCTCATGGATACAGTCATCATGAACGAAGAGGAAGCAATTTACTTAAGCGGATTGAGTGATCTTGAAGCAGCACTCAATTTTTTCGTTGAGAACACTCCTCGCGCAATAATCAAACGTGGATCTGCAGGTGCAATTGGTCTTGAGCGAGGTGGTCAGATCATCTCTATCGCTGCTCGCACCACGGCGGTAGTCGATACAACTGGTGCTGGAGATGCATTTGCCGCAGGCTTTATTGATGCATTCACGGGTGGACGCGACTTTTCGTATGCGATGGAGCGAGCTACTGCCGTTGCCGGCCACTGTGTTGCAATCGTCGGTGCTAGAGGGCGTGTAGGTACACAGATTTAGCCCTACCTCTTGGCACAATTCACGCCATGGCAACAGCAAAGAAGACCACAGCAACTAAAGGCAAAAAGGCAGCGGCGGGACCAAAGCCTGGAGAGTTTGCCGGCAAGATTGTTGATATCGATGTCTCATCAGAGATGTCAGAGTCTTTCCTTGAATATGCGTATTCAGTAATTTATTCACGAGCACTTCCTGATGCACGTGATGGTCTTAAGCCAGTGCACCGTCGCATCTTGCACCAGATGGCAGATATGGGACTTCGCCCAGATCGAGGCCATGTAAAGAGCGCACGTGTAGTTGGTGAAGTAATGGGTAAGTTGCACCCACATGGTGATGGCGCGATCTATGACGCACTCGTGCGTATGGCGCAATCTTTCTCAATGCAACTTCCACTCATTGATGGTCATGGAAACTTTGGTTCACTCGATTCAGGTCCGGCTGCGATGCGTTACACCGAGGCTCGTTTAGCATCGGCCGCCCTTGCAATGGTCGCTGAATCAGATGAGAACACAGTCGACTTCGGCCCTAACTACGATGGACAGCTCTCTGAGCCACTCGTACTTCCTGCTGCATATCCAAACTTGCTCGTTAATGGCGGTTCTGGCATCGCTGTAGGTATGGCGACAAATATGGCTCCTCACAACCTGGGTGAAGTTATCGCTGCAACAAAGTTTCTCATTGATAATCCAAAGGCGACTCTGAATCAACTGATGAAACACATTCAAGCTCCCGATTTTCCAACTGGCGGAGAGATCGTTGGCATTGAAGGCGTACGCGAGGCATATGCCACGGGTAAGGGATCATTTAAAGTCCGCGCAACTGTTGAGATTTCAAAAGTTACTTCACGCAAAATGGGAATCATCATCAAGGAATTGCCATTTAACATTGGCCCAGAAAAAGTTGTTGAACGCATTGCAGATCTTGCGAAAGCAAAGAAAATTCAGGGAATTTCAGACATCATCGACCTCACAGATGGCCAGACTGGTACCAACGTTGTAATCGAGCTTAAGAACGGCTTTGAGCCTGAAGATGTTCTTGAAAAGCTCTACAAGTTAACTCCTATGGAAGATGCTTTTGCGATCAACGCAGTCGCCCTTGTAAAAGGTCGCCCTCAGACCTTGGGACTTAAAGAGTTGCTTCAGGTCTTTATCGATCACCGCATCGAGGTTGTAACCCGCCGCTCTGAATTTAGAAAAGCCAAAGCCACTGCCCGGTTGCTCATGGTTGATGGTCTTCTCAAGGCAATTATCGATATCGATAAGGTCATCAAGATCATCCGTGGCAGCGAAGATGCAACTGCTGCAAAAGCTTCATTAATCAAGGATTTCAAACTCAATGATGAGCAGGCCACATATATCCTCGATATGCCACTTCGTCGCTTAACCAAGATGAGCAAACTTGAACTTGAAAGTGAACAGAAAGAGTTAAAAAAGATCATTGCCGATCTCACTACTCTACTGAAGAGCGATGAGAACATCAGAGCACTGATCTCAACAGAGCTCACCGCAGTTGCTAAGTCCTATGCAACACCTCGCCGTACACGTATTGGTGAATAAGTAACCAATTTCGTACCTACTGCCACTGTGTGGGAGACTTACGCAAATGATCGCAACTACCGCCCTTGAGCTTCGCGCTGGGGCCAGACTCCTTGTTTCTGGAGTCAACGTTCGAATCAATCACGGAGATCGCATCGGCTTTGTTGGACGTAACGGTGCAGGAAAATCTACCCTTGCAAAAGTTCTAGCGGGTGAGACTCTTCCTGCGGGAGGCGCTGTACAGCGCACCGGCAAGATCGGATATCTCCCCCAGGATCCACGCACTGGTGAAGACCAAGGCACAGTTATTGAGCGAATTCTCTCTGCGCGAGATTTAGATCAAATCGCAGCACGCATGACCCAAGTCGAACAAGAGATGGCAACAACTGAAGGTGCCGCACTTGAAAAAGCGATGGAGCGTTACACCCGCGTCGATGCGGAGTTTCAAGCAGCTGGTGGTTACGCCGCAACTGCCGAAGCAGAAGCGATCGCAACTTCACTGGGCGTATCTGAAGCAGTCTTCGGCAATCAACTCGACACACTCTCAGGTGGTCAGCGTCGCCGTATCGAACTCGCTCGTATTCTCTTTTCAGGTGCTGAAACACTTTTGCTAGATGAACCAACGAACCACTTAGATGCTGATTCCATCATTTGGTTGCGCAACTACCTCAGTACTTACTCAGGTGGATTAGTAATCATCTCCCACGATGTAAACCTCATTGAACAGGTTGTAAATAAGGTCTTCTATATTGACGGAAACCGTAACGTGATCGATGTCTATAACTTGGGCTGGCGACAGTATCTCCTGCAGCGCGAACAAGATGAACATCGTCGCAAGAAGGAGCGCGCCAACGCCGAGAAGAAGGCTGAAATCTTGCAGAAGCAGGGCGAGAAGATGCGTGCTAAAGCATCCAAGGCAACGGCTGCGCAAGGCATGTTACGTCGTGCAGAAAAGCTACGTTCCTCCCTTGATGATGTACGCGTTAAAGATAAGGTCGCAAAACTTCGTTTTCCTACCCCAGCACCTTGCGGAAAGACTCCCCTATCTGGCGAGGAACTATCCAAAAACTATGGTTCCCTCGAAATCTTCACCGACGTTTCTTGTGTTATTGATAAAGGTTCTCGCGTTGTCATCTTGGGACTTAACGGCGCTGGAAAAACAACCCTGCTTAAGATTCTTGCTAACCAACTCGAGTCAGATACTGGCAAAGTCGAACATGGCCACGGCTTAAAGCTTGGTTACTACGCCCAGGAACATGAAATGCTCGATTTTGAACGCACAATCCTCGAAAACATGATGTCCTCAAAAGATGACCTCCGAGAGCCAGAAGCGCGTAACGTTCTTGGTTCATTCCTATTCGTCGGAGACGATGTACATAAGCCAGTTAAAGTCTTATCTGGTGGAGAGAGAACACGCCTTGCGCTAGCTACCTTGGTTGTCTCGGCAGCAAATGTTCTCTTGCTTGATGAGCCAACAAATAACTTAGATCCTGCATCTCGCGAAGAGATCTTGGGTGCACTCGGTGAATATCAAGGCGCAGTAGTGATGGTTTCCCACGATGAAGGCGCTGTACAAGCCCTTAAGCCAGAGCGTGTGATCTTGCTACCTGATGGTGATGAAGATATTTGGAAAGACGAGTACTTCGACCTAGTCGCAATCGACTAATTACGCGTCGATTCGGTCGCGATCGATTTCAGCCGTTGAGATAAATTCTTTACGTGGTGCAACATCGTTACCCATCAAAAGTTCAAACATCTTCTCTGCAGCTGATGCATCGCTGACTGTGATGCGGCGAAGTGTGCGGGCATCTGGATCCATCGTTGTTTCACGAAGCTGATCAGCATCCATCTCACCAAGGCCCTTGTAGCGCTGGATAGGCTCTTTCCACTTCTTGCCAGATTTAGTTAGCTCAGCGGTAACTTTCTTCATCTCATCATCAGAGTAGGTATAGATGTACTCACCCTTCTTACCGCCGCCGCCCATGGTTTCAATACGGTGCAATGGCGGGATAGCGGCAAATACGCGACCGGAGTCGATCATTGGACGCATGTAGCGATACAAAAGTGTGAGTAAGAGACAGCGAATGTGTGCTCCATCAACGTCAGCATCAGACATCAAAATCACGCGACCATATCGTGCATCATCTAGTTCAAATGACTTGCCAGAACCCGCACCCAAGACCTGAATAATTGACGCGCACTCAGAGTTATCGAGCATCTGTGAAAGCGAAGCCTTCTGTACATTCAGAATCTTTCCGCGGATAGGCAAGATTGCTTGGAACTCTGAGTTACGTGCAGCCTTAGTAGTGCCCAGCGCTGAGTCGCCCTCAACAATAAAGAGCTCAGTACGAGTGACATCTTCTGAGCGGCAATCTGCCAACTTGGTTGGCAGTGATGATGATTCCAACGCATTCTTGCGGCGCTGCAGATCTTTATGGGCACGAGCTGAGATGCGAGTGCGTGAGGCACCGACAACCTTCTCCATAATTAACTTGCCGTTGGCTTTTTCAATGCGCTTTGTCGTTGCAAAGAATTCTTTGAGTTTGTCGGCCACTACAGCTGAAACAATTCGGGTGGCGGCTGCAGTGCCAAGTACTTCCTTGGTCTGACCTTCAAATTGAGGTTCGGACATGCGCACTGTGACGACGGCGGTGAGACCCTCCATCACATCATCCTTGATAACATCCGCTTCATTCTTCTTCAAGAATCCGGCAGAACGCATCGCTTCATTAAATGCTTTGGTGATGGCGCGCTCGAAACCTTGAACGTGTGTTCCACCCTTTGGCGTAGCAATGATGTTCACGAAGGAGCGAAGCGTTGTATCAAAGCCCATTCCCCATTTGAGTGCGATATCGACTTCCATATCGCGCTCGACCTCTGTTGAGACCATGTGGCCCTTGTCATCTAATACAGGAACTGTCTCTTGATAATGACCGGTTCCGTAAATACGTATAACGCTTCCAACTGGTTCATCTGGCTGTAAGAAATCGCAGTACTCAGAGATTCCACCTTTATGGAAAAAGGTTTGAGTTGTTGGAGTCTTGGTGCGATTGTCATTGACGATCAAAGTCAGGCCAGGAACTAAGAATGATGTTTGGCGCGCACGAGCGTAAATTTCTTCGATATCAAGGCTAGCTTCCTTTAAGAAGATCTGCCTATCGCTCCACCACTTAATACGCGTACCGGTAACTTTTGCGGAAACTTTTCCAATGGTGCGCAAACCTGATTGCGGTGTGAACTCTGCCTTTGGACCTTCACCGTCGAAGATGCCAGCTTCACCGCGGCGAAATGACATCCAGTAAATTTTTCCGTTGCGATCAACTTCTGCATCAAGACGTTCGGCAAGTGCGTTTACTACAGATGCACCCACACCATGGAGACCACCTGATGCTGCGTAGGATCCACCGCCGAATTTTCCACCCGCATGTAATTTAGTAAGAACAACTTCGACACCAGTGAGGCCAGTCTTAGGTTCTTTATCTACTGGGATTCCACGACCATCATCGTGTACTTCAACTGATCCATCGGCTTCGAGATTGATATCAATTTTCTTGCAATGTCCAGCCAACGCTTCATCAACTGCGTTATCAATGATTTCCCAGAGGCAATGCATAAGGCCACGTGAATCAGTAGAACCGATATACATTCCAGGGCGCTTGCGAACGGCATCAAGGCCTTCAAGAACTGCTAAATCTTTGGCGGTATAGCTATCTATTTCGGCACCCGGGGCGGTGAGATCGAGCTGTGCTCCCTCGTCATTGGAATCTTTTTTGGCAGCCATGGGTGCAAAGATTAGCCAGCGAACTCTTTGCAGGTGCGTAAACGCGCCGAGAGTTATCTCAATAAGTGGGAAAAGCTTCTAAATGCTGTGAGATACCTATCTCAACGCCAAAATTTCTTTGGAAATCAGCAGGCGGGGAATATTTATAGATGGCATGATGTTCCATACAAAGTACCCAACTGGAGTACAGATCATCACCGTGATGATCTCTAGGCAACGATCGGAGAGCGCGATGAACGAGCAAGTTATCCTCGAATCCACACCTCTAAATGCCCTTGATAGGTGCGATCGATGTGGAGCCCAAGCATATGTTCGTGCCATTTTGCTTAATGGTGGCGAACTCTTGTTCTGCGCGCACCACGGCAAGGAATATGCCGAAAAACTCAAAGTTGTAGCAGCGAAGATTCAGGATGAATCAGAGAAGCTGGTAGAAAGTAAGTAGCTACTCTTTCGTTAAACCCTTGTGCGAGCCATCGCACAAGGGTTTTTCTTTTGATTGACCACAACCGCAGAACTTAATCTTCTCCACTGTTTCAAGAATATTTCCTTCTGCATCAACAAGATCGACAGCTCCGGTAACGCGAATAGAGCCGCTCTTTGGGTTGACGAAGATTTGTGGATTACTCATACGTGATTGCTCTTAATCGAGATAATCTCGCAGTGATTGCGAACGTGATGGGTGGCGTAGCTTGGACATTGTCTTGGATTCGATCTGGCGAATACGTTCACGAGTTACTCCGT
>JACCDH011320650.1_pt1 | contig 10789 bp, 11 predicted proteins | sample 7442481 | NCBI WGS metagenome assembly JACCDH01 (sample SAMN15323433, study PRJNA562643) | freshwater metagenome | isolation source: river surface water | place: USA:Blue River Watershed | collected 2017-08-15 | reverse complement strand
CTGCAGTGATAACTGCAGTGACACGAACGGTGATCAAACCGTCGTGGGTCGTTAGCTCAGTTGGTAGAGCAGCGGACTTTTAATCCGTTGGTCGCAGGTTCGAATCCTGCACGACCCACCACCCATTGCAGGGCCTGCATCGCGAGATGCAGGCCCTTTTTCTTGGCGGGTCGGGTGTGCGGGCCCGTCCACGCACGAACTTGCGCCCGCAACGCCTCCAAGTCGGGTTCAAGTCCGACGCCGGGCAGCCACCGCCGCGCCCAGGATGGCCCGCCATGGACACCCCTGAGATCCATGCGCTGCTGGTGGACGACGACCCGGTGATGCGCGACCTCCTGTCCGCGATCCTCGTGGACCGCGGGTATGCGGTGGACTGCGCGGCCGATGGCCAGGACGCGCTCGGCCTGCTGGAGGGCAGCGACCACAACCTCGTCGTCACCGACCACTACATGCCGGTCATGGACGGCCTGAGCCTGTGCCGGGCATTGCGCCAGCGGCTGCGGGGGCGGCCCTATGTGTACTGCATCATGCTCACCGCCGCCGACGACGAGGCCACCCTGGTCGCGGCGATGGAGGCCGGCGTCGACGACTTCCTGGGCAAGCCCCTGCGCGAGGCCGAACTGGGCGCCCGTCTGCATGCCGCCGAGCGCGTGCTCGCCCTGGAGGCCGGCCTCGCGAACCGCAACCGCGAACTCGGCGAGGCCTATGCCCGCGTCCGCCGCGAGCTGGAGATGGCGCGCGCGCTGCAGCGCGGCCTGCTGCCCGCGCCGGCGCAGTTCGCCGGCGCGCGCTTCGACTGGCTGTTCCAGGCCTCCAGCTACGTGGGCGGCGACACCTTCGACTATTTCCAGGTGGGGCCCACGCAATTGTGCTTCCACGTCGTGGACGTGGCCGGCCACGGCGTGGCAGCAGCCATGATGGCGTTCAACGCGCAGCACCAGCTGCGGGCCCTGTCGCAGCAGGTCGCGCGCACGCTGCTGGCGCAGGGCCGCAGCCTGTCGGAGACTGCGGTCCATGTGGTCAGCGACTACAACCGGCGCGTGCTGCAGTCCAGCCGCGACCCCAGCCACTACCTCACCTTGCTGTACGGCCTGGCCGACCTGCGCGCGGGGCACGCGGCGCTGGTGCAGGCGGGGCATCCGCCGGCGCTGCTGGCCGCCGCGGGCAGCGAGGATTTCCGGCCGGTGGGCGAGGGCGGCCTGCCCCTGGGCATCGTGGACGACGGCGGCTTCGAGGCGCGCGACATCGCCCTGTCACCCGGCGCGCGTCTGGCCCTGTACTCCGATGGCGTGACCGAGTGCCGCAACCGTGCCGGCCAGGCCTTTGGCACCGAGCGGCTGCGCACCTTGCTCGCGCAGCAGCGCCGCGCCCCGCTGGCGGGTACCGCCCGCGCCCTCGACCGCGCCCTGGCCGGCTGGCACGACACCGGCCTGGACGACGACATCACCTTTCTCACCCTGGAGGCTGCATGAGACTGCGACGCGTCCACATTCCCTGCGTCAACCGGTTCGCCGCACGGGCGCCCGCCGGCCTGCTCGCGGCCCTGGCCGCGCTGGCCCTGCCCACGGCCGATGCGCAGGATCGCCGGGTGCTGCCCGACGAGCCGCGCGACGCGCCTGCCACGCAGCGCCGCCGTCCCGTGTCGGTGCGGCTGGGGCTGGACTACCCGCTGCGCGCCCATGAAGACACGCCCGAGGCCTCCATCGGCGCCGGCGCCCAGGGCGCGCCCGCCGTGTCGCCGACGGCCCAGGCCGCCTTGCGCTGGACGCCCATCGACGGGGCACCGTGGTTTGCCCAGGCCACCTTCCTGCGCTACCTGCGCCCCAGCCTCAAGCGGCCGTGGAACCCGGAGTTCACCTACGGCTTCGGCTTTGACGACTGGCGCCCCTTCACCTGGAGCTTCACCTACGCCAACTACAACGGCAACCGCCTGGACCCGGACCGCGCCAACGGTGAGCACCGCTGGAACTTCGAGCGGGGCACCTGGACGGCGGCATGGAAGTTCAGCCTGCCCGAGGCCTGGAAGCGCGACACCACCGACCAGTTCGGGTGCAGCGCGGGCCTGAACCTCACTCCGCGCTACACCGAGGCCTCGACCGCGGCGCAGCGGGACTGGAAGCGGTCGCTGGCGCTGGGCTGCCGGTACGCGCTGGGCAGCGGCTGGTTCGTCCGCTTCACGGCGATCCACTGGCCCACGGGCAGGCAGCAGCAGCCCTGGGACCCCGACTTCACCTACGGTTTCGGGTATTTCAACTGGCAGCCGGGGGGCTGGTCCGTCCAGTACAACAATCATTCGGGCAACCGCTGGCCAGGGCGTGACCGGGCGCCGCGCCAGGGCACGTTCCGCAACGGCAGCATTTCGGTCTCGTGGAACCTGCCGTGGTGAGCGTCGCTGCCGCAAGGGAGAGGGCACTGTCATGGATCTGATCGAAGTCGAACACCGCGAGGGCGTCACCGTCGTCGCGCCCGCGGTGCCACGGCTGGACGCCGCCGTCGCGCCGGCTTTCCGGCAGGCCGTGGTGGACCGCGTGGCGCGCGGCGAACGCCGGCTGGTGCTGGACCTGGGCCGTGTGGAGTTCATGGATTCCAGCGGCCTGGGCGCCCTGGTGTCCATCCTCAAGGCGGCGGGCTCGCAGGGGGCGATGGCGTTGTGCCAGGCGGGCGGCTCCGTCCTCGGGCTGCTCACGCTCACGCGCATGGACCGGGTCTTTCGCATCGTGCCCACGCGGGACGAGGCCGTGGCCCTGATGGCGGCCGCCCCCACCGGCTCCTGAGATGGCTCCGCCCGGCGTCCGCCTCGAGGTCGAGGGCACGCTGGAAGCCGTGTCCCGCGCCGTCGCGGACCTGCGGCGCCGGCTGGACGCCCTGATCGCGCCCGATGCGCCGCAGGACTGTGCGGCCATCGAGCTGGGCGTCGCCGAGGTGCTGACCAACATCGTGCAGCACGGCCAGGTGCCCGGGTCCATCGAGGTCGAGTGCCTGCGCCGGGAGGACGCGGTCGAGGTCCTGGTGCGCGATGCGGGGCGGCCCATTCCCTTCGAGCGGCTCCTGCAGGCGGGCCCCGCCAGCTTCGACTTCGACCCGGCCGACCTGGACCGCCTGCCGGACCACGGCATGGGCCTGGCGCTGGTCAAGGCGCTGTTCCACAGCCTCGACTACCAGCAGGCCGGTGGGCGCAACCTGCTGCGGCTGCGCCGGCAACTGCAAGGCCACGGCCCCTGATCAACCCGCAGGCGCCCGACGGGTGCGCAGGGTTGCCTTGCGGGTGTTGCGTCCTGTTGCGCCCCCGGGCGCGCGCTCGGGTCAAGATGCTCCGGCCACAGGGAGTCGCGTTTGAGCTTCTACTTCGAACGGTTCGAGCACCGCCGTCCGCCGCCGCCGCTGCCGCATGCACCCGGCATCGCACTGGCATGGCAGTGCCTGGCCCTCCTCGCCCTGGTGCTGGGCGCCAACTACATCCGCTGGCGCTGGACCGAGTCCCTGAACTGGAACGCGCTGTGGTTCGCCCTCCCGCTGGTGGTGGCCGAGACGCTGGCCTACCTGGGCCTGGTGCTGTTCGCCTTCAACATCTGGCTGCAGGAGGACCCGCCCGCGCAGCCGCCGCCCTCGCGCATCGGCGAGTGCACGGGCGAGGCGGCCGGCGAGCGCAACGGCCCCCTCGAAGCCGGGGCAGACCCGGGCCGCCACGAATCCCGCCGGCCCGTCGGCGTGGACGTGTTCATCACCACCTACAACGAGGAAGAGGAACTGGTGCGCCTGTCCATCCGCGAGGCCAGGGCGCTGCGCTACCCGCACCCCCTCGACCTGCGCATCCACGTGCTGGACGACGGCAGGCGACCGGCCATGCGGCAGGTGGCGCAGGACGAGGGGGTGAACTACATCACCCGCGACAACAACATCGGCTTCAAGGCGGGCAACCTGCGCAACGCGATGGAGCAGACGCACGGCGACTTCATCGTCATCTGCGACGCCGACACCCGCCTGTTCCCCAGCTTCCTGGAGAGCACCCTGGGCTACTTCCGCGACCCGGACGTGGCCTGGGTGCAGACGCCGCAGTGGTTCTACGACATCCCCGAGGGCGAGGCCCTGCCGGACTGGCTGCGGCGCCATTACGGTCGCCCGGGGCGCTGGCTCGGCGTGCTGGCGCAGCGGCTGGTGGGGCCGGTGCGCGTGGGCGAGGACCCGTTCATCAACGACCCCAGGATGTTCTACGATGTGATCCTGCGACGGCGTAACTGGTGCCACGCCTCGTTCTGCTGCGGGGCCGGCTCCATCCACCGGCGCGAGGCGGTGATGCAGGCGGCGCTGCGCAGCTTCGCGCTGACGGTGGACCGGCAGGCCGAGGGCCAGGCCCGGCGACAGGCCAGGGCCGCGGGGTCGCCCGGACTACGGCAGCGCCAGGACCTGGCCGACCACCTGCGCGCCCAGGCGGCGCTGGCCGAGGAGCTCACCCCGTACAAGTTCCACGTGTCGGAGGACATCTATACCTCCATCGTCCTGCACAACGACCCGGCGCGGCGGTGGAAGTCGGTGCTGCACCCGGGCGTGGAGTCGCGCATGCTGTCGCCGCAGGATCTGCTCACGTGGGTGATCCAGCGCTTCAAGTACGCCGGCGGCACGCTGGACATCGCGCTGCGCGACAACCCGCTGCTGCGTGGCGGCATGACGCCCGCGCAGCGGCTGATGTACCTGGGCACCTTCTGGTCCTACCTGGGCTGCCTGTGGAACACGGTGTTCCTGGCCGCGCCCATCATCTACCTGTTCACAGGCGTTCCGCCGCTGTCGGCGTACTCCACGGCCTTCTACCTGCACGCCATCCCCTTCATCATCGCCACCGAGCTGGCTTTCATGTTCGGCACCTGGGGCATCCGCAGCTGGGAGGGCAAGTCCTCCTACCTGTCCTTCTTCTCCATCAACCTGCGGGCGCTGTGGACGGTGCTGCGCGGACAGAAGATCAAGTTCCACGTCACACCCAAGGAGCGCCAGGAGGGCAACCACCTGGGCCTGGTGCTGCCGCAGCTGGGCGTGATCGTGCTGACCGTGGTGGGCCTGCTGCAGGCGGCCTGGCGGGTGTTCGTGGGCGGGGCGGGGCACGAGTTGCCCAGCCTGGTCCTCAACACCGCCTGGGGGCTGAACAACGTGCTGGCCATGCTGCCCATGGTGCGGGCGGCGCTGTGGCAGCCCTTGCCGCCGCCCGAGACCGAGGCGGCCTGAGGCGCGCGCCGGCCCGTACCCAAGGAGCAAGCCATGCCGTCGAACCTGGTCCATGCGCGCAGTTCCATCGCCTGGATCGTCACCGTGCTGGTGGCCTTCGGGGCGGTGTGGTGGATCGAGCGCGCGTCCAGCCGCACGCTGATCGACCGCAGCGCCTGCCCGGTGGCCACCGGCACCCCCACTGCCGGTCCACGCCCGCCGGCAGCGGCGGCCAGCGGGGCGGCGCCCCTGGACATGAGAGGACGATGATGCCCGACACCCCCCTGCGGTTCTCCGCGATCCTGTTGATGGCGGCCGGCCTGGCCGGCGCCGCCCTGGCGCAGTCCTCGGGCACCGTGCCCGACGTGTCCCCGCCCGGGGCCACGGCCCCGGCGGCGCCCCCGGGCCCGGCTGCCTGCCCGGCGGACCCCGTCCCCGCGGCGCGCTACCCCCAGCGCAGCGGCGAGCTGAGCGCGCGCGAGATGGCGATGGCCCGCGCGGCCTGGAGCTACTTCGAGCGCAACACCCAGTCCACCGGCCTGGCCAATTCGGTGGAGGGGTATCCGTCCACCACGATGTGGGACACCGCCGCCACCCTGGCTGCGCTGGTAGCCGCGGGCCAGCTGGGGCTGGTCACCCGGCAGGAGGCCGACCAGCGGATGGCCCGCCTGCTGGACACCCTGGGCCGGCTGGAACTGTTCCGGGGTGAAATGCCCAACAAGGTCTACAACACCAGCACGCTGGCCAAGGCCAACTACGCCAACCAGCCAGGCGAGATCGGCTTCTCCGCGATCGACATCGGCCGCCTGCTGACGTGGCTGCGCATCGTGAAGGAGCGGTACCCGCAGCATGCCGATGCCATCGACCGGACCGTGCTGCGCTGGAAGTTCGACCGCATCGTCTCCTCCACGGGCGACCTGTACGGCGCCGCGGTTGACCCGCGGGGCAGGACCGTCTACCTGCAGGAGGGCCGCCTGGGCTACGAGGAGTACGCGGCCCGGGGCTATGAGCTTTGGGGTCTGCGCACGGCCAGCGCGGCCCGCGCCGAGCCCCTGTCCACCACCCTGATCCACTGCGTGCCGGTGCCGCACGACGGACGCGATCCGCGCCGCTGGCAACAGAACGACTACGTGGTCACCGAGAGCTACGTGCTGGATGGACTGGAATTCAACTGGGACCAGACGCTGGACCGCGACGGCGACGACCGCCGGCACACGCACCCCTTCATGGCCGGCTTCGCCCACCGGGTCTACCAGGCCCAGGAGAACCGCCACGCCGCCACCGGCATCCTCACGGCCCGCTCCGAGCACCAGCTCGACGACGAGCCCCACTTCGTCTACGACACGGTCTACACCAACGGCCGGCCCTGGAACACCATCACCGAGCGGGGCCAGTCCGTGCCGCAGTTCGCCGCCGTTTCCACCAAGGCGGCCCTGGGCATGTGGGTGCTGTGGCGGTCCCCCTACACCGACCGCCTGTTCGCGGCCACCGCCGACCTGCGCGAGCCCGGCCGCGGTTTCCACGAGGGCTTGCTGGAAAACGGCAAGGGCCCGATCCGGGCCTTCACCGCCAACAACAACGGCGTCATCCTCGAAGCCTTGCTGTACAAGGCGCAAGGCAAGCTGCTGAAGTGGGGCCCGCCGCGCGAGGGGCTGTGGGAGCGGTCGCGGCGATGAACGCCCCCCGTGCGGCCCCGGCCGCGCCCTGGCGCTACCCCGACACCGGCGCCACGCGCGACCTGCGCATCGACTTCATGCGCGGCTTCGTCTTCGTGATGCTGTTCACCTCGCACTTCCCCGGCTTTTCCTGGATGGCGCTGGTGGGGTGGGAGCGCTTCGGCGTGGTGTCCTCGGCCGAGACCTTCATCGGCCTGGCCGGGTATGTCACGGGCGCGGTCTACGGCAAGCGGCTGGCCCAGGAGGGCCTGTCCTCGGTCGCCACCCGCCTGTTCGCGCGGGCTTGGACCCTGTACAAGATCGCCTTCCTCGTCACCGCCTCGGTGGCCCTGCTGCGGCTGGTGCCGGGGCTGGACGTGCGCGAGCTGACCACCTTCACCCACCCCGCCACGCGCGAGGTCTACCCGCTGTACCCGCCCGCCGGCATGGGCTTCATGGCCAACCTGCTGCACGTGGTGATGCTGCGCGCCGGGCCGCACCAGTTCCAGGTGATCGGCCTGTACGTGGCGCTGTTCCTTCTCACCCCCGTGATCTTCTGGGCGCTGGACCGGGGACGCACCGGATCGCTGCTGGTGGTGAGCTTCGGCCTGTGGTTGCTGAATTTCCTGCTGCTGGAGACGAGCCGGGGCACGGCGCAGTGGCGGGTGACGGGATCGCAGTTCGAGTACGCCTTCCCGCTGGTGGCCTGGCAGTTCATCTTCGTGTGCGGGGTGGTGCTGGGGTACCGGCGGCGCGAGGTGTTCGCCTTCTTCCGCACCCGGGGCGGGCGCCTGGTGCTGGCGCTGTGCTTCACCGCCTCGCTGGGGTTCATGCTGTTCTCGCTGAACCACCCGCTGGTGGAAATCCCGCCCTGGGCGCGGCTGCACTGGATCGATCCCGAGCGGTTCAACGCCTGGTACGAGCACGGGTTCCGCAAGTACAACCTCGGCCCCGGCCGGTTGTTGAACAACGCCGTGCTCCTGCCCGCCGTGTTCGCGGTCCTCACCCTGGCCTGGCGGCCGGTGGAACGCGCGCTGGCCTGGCTGTTCGTGCCGCTGGGCCAGGAGTCCATGTACGTGTTCTTCGTCCACGTGTACCTGATCCTGGCCGTGAGCAACCTCGGCCTGGACCGCACGGGGCCGTGGGGCAACACCGCGGTGCAGGTGGGCGCGTTGCTGCTTTGCTGGGCGATGGTGAAGACGCGGTTCCTGTTCCGGTGGGTGCCGCGCTAGGGACCCGGGGGCGCTTCGGCGATGGCCTCGTCGATGCGCGCCGTGAGGTCGACGAGGCGGGCGTGCAGGGCCTGCAATGCAGGGCCCGAATCGTTCCAGCCCCCTGGTTCACCCGCGCCTTGGCCCAGGGCCTGGGCGGCGCGTTCGGCCTCGCGCGCGGCATCGCCTACCGCTTCCATCCCCAGCGTGCCAGCCGTGCCGGCCAGGGCGTGCAGCAGCAGGACCAGGGCCTTCAGGTCGGCCTGTCGCGAGGGGCCCACGGGCGCATCCAGGCATGCCCGCAGCAGCGCCTGCGCCCGCGCCAGCCGGGCGGGCAGTTCACGCCGGAAGTCCGCGGCCACGCGGGCCAGGGTGCGGGCCATGCGGGCCTGGCGTGCCGGATCCATCGGGGTATCGTAGCCCCGGCGGCGCCATGCGCGTGTCAGCCGATGTGACCAGGCCGGCCATGCGCAGGCCGTTCCCTCGGTCAGGCGCAGGCCCTCAGGCCAGGCTCACGGTCTCGGTGTAGAACGGCAGGTGGCAGTCCCAGCCCAGCTCGCGCTCGATGCGTTTGCGCAGCGCGTCGGCCGCGGCGGGCTCGCCATGGGTGATGAAGGTCTTGCGCGGCGCATGCTCGCCGTCGCGGGACATCCCGGCCAGCCAGCCGAGGATCTCGTCGGCGTCCGCATGCGCCGAGAGGTTGTCCATCTGCGCCACCTCGGCGCGCACGGGCACCTCCTCGCCGAAGATGCGCAGGGTCTTCGCGCCGCCGGCCAGGGCCGCGCCACGCGTGCCGCCCGCCTGGTAGCCGGCCAGCAGGATGGTGTTGCGCTTGTCCGGGGCGAAGGCCTGCAGGTGGTGCACCACCCGGCCGCCCGTGGCCATGCCGCTGGCGGCGATGATCACCATCGGCCCCTTGCGGGCATTGAGCAGCCTCGACTCGTCGGCCGTCTCGACGATCTGGGCCGTCGCCGCCACGGCATCGCACTCCTGCGCGGACAGGCGCAGTTCCTCGCGGTGGCGCAGGTAGACCACCGTGGCGCTGGCCGCCATGGGGCTGTTCAGGTACACCGGCAGGTGGTGGATCATCCCGCGCGACTTGAGCAGGTGGATGCAATACAGCAGGCTCTGCGCCCGGCCCACCGCGAAGGCGGGGATGACCACCACGCCGCCGCGCGCGGCGGTGCGGTTGATCACGTCGGCCAGCTGCTGCAGCGGGTCGAAGTTCACATGCGACCGGTCCCCGTAGGTGGACTCGACCACGAGGTAGTCCGCGGGCTCGGGCGTGTACGGCGGCTTGAGCACCAGGTCATGCGGGCGGCCGATGTCGCCGGAAAACAGGATGGAGCGGTGGCCGTCGTCCAGCCGCACGAAGGACGAGCCCGGCATGTGGCCCGAGGGATAGAACTTGCCCTTGAGGTCCGGCGCCGCCTCCCAGCCGCCGGCGTGCTTGACGGGCTTGAACAGCTTGAGGCAGCGCACCGCGTCGTCGCGCGTGTACAGGGGCAGGGCAGGCTGGTGCTTGCTGGTGCCGTGGCGGTTGTTGTATTCGGCTTCCTCCTCCAGCAGGTGGCCGCAATCGGGCAGGAGGATGCGGCACAGCTCGTAGGTGGCCGGGGTGCAGATCACCGGTCCGCTGAAGCCGCTGCGTGCCAGCAGGGGCAGGTAGCCGGTGTGGTCGATGTGCGCGTGCGTGAGCACCACCGAGTCGATGGACGCCGGCGGCACGGGAAAGTGCGCCCAGTTTCGAAGCCGCAGCTGCTTGAATCCCTGGAACAGGCCGCAATCCACCAGCACGCGGGACGACCCGTGGTGCAGGAGGTACTTGGAGCCGGTGACGGTGTCGGTCGCGCCGAGGAACTGGAGCTGCATGGGAGAGACTTTATGCATGGTCGCAGGCCTGTCATTGATCGAACGCAATGCGGGAGTGCATGGGGACAGCATAATCCAGCCAGGAGTCCGCCATGCAGTCTGATGCGCCCGTCCCGCCGTTTCCCGAATTGCGCATCGCCACCGCGGAAGGCAGCGACCCGTCGCTGGACGAGGCGATCGCCCAGATACTGCGGCTGATTCGCCAGCGCACGCGCATGGACGTGGTCTTCGTCTCGGAATTCACGCAGGGCCAGCGGGTGTTCCGGCATGTGGAGGAGTCCCCCGACAAGGCCGTCCTGGCCACAGGCGCCGGCAATGCGCTGAAGGACAGCTGGTGCCAGCGGGTGGTCGATGGCCGCATTCCCGAGTTCATCGCGGATGCCGCGCCCTATGTGGCGTCGGGCGCCGTGCCAGCGCCGCCGTTTCCGGTCGTCACCCACATCAGCACCCCGATCGTGCTGCACGACGGGCGTGTGTACGGCACGTTGTGCGGCTTCAGTTTCGCCGTGAATGCGCAGTCCACCGAGGCGGACCTGGACTTCCTGCGCTACGCCGCGCAACTCACGGCCCAGATCCTCGACGCGGACCGGCCGGCCTGAGGCCAGCCGCCGGGTCGCTGCGAGCCGCAGGCTTCAGGCGGTGGCCTGCGCCGACTCGATCTCGCCGGACAGCGCCAGCCAGCGCTCCTCCAGCGTGTCCATCTCCTCGCCCACGACCTTGAGCCGTCGGCCGGCCTCGGCGATGTCCCCGGGTGGCAGGGGCGTGGCCAGGCGGGCCTCCAGGCTGGCCTTCTCGGCGCCGACCTCGGCCATCCGGGCTTCCACCTTCTCCAGTTCCTTGCGCAGCGGCTTGAGCCGT
>JACCDH011251317.1_pt1 | contig 10789 bp, 10 predicted proteins | sample 7442481 | NCBI WGS metagenome assembly JACCDH01 (sample SAMN15323433, study PRJNA562643) | freshwater metagenome | isolation source: river surface water | place: USA:Blue River Watershed | collected 2017-08-15 | reverse complement strand
GCCGCTGACTTGAAAGGCGTGAAACTGCGCGCACCTACCCGTGCCACCAACAAGTTCATCGCCATGTTGGGTGCTACCCCAGTGAGCATGCCTGCGCCACAAGTGGGTGACGCGTTGTCTAAGGGCGTGATCGACGGTGCTGTAGTGCCTTACGAAGTGGTGCCAGCGGTGAAGATTCAAGAGTTGGTGAAATTCCATTCCGAGACCGATCCAGCAGAACCCGCGTTCTACACCTCTGTGTTCATCTTCGCGATGAACCAAGCCAAGTACGACTCGTTGTCACCAGAACTGAAAAAAGTGATTGACCGCAACAGCGGCCAAGCCTTGTCAGGTATGGCTGGTAAAGCGTTTTTTGAAGCCGATGCTGAAGGCAAAAAACTCACCACCAAAAACACGACCAACGTGATTCCAAAAGCTGAGTTGGAAAACTGGAAAAAGCTTTCACAGCCTTTGTTTGATTCATGGGTGTCTGACATGAACGCCAGAGGCCAAAACGGCAAACAAATGCTCGATGGCGCGAAAGCTTTGATTGCCAAGCACCAAGGCGGCAAATAAACCGTTTACTGCCAATAAAAAGGGCCGCACATGTGCGGCCCTTTTTTATGACTGAACTCAGGCTGAAGTTACTTCAACGGCAACATGTGTTGGGCAAAGAATGCGTTCAGCTCTTCGCGTGCAGTGAGTGGAAAGACTCCTGATACATACTGGTCTGGTCGCACCACAACGATAGCACCCGCTTTGTCAATTTCTCGGTCACGAAAAATGTCTCGACCGTGGCCGGATGCAAAGATCTGGTTCACATCAATCAGGCCAAAGGGCGTCTTGATGGGCTTGAAGGCCTCAGGCACATGACCAGGCTCCACCTCGGTGTAGTCTTGCTGGTAGATCACCTTCGTATCAAAGACGGCATCTGTATCCGCATTGTGAGGTGTGTACTTAACGCGGGGCGACTGTGCATCATGTTGCCACCAGTGAGCAAAGTCAGCTGTCAAGGTGTCAGAGATTGCAGGTGCAGCAGCATCTGCGAACACATACACACGCCATCGGCCATCGGCCTCATGCAAATGCCCCAGTTGACGCCAACGATTGTCCGCACGTCGCATCACTTCAGCTGACTTGAAACGCTTGCCGATGGGAAAGCCCACAGCCAGATGCTGATGCTCAGCGCCTGCCACGATTTGATTCTTCGGGTACTGCGTCATGAAACCCATGGGAAACTCGATCGTTTTCTCGTACCAACGCGCCAGATCTTGCGGGTCATCCCACTCATCGACTGGGCGAGCCATGAGGGTGGACCACTCTTTGTCAAAGTTGATCAGATCCTGTGCAATCACGCGGCGCTCTGAAGAATAGGTGTCTAACAAAGACTCTGGGGCACGGCCTTCCAACACAGCAGCAAGTTTCCATGAAAGATTCCAGCCATCTTGAATTGACACATTCATACCTTGACCGGCTTTGGCAGAGTGCGTATGGCAGGCATCGCCCATGATGAACGCGCGAGGGTGTTGCTGACCAATCCGCTCAGCGGGTACGTTGTCAAAGCCCGTGGTCACGCGATGCGCCACTTCATAGACTGACCACCAAGCAATGCTCTTCACATCAAGGCTGTAAGGGTGAAGGATGGCATTGGCACGACGGATGATTTCGTCGAGGCTGGTATTGCGAATCTCGCCTGCATCGTTTTCATCGAGGTTGCCTAGATCAACATAGAGTCGTGAGAGATAGCCACCTTCGCGTGGAATCAACAAAATATTACCTGCGCTGTGTGACTGAATGGAGCACTTGACCTGAAAGTCGGGAAAGTCTGTGTTGCACAGCACATCCATCACGCCCCATGCGTGCAAGGAGGCATCACCTTCCAATTTGTGCCCAAGCGCAGCACGTACATTGCTGCGTGCACCATCGCCACCGACCAAGTATTTCGCACGCACGGTCCGCACTTCACCGTTACGCGGGCCTGCGATGTACTTGATACGCGCCGCTACTGGATATTCATGATCATCGTCAATGGTCAGATCGACGAATTCAACACCGTAGTCAGGAACGATTCGCCCTGGAGACTTTTCGGCACAACCTAAGAAGTAATCTAAGACGCGTGATTGGTTCACATAAATGTGCGGAAATTCACTCACGCCATGCGCATCGTCTGGCACGCGGGAGACGCGCACAATGTTTTCGGGATTCTTGTCGTCGGGTTTCCAAAAGCACATCTCAACATTGCGGTAGGCCTCATCCACGATGGCGTTGGCAAAGCCAAAAGCTTGAAAGGTTTCGACCGAGCGAGCCTGAATGCCGTCTGCTTGTCCTTGCGTCAGTCGACCTTCGCGACGCTCAATGATGCGTACGTTGATGCTAGGATAGTGCGACAACTGCGCAGCAACCGTCACAGCCGCAGGGCCAGTGCCGACAATCAACACATCCATTGCATCTGGGATGTCGGTGGGGCGGTTAATGCCGTAGCCTGCGGCTGGTTTAATTCTGGGATCTTCTGAAACGTAACCGCGATGGTGGAATTGCATAGATCTGTCTCCGTTATGGGTAAACCTCAGGGGTCAATTATTCTGGTGCGCCAAGATTTTTTTGCAGAGTGTCGAGGGCGTCATACACCTGCTGCAACTGCTTCACGCCCACGAGCTTTTCAATTTCTAAATACTCACGCTCGATCAAGGGTGCCATGCGTCTGCCCAACTTCTTTGTTGCTGCAGTGACGGTGACGGTGACCCGTCGTTGATCGTGCGCCATACGTTCGCGCTTGATCCAGCCAGCTTCTTCCATGCGCATCAGAACACCTGCAATGCTTGGGCTAGAAATTAAACATCGCTCGCACAGCTGACGGGGCTCTAGACCATCTTCATCCAAGAGAACACGAAGAATTCGCCACTGCTGCTCGGTCACGCCATATTGGTTGAGCACAGGGCGAAAACGACTCATCAAGGCCTCTCTCGATTGGAGCAGTAAGTGAGGCAAATTTTTGTGCCTAAGCGGGCTTTTCATGGTCAGAAATCAATGTTTGTGACTCGAACTGTAACGAGTTAGAGCGGCCTTGAGTGCCTGAATTGAGCTGAGTTGAGGGATAACACCAACAAAAAGTTCAGGAAAGATTCATTGACTCACTCACAAGTGAGTGTTCAAATCACGAATATATTAGCGAAATGCTTAATTTCAAAAAGTTGACTATGTCGAACATATTTCAACCGCCTGTTGGCGGCACGGTTTACGGCACCTTGTTGAACCATCGCGAGGCCTTGGCGGCTTTGGGCGATCAAGTCAATGCGGCGCCTTACAAAGCACCACCCAAAGCGCCAATTTTGTATATCAAGCCGCGTAACACTTGGGCTCGAAGTGGTGACGCAGTGGCTGTGCCATCAGATGCACACGAGCTTCAAATGGGTGCCACCTTAGGTTTGGTCATCGGACACACCGCTTGCAAGGTGACTTCCGCAAATGCTTTGGACTATGTCGCGGGCTACGTGGTGATGAACGACATCAGCGTGCCGCATGATTCTTTCTATCGCCCATCCATGCGCTTCAAGTGCCGCGATGGTTCTTGTCCGATGGGTGCGTATGTGCCCCGTGACGCCGTAGCCAACCCTGATGCACTTGCTGTGACGGTGGCGATTGATGGCGAGGTAGTGCAAAGCACTGACACTGGCGGTCGTATTCGCTCAGTGGCGCAACTGTTGGTGGATGTGACTGAATTCATGACTCTGCATCCAGGCGATGTCCTCAATATTGGTGTGGCTGCGCATGCGCCGCTCGCGCGTGCGGGGCAGCGCGTGACCATTACCATCGAAAGTGTGGGCCAATTAGACAATGCATTGGTGGCGGAGGAGTTGGTATGAAGCGCGCAAAAGTAGCCTACGGCGGCGCCATCCATGACGCCTTCGAACACCCCACAGGCGTACAACTGGTCGATGGTCGCGTGGTGTCTGAAGATGCCGTGGTCTGGTTGCCACCCTTTGAAGTGGGCACCATCATCGCTTTGGGTTTGAACTACGCGGACCATGTGAAGGAGCTCTCCAAAGAGCTGACCGTCACCGCCAAAGATGAACCCTTGGCTTTTCTCAAAGGCCGCAGCTCATTGATTGGCCACCGTGCGCAAACCCGTCGCCCTGAAGGCGTGGCCTTTATGCACTACGAGTGCGAGCTGGCTGTGGTCATTGGTAGCACCGCCAAAAACGTCAAGCGCGAAAACGCCATGCAACACGTGGCAGGCTACACCGTGGCCAACGATTACGCGATTCGTGACTACTTAGAAAACTATTACCGCCCAAATCTGCGCGTGAAAAACCGCGATGGTGGCACCGTATTGGGCCCGTGGTTGGTCGATGCTGCTGATGTGCCAGACCCGCACGCCTTGGCGTTGAGAACCCTGGTCAATGGCGTGGTGACCCAGCAGGGCAACACCAGTGATTTGATTACGGATATTCCTGCATTGATTGAATACCTCAGTAGCTTCATGACGCTCAATGCAGGCGATGTGATCTTGACGGGCACGCCTGACGGCGTAGTGAATGTCAATGTGGGCGATGAAGTGGTGACTGAGATTGACGGCATTGGCCGATTGGTCAATACCATCGTGGCGGATGCTACGTTTGGGCGCTGACTCATTTTGAAAAATTGAACGAAGGAAAGCATATGCGCATTGAGCATTTGATCAACGGTAAATCAGTCACGGGCAAGGACTACTTTGAGACGGTCAATCCCGCCACGCAAGATGTGTTGGCCGAAGTGGCCAGTGGCACATCCACAGAAGTGAATGCAGCGGTGCAAGCTGCCAAAGATGCGTTTCCCGCATGGGCAGGTCGCCCCGCCACTGAGCGCGCCAAAATCATGCGCAACTTGGGCGATTTGATCGCCAAGCATGTGCCAGAGATCGCACAAGCTGAGACCAAAGACACGGGCCAAACTATCAGCCAAACAGGCAAGCAGTTGGTGCCGCGATCGGCAGATAACTTCTACTACTTTTCTGAAATGTGCACGCGTGTCGATGGTCACACCTATCCCACGCCCACGCACTTGAACTACACCTTGTTTCACCCTGTGGGCGTGTGTGCGTTGATTTCACCTTGGAACGTACCGTTTATGACGTCAACTTGGAAGGTGGCCCCCTGTCTCGCGTTTGGTAACACCGCGGTGTTGAAAATGAGTGAGCTCTCCCCTTTGACCGCAGCTCGTTTGGGTGAGTTGGCCCTAGAGGCGGGTGTGCCTGCTGGTGTATTGAACATCGTGCACGGTTATGGCAAAGAAGCGGGTGAGCCATTGTGTGCCCACCCCGATGTGCGCGCAATTTCATTCACCGGCTCCACCGTCACGGGCAACCGAATTGTGCAAGCCGCAGGCTTGAAAAAGTTCAGCATGGAGCTGGGCGGTAAATCACCGTTTGTTATTTTTGAAGACGCTGATTTAGACCGTGCGTTGGATGCCGCCATCTTCATGATCTTCAGCAACAACGGCGAACGCTGCACAGCAGGCAGCCGTATCTTGGTTCAAAAAAGCATCTACGCTGATTTCGCTGCCAAGTTTGTTGAGCGTGCCAAGCGCATTGTGGTGGGTGACCCCTTGGACGACAAAACCATCATTGGCCCCATGATCAGCCAAGGCCATTTGGCCAAAGTGCGAAGCTACATCGAGCTGGGCGCGAAAGAAGGCGCGACAATTTTGTGTGGCGGCTTAGACGCGCCAGACTTGCCAGCGCATTTGCAAAAAGGCAACTTTGTGCGCCCCACCGTGTTTGCCGATGTGGACAACCGCATGCGCATTGCGCAAGAAGAAATTTTCGGTCCCGTGGCGTGTTTGATTCCATTCACCGACGAAGCCGATGCCGTCCGCCAAGCCAACGACATTCAATACGGTTTATCCAGCTATGTGTGGACCGAAAACCTGGGCAAAGCCCATCGCGTGGCCGCTGCCATCGAAGCGGGCATGTGCTTTGTGAACAGTCAAAACGTGCGTGACCTGCGCCAGCCTTTTGGCGGTACCAAAGCCAGTGGCACAGGCCGCGAAGGCGGCACATGGAGTTATGAGGTCTTTCTTGAGCCCAAAAACATTGCGGTGTCGATGGGCTCGCACCACATCCCGCATTGGGGTGTGTGAGTATCAACGCCTGCACAAAAGCTAGGAGACAAAGATGGGAAAGCTCGCATTGGCCGCCAAAATCACCCACGTGCCCAGCATGTACCTGAGTGAACTGCCGGGCCCACGATTTGGCACACGACAAGACGCGATTGATGGCCATAAAGAAATCAGCCGTCGCTGCCGCGAATTGGGCGTGGACACGCTAGTGGTGTTTGACACCCATTGGCTGGTCAATGCCAACTACCACATCAACTGTGGCGCGCATTTCAAAGGCACTTACACCAGCAACGAGCTACCGCAGTTCATCAGCAACATGAGCTACGAGTCTGCGGGCAACCCAGAGCTCGGTCATATTTTGGCCAAGGCTTGCAACGCCTACGGCGTAGAAACCTTGGCACACGATGCCACCACTTTGCAGCCCGAGTACGGCACCTTGGTGCCGCTGCGCTACATGAACGAAGACCAACACTTCAAAGTAATTTCGGTCTCTGCTCTGTGCACCTCGCACTACTTGAACGACAGTGCACGTTTGGGTTGGGCCATGCGTGAAGCAGTGGAAAAACACTACGACGGCACAGTGGCTTTCTTGGCCAGTGGCTCGCTCTCTCACCGCTTTGCACAAAACGGCTTGGCGCCTGAGTTTGCTTTCAAAGTGTGGAGCCCATTCCTTGAACACTTGGACGCACATGTGCTGGAGATGTGGCACAAACGCGAGTGGGCCGACTTCTGCGAGATGCTGCCCGAATACGCCGCCAAAGGTCACGGCGAAGGCTTCATGCATGACACAGCAATGTTGCTAGGTGCATTGGGCTGGGGTGGCTACAACGGTGGTGTGGACATCGTCACACCGTACTTCGGAGCTTCGGGCACGGGCCAGCTCAATGCGGTGTTTGAAGTCACACCACAAAACGGTCAACACATTCCTGCGGCTGTGGCCAGCCAAGCGCAGGGTTACAAAGTTGCTACTCGGTTGTAAGCCATGCCTCATCTCGTCATTCTCTATACCGGCCAACTCGACCAAGAAGTCAACATGACTTCGCTCTGTCGACAACTCGCCGATGCCATGCTGACTGTCAAAGATGAGTCGGGCAAACAAGTGTTTCCCACAGGCGGCACTCGCGTTCTAGCTTACCCCGCAGCGCACTTCGCAGTGGCTGATGGCGGTGCAGCAGGTATTGCAGCCGGCAGTGATGGCGACTACGCATTTGCTTATTTGAACTTGCGCATGGGCCGTGGTCGGACCGATGCCACACAAAAGCTCGCAGGCGAGACTTTGCTTGCAGTGGCCAAAGCATTTTTCGCCCCACTCATGGCCACCAAGCACATGGGGGTGACCTTGCAAATCGATGTGGGCCAAGAAGTGTTTGATGCCAAGCACAGCAGCCTCCATCCACTTTTCAACAAGGCATAAACATGTCGGTATTCACAGAAGAACAAATTCAAGCTTTGGCTATTGAGCTAAACACCGCTGAGAAAACACGCACGCAGGTTGAGCATTTTTCCAAGCGCTTCGCGGGCATGACCATTGAAGACGGCTACCGTATCAACCGCGCGTGGATGGCTTTGAAATACAAAGAGGGCCGCACGGTCATCGGGCACAAAATTGGTTTGACCAGTCGTGCCATGCAGCAGTCCAGCCAAATCGATGAGCCCGATTACGGCACTTTGCTCGATGACATGTTGTTCTCTTGTACCCCAGGCGAAGTCCTCGACATCCCATTCACCAAGTTCATCGCGCCGCGTGTGGAAGTTGAGCTCGCGTTCATTTTGAAAAAGGAGTTGCGTGGACCCAACGTCACTTTAGAACAAGTGTTAGACGCCACTGAGTATGTGACCCCCGCAATTGAAATCATCGATTCACGCATCGAGCAATTTGATCGCCACACCAAAGTCATGCGCAAGGTGTTTGACACCATCAGCGACAACGCAGCGAATGGCGGCATTGTGTTGGGCGCGAACAAGGTCGACGCAAAAACCACCAACCTGCCATGGTGCGGTGCCATCTTGCGTCAAAACGGCGTGGTGGAAGAAACCGGATTGGCAGCGGGCGTGCAAGGCCACCCCGCGATTGGCATTGCATGGTTGGCCAACAAACTCGCACCTTGGGGCGAATACTTGGCAGCAGGTGAAATTGTGTTGGCGGGTTCATTCACCAAGCCTGCGCCTGCCAAGTTGGGTGATGTGTTTGAGGCCGATTACGGTCCACTGGGCTGCTTGAAATTTAAATTTGCTTGAGGTATCACCATGACCGAAGCCTTCACTCGTCCACAGCGTTTCACCGAGTCCGAGTGGCAAGCTCGCGTTCAGCTGGCGGCTTGCTACCGAATCTTTGCGCATTTGGGTTGGTCTGAGCTGATCTACAACCACATCTCATTGCGTGTGCCTGACGAAGAAGGTCATTTCTTGATCAACCCATTTGGCTTGCACTACACCGAGGTGACAGCGTCTAACTTGGTAAAGGTTGACATTCAAGGCAACATCATTGGCCACAGCGATTGGCCGATCAACCCCGCTGGATTCACATTTCATGGTGCGATTCATGCCACTATGCCTAATGCACACTGCGTGATGCACATCCACTCCACACCGACGATGGCTGTGTGTTGTTTGAAAGATGGCCTGTCGTACACCAACTTTTATGCAGCTCAGCTCTGGGGACAAGTGGCATACCACGACTTTGAAGGCATCACCGTGCACGGTGAAGAAGGTGCACGCATTCTTGCCAGTTCGGCGGGTAAACCAGTGCTGCTGTTGCGTAACCACGGCCCTGTGGTCATTGGCACCTCATTGGCGCAAGCGTTCAATTTGATGTGGCTGGTGCAGCGTGCGTGCGAAGTGCAAGTGGCCAGCCAAGGCTTAGGTGCTTTGCAACCCATCACAGAGAAAGCCTTGGAAGGTTGCGTGCGCGACTCACTCAACTTCAATCCCAAGTTCGGTGCAGGTGAAGATTCGTTTGCTGCCATGCAGCGTTTGATCGACCGCATCGACCCCAGCTACAGGGCCTAACTACGTGACTGATCCTGTTATGAAAATTGCTGTGGTGGGCTTAGGCGCGGTGGGTGGCGCATTTGCCGCTTTGTTGGGCACATTGCCGCCATCCAAAAACATACAACTATCTGCCATCGCCCGCGGCAAAGCTTTGGCAGTCATTCAAGAACAAGGCTTGTCGTGGACGGATGCATCGGGCCAAACGCATCATGTCGAGTTGACAGCCAGCGAGGATGCTGCTGATCTTGGGCCTCAAGATGTGGTGATCGTAGCGGTGAAAGGGCCTTCTCTCGCTGGCGTAGCACCTGTGGTTCAACAGCTATTGGCACCGCACACGGTGGTGTTGGTGGCGATGAATGGTGTGCCTTGGTGGTTCTTTGATGGCTTGGGCGGTGCGTGCGATAGTTTGAAGTTGCCTGTGCTCGATCCGCAAGGCGTGATTGCCAAGTGCATTCCCACATCACAGGTGCTGGGTTGTGTGGTGCATTTCTCAGCGCAATCGCCCAGTGCAGGCGTGGTTCAAAACATGAAGGGCAACCAGCTGATCATTGGCGAACCTGCTGGCGGAATTTCGTCGCGTGCACAAACCTTGGCAGATTGTTTGAACGCCGCAGGCTTTGATGTGAAAGTGTCGCCACGCATTCAGCAAGACATTTGGTTCAAGCTGTGGGGCAACATGACGATGAACCCTGTCTCTGCTCTGACAGGCGCGCCTTGCGATCAAATTTTGGACGACGACTTGGTACGTTCATTTTGCAGCACCGTCATGCTCGAAGCACAGGCCATCGGTGCGTGCATTGGGTGCGACATTGCACAAGCGCCAGAAGATCGGCATGCCGTGACCCGCAAGCTGGGCGCATTCAAAACCTCGATGTTGCAAGACGTTGAGCAGACTCGACAGATCGAGCTAGACACGTTACTCGGTGCAGTTCGAGCAATAGGTCAACACCTGCAACTACCTACTCCCTCTATGGATGCCTTGTACGGCCTCACACGATTGATGGCCCGCATGCGTGGGCTTTACCCGAAAGATGATCTATGAAAATTCCAACCAACCAATTTCTTGCCGCGATTCGACAAGGCCAAACCCAAATTGGCTGCTGGGTCGGGTTGGCCGATGCCAATGTGGCCGAGGCCTTGGCAGGCTGCGGTTTCGATTGGTTGCTGCTTGACGGCGAGCATGCACCCAACGATGTGCGCAGTGTGCTGGAACAGCTTCGTGCAGTGGCACCTTATGCGGTGTCGCCCATCGTGCGTCCTGTGCAAGGTGATGTGGCCCTGATTAAACAATACCTTGATGTGGGCGCACAAACATTGTTGGTGCCCATGGTGGACACGCCCGAGCATGCTGCTCTGTTGGTCAAGGCCATGCGTTACCCACCAGAGGGCATCCGTGGCGTGGGCGCAGCATTGGCCCGGGCATCACGCTGGAACCAAGTGGAAAATTATTTGAACTTGGCCAACGAGCAGATGTGTTTGCTCGTGCAAGCAGAAACCCCACTGGCGATGAAAAACGTCGAAGCCATTGCCAAGACCGAAGGGGTAGATGGTGTGTTTTTTGGACCCGCTGATTTGTCGGCATCCATGGGCTTTCGCGGTCAGCCCTCACACCCCGAAGTGCAAAAAGCCATCATCGATGCCATTGCCAAAGTACGCGCAGCAGGTAAGGCCGCCGGTATTTTGGTGACTGATAAAAAGCTGGCCAACGACTACCTTGCACAAG
>JACCDH010563698.1_pt1 | contig 10790 bp, 9 predicted proteins | sample 7442481 | NCBI WGS metagenome assembly JACCDH01 (sample SAMN15323433, study PRJNA562643) | freshwater metagenome | isolation source: river surface water | place: USA:Blue River Watershed | collected 2017-08-15 | reverse complement strand
GCCCCGGGCAGACGGCCAGTCGTATGCCACGCAGATCACCTACGTCACCGACCGTCCCGGCCACGACCGCCGCTATGCCATTGATGCCCGCAAGCTGGAGCGAGAACTGGGCTGGAAGCCTGCCGAGGCCTTCGATACCGGCATCCGCAAGACGGTGCTGTGGTACCTGGACAACTCAGGCTGGGTGGCCAACGTGAAGAGCGGCGCCTACAAAGACTGGCTGAACAAGCAGTATCAACAGCCAACCCCATGAATCCCCCCAATTCAGTTTGCCGGTCAGGCCACGGGGTCTGGATTTGAAGATTCTGCTCACGGGCAAGAATGGACAGGTTGGGTTTGAGCTGGCCCGTCACCTTGCCGCGACCGAACATGAAGTTATCAGTGTCGGCGCTGCCGACTGCGACCTGTCCAAGCCAGCAGCCATTCAGGATCTCATCCAGACCATCAAACCAACTGTCCTGATCAATCCAGCCGCCTACACGGCCGTAGACCGAGCAGAGTCAGAGCCCGACTTGGCAAAGGCCATCAATGCGCATGCCCCCGAGGTCATGGCGAATGAACTCAAAAAGACCGGTGGCCTGCTCGTTCATTTCTCCACCGACTATGTCTTCGATGGCCACAAGACGACGCCCTATAACGAGCTCGACGCACCCAACCCTCAGTCGGTCTATGGACAGACCAAGCTACTGGGGGAAAAGGCGATTACCGCCAGTGGTGTCGACCACATCATTCTGAGAACCAGCTGGGTCTTTGGCGCACATGGCCATAACTTCCTCAAGACCATGCTGCGGCTCGCTGCCGAGCGTGAGGAGCTGAGGGTGGTAAATGACCAGTTCGGGGCCCCAACTAGTGCCAGGTTTCTGGCGCATACAGTCACCCATATGCTGAGTCGGCTTGGCCCTGTAAGAGCCGGCAATCAGGACGCTAAAGATCGGGCAGCTCTCACCGGCCTCTACCACGGCAGCTGCTCAGGTCGCACCAGCTGGTACGACTATGCCAGATTTGCCATTGAGTTGGCCCATCAGAACGGAGCCAAGCTAAAACTCCCAGCCGACAAACTTATTCCAATCTCCTCTTCGGCATACCCCACGCCTGCGGCCCGACCGGCCAACTCGGTTCTAGACAACACCAAGTTAGAAGAGACCTTCGGCATCCAGCGCCCGGATTGGCAGTCCGAGGTCGAGCAAGCCATCCAAGCGCTAAACTGGCAGGCATGACAAGCACAGTCCAACGCAAGGGCATCATCCTGGCTGGTGGCGCCGGCACCCGCCTTCACCCGGCCACGCTGGCCGTTAGCAAGCAATTGCTCCCGGTCTATGACAAGCCCATGGTCTATCACCCCCTGACCACGCTCATGCTCTCGGGCATCCGTCAGGTGCTGCTCATTTCCACCCCCCAAGACACGCCCCGATTCCAGCACCTGCTGGGCGATGGCTCCCAATGGGGCATGGAGATTCAATACGCGGTGCAGCCCAGTCCCGATGGCCTGGCCCAGGCCTTTCTCATTGGTGAGTCCTTCGTTGGTCAGTCGCCCAGCACGCTGGTCTTGGGTGACAACATATTCTATGGTCATGACCTGGTGAAGCTACTGGCCAGTGCTAACGAACGGTCGTCCGGGGCGACCGTCTTCGCCTATCACGTTCAAGATCCAGAGCGATATGGTGTGGCCGAGTTTGACGCCCATGGCCGTGTGCTCTCGATCGAGGAAAAGCCGGTCAAACCCAAGAGCAACTATGCGGTCACTGGCCTGTATTTCTATGACCAGCACGTGGTTGAGTTGGCGAAGTCTTTGAAGCCCTCACCACGTGGTGAACTAGAGATTACTGACCTGAATCGCCTGTACCTACAGCAGGACAACCTGCATGTCGAGACCATGGGGCGTGGCTATGCCTGGCTGGATACCGGCACCCACGACAGCCTGTTAGAGGCCAGTCAGTTCATCGCCACTCTTGAGAAGCGTCAGGGCCTCAAAGTCGCAAGTCCCGAAGAGGTGGCCTACAGATCCGGTTGGATCACGTCACCACAGCTTGAGAAACTGGCCGCTCCCTTGCTAAAGAACAGCTACGGCCAGTACTTAATGGGCCTGCTCAGAGAATCCACCCGCTGACCATATGGAATTCAAGCGCCTGGCCATCCCAGATGTCTGGCTCATCAAGCCAAAAGTCTTTGGCGACGACCGCGGTTTTTTCTATGAAAGCTTCAGTGCACGAGCATTCAAAGAGGCCACAGGGCTAGCCCCACAGTTCGTGCAAGACAACCACTCCAAAAGCACCCGAGGCGTGTTGCGCGGCCTGCACTACCAGCTTCCACCTCACGCCCAAGGCAAGCTGGTTCGGGTTACACAAGGCGCAGTGTTTGATGTGGCGGCAGACATTCGAAAGTCCTCACCCACATTCGGTCAGTGGGTTGGTGAAGTGCTCTCGGCTGAGAACCACTCCCAGATGTGGATTCCACCGGGATTCGCCCATGGCTTTCTGACCATGAGCGAGTCGGCAGAATTTCTCTACAAAACCACGGATTTTTACGAGCCCAGTTCTGAAGCGGCCATCGCCTGGAACGATCCAGACCTAGCCATTGAATGGCCATTAGAAGATCTCAAAGCGGCCGGACTTCATCAGCCTCTGCTATCGGGTAAGGACCAACAGGCCCCCTCCTTCCAAAAAGCCGCTTTTTTCGACTAGAGGTTTTTCAGCAGCAGTTCGCGAGTCTCAAACAACGGCAGCCCCATCACGCCACTCGGACTACCCTGCACCCACTCGATCACGCTGGCTGCATGCCCCTGTATGGCATAGGCCCCGGCCTTGTCCATCGGCTCTCCCGTTGCAATGACCCAGTCAATCCAATCATCAGTCAGTTCACCGAACTTCACATCAGAGCTACTGACCACCTGAACGTAATCAAAGGGCGAGTTCGGCTGTTCGACCCCTGACCTAGCACCAGCATGCCGCCCGGGGTGAACCGCCAAGCCGACAACCGTGTGAACCTGATGCACTCGCCCAGATAGGGAACGCAGCATTTTCTTTGCCTCGTCGGCGGAACCTGGCTTACCCAGGACCTGATCCCCAAGGGCTACCGTCGTATCGCTCACCACAACCGGAACCACCGACGCACCGGACACCCACCTCAGCATTCGTCGCCAACCCCACTCGGCCTTCAGATGAGTCACGCGCTGAACGTAATCCATAGGGTTCTCGCCTACATGAACAGCCTCCAGCCCCTCTGCGTCCTCATCGAGCTCTGGCCGGAGAACTTGGACCTCAAAACCCAACTCCTGACTCAGTTGCTCCAAGAGCTGCTTACGACGAGGCGACTGAGACGCGAGAACGACAACCGATGCCATAGACCAATTAGCAGCTTACGCGGCTAGGTCCGCCCGTACTTGTCATCGAAGCGAACGATGTCATCCTCGCCCAGGTAACTGCCGGACTGAATCTCGATCAACTCAATGGCCACCTTGCCGGGATTCTCCAGGCAATGCTTCACACCAACCGGTATGTAGACCGACTGATTCTCACTGACCAGTTTGACCTCATCACCGATGGTGATCTGGGCTGTACCCTTCACCACCACCCAATGTTCCGCACGGTGATGATGCATCTGCAACGACAGCCGTGCACCCGGCTTCACAGTGATTCGCTTGACCTGATAACGCTCACCGTTATCAATGGAGTCATAAGCGCCCCAGGGCCGAAAGACCTCGCGATGTATATCCGCCTCAGTGCGGCCCCTCGCCTTCAAGTTTTCAACCACCTTTTTGACATCCTGGGCCTTGTCTTTATGGGCGACCAGCACTGCATCGGAGGTCTCAACCACCACCAAGTCAGTGACACCAACCAGTGAGACCAAACGGTGATCAGCATGGACATAGCAGTCGTTGGCGTCATGCAACAAGACATCGCCTCTTGCGCCGTTACCAGCGTGATCTTGGGGCTGAACCTGCCAGACGGCAGACCATGCCCCTACATCGCTCCAACCAGCATCCAGCGGAACCACCAGCGCCTTATCCGTCTTTTCCATTACCGCGTAATCAATTGAATCTGACGGGCTAGCAGCAAAGGCCTCTTGGTCGAGTCGAATAAAATCCAAGTCTCTTTTGGCAGCTGCGTAAGCCCTCTGGCAGGCCTCCAGCATCGCAGGGTTCAGTCGGCCCAGTTCGCTCAAAAACACCGAGGTCTTAAACATGAACATTCCGCTATTCCAGAAGTAACCTCCCTCAGCCAGATATCGCTGTGCAGTGACCAGGTCTGGTTTTTCGATAAAGTCCTGAACCGCAAGTGCACCAGTCCCAGAACACGCCGCCTTCACATAGCCATAACCAGTTTCGGGTGCGGTTGGCACGATGCCAAACGTGACCATGGCGCCACTTTCTGCAGCCAACTCCCCGACTCTCACAGCCACCTCAAATGCACCCACATCGGAAAAGACGTGATCGGAAGGCAAGACCAGCAACACCTGGTCGTCCCCACCCTGTTGTGCAGCCAAGGCAGCCACGGCAATCGCTGGTGCGGTATTGCGCGCTACAGGCTCCAGCAGCAGAGCCTTGGGTGTCACCCCCATCTGCAGACACTGATCGGCCACCAGAAAGCGATGGTCATCATTGGCGACCACAATCGGTTCCAATCGGTCCACCAACCCTGTTAAACGCTGCAGGGTCATTTGGAAGAGGGTTTGCTCTCCTGTCAGCCCCAAGAACTGTTTGGGCCGAAGGGCCCGCGACAGGGGCCACAGGCGTGAACCGGAACCACCAGACAGAATCACCGGAGTAAATTTTTGATGCATCGATCAGCGCGCCACTTTCTCGGCATATCTGAGCGCATCTACTCCCGCCGTCACGGCGGACAGCAACCCGAGACTTGCCAGCAGTATGTGGCTGGCATAGAAACCAGCTGCGTAGAGCTTCGCTTTATAAAATGGCTCTGACTCAACTTTTGAGTAGCAGACAAGCGCCGCACGGCCCATCATCCAGCCTCCAAAGACAAAACCGGCCAGTTGAACTAGGGGTACAGAACCCAGGTGGGCACCAGCAGGATCTGTCTTGCCGTTAGCCAAAACCCAGTCGACTGCCTGCTGCAGGGTGACGATGCCCTGCTCGAGGGCATTCCCCAACTGCTTGGCTGCGGTCGACTCGGACTCATGCAGCAAGACCACCGTCTCGCGCATCTCATCGATTAACCTACGAATCTCGGCTCCGCCATCCCGAAGAATCTTCCGACCCATGAAGTCGTTCGCCTGAATTGCGGTGGTGCCTTCATAGATGGTGGTGATCCGGGCATCTCGCAGATGCTGCGCGGCACCCGTCTCTTCAACATAGCCCATACCCCCGTGCACCTGGATGCCCATAGAGGCGATATCAATGCTCTGTTCGGTACACCAGGCCTTCACCACTGGAATTAGCAGATCCACTCTGGCTTGAGCAGCAGCAGCCTGACTACAATCCGCGGACCGCGCAGCAATGTCCATCTGCGCAGCAGCCTCATAGGCCAACGCACGCATCGCCTGAATGCGCGACTGCATGGAAGCCAACATGCGGCGTACATCAGGGTGATAGGCAATAGGGAGTTTTTCCTCGCCACGCCCCAACACTCTGCCCTGAACCCGATCGTGGGCATACCAATGCGCCTGCTGATAAGCCCGCTCGGCAATCGCCACACCTTGAAGACCTACGTTTAGGCGGGCGTGGTTCATCATGGTGAACATGTATTCCAGGCCACGATTGGGCTCACCAATCAGGTAGCCAACAGCACCCTCTTTTTCGCCATAGCTCATGACCGCCGTGGGACTACCATGAATGCCCAGCTTGTGCTCTAACGACACACACTTCAGGTCATTACGCTTGCCCAGAGAACCATCGTCATTGACCAAGAACTTGGGCACCAGAAACAAAGAGATGCCTTTCACGCCAGCCGGTGCATCGGGCAATCGAGATAAGACTAGATGGATGATGTTCTCGGCCAGATCATGCTCGCCATGGGTGATGTAGATCTTGGTGCCGTGAACACAAAAAGCAGGATTGCTGTCACTGGCATCAGTTGGACGCAGGGGATGGTCAGCGGGCAAAGGCCAAGCCTTTGAGGCCAAGGCTGCGAGGTCAGAACCAGCCTGGGGCTCGGTAAGGTTCATGGTGCCAGTCCACTCACCACTAATAAGTTTAGCCAGGTACTTTTCCTTCTGGGCCGCAGACCCATGGTGCTCAATCGCATGAATCGCACCAGCCGTCAGCATAGGACACAAGGCAAAGCTCATGCTGGCGGCATGCCACATCTCGTTCACGCAGGTGGCCAGCACCTCTGGAAGACCCTGCCCACCGAAGTCAGGGTTGCCGGACAGACTGTTCCAGCCGGACTCCACAAACTGGGCATAGGCCTGCGAGAAGCCTGGCGAGGTTTTGACCTGGTCTCCCTGCAGTTTTGCGCCCTGCTGGTCTGAGGGCCAGTTGAGTGGCGAGATCACACCATTGGCAAACTTACCGGCTTCCTCCAGGATTGCCTCGATCAGGTCGGAGGAAAACTCCTCGCATCCGGGAAGCGCAGATACACAGTCGAAGTGGGCCAACTCCTCAATGACGAAGCGCATATCACGGGTGGGGGCTACATATTCGACTGGCATCGTATCTCCTTAAAGCTTACCCACGAACTCAGGTACCGCCTCGAACAAGTCCGCCACCAACCCGTAATCTGCAACAGAGAAAATGGGGGCATCGGGGTCTTTGTTAATAGCAACAATGACCTTCGAATCTTTCATGCCGGCCAGGTGCTGAATGGCCCCGCTCATACCAACGGCGATGTAGAGCTGCGGCGCGACGACCTTGCCGGTCTGCCCAACCTGGTAATCGTTCGGTGCATAGCCCGCGTCTACAGCTGCGCGTGAAGCACCCAGCGCTGCACCCAGCTTGTCGGCCAGTGGCGAGAGCACAGACTGGTAGTTCTCAGCAGACCCCAGACCACGACCACCAGACACCACCACCTTGGCACTGGCCAACTCAGGGCGATCACTCTTGCTGAGTTCCTGGGAGACAAACCGTGACTTTGAGGAAGCCGCCACACAGGCAATCGATTCAATGGGAGCCGAGCCACCATCACCCACCGCCTCAAAACTGGTCGAGCGTACCGTAATAACCTTGATGGAGTCTGAGGACTGCACCGTGGCCATGACGTTCCCGGCATAGATGGGCCGCTCAAAGGTATCTGCCGAGATCACCTTGGTGATGTCTGAGAGCTGGGCCACATCCAGCATGGCGGCAACCCTGGGGGCCACGTTCTTGCCGGTGGTGGTCGCGGGGATAAGGACTGCCGAGTAATTTTTGGCCACGGCCAGAATCTGATCCGCCAGCGACTCAGCCAGAGCCTGCTCGTGCGCGGGCCCGTCCGCGTGAAGGACTTTAGTCACGCCAGCCAGAGCGGATGCTGCCTGTGCAACGCCAGTAGCATTGGATCCGGCCACCAGCACATGAACCTCGGCATCTATAGCTTTTGCAGCCGTCACTACCCCGCGAGTGGCGGCATTCAGGGATTGATTGTCGTGTTCAGCAAGGACAAGAACGGCCATGATCAGATCACCTTTGCTTCATTTTTGAGTTTGTCGATCAAAGCGGCAACAGAGTCCACCTTAATGCCAGCGGATCGAGCCGGTGGATCACTCGCTTTCAGCATCTTCAAGCGCGGTGAAGTGTCCACGCCCAGGCTGTCCACAGCGATGGTTTCGATCTCTTTTTTCTTGGCCTTCATGATATTGGGCAGGGTGACATAGCGCGGCTCATTCAGACGCAGGTCCGTGGTCACCACAGCAGGTAGTTGCACGCTAATGGTCTGCAGACCGCCGTCAACCTCACGAGTCACCAAAGCCTCGGAGCCCTCGATGACCAGCTTGGAGGCAAAGGTCGCTTGGGGCATGCTGGTTAGAGCAGCCAGCATCTGGCCCGTCTGGTTACAGTCGTCATCAATGGCCTGCTTGCCCATGATGACCAGGTTCGGTTGCTCCTTGTCGACCAGCGCCTTTAGAACCTTCGCTACGGCCAGCGGCTCCAGGGCCGTGGGGCAGTCCACCAGAATGCCACGGTCTGCGCCCATGGCAAAGGCGGTTCGCAGAACATCCTGCGAGGCAGACGTTCCGCAGGTCACCACCACCACCTCGGTCGCTTCGCCGGCCTCTTTAAGGCGAACGCCCTCCTCCACCGCAATCTCGTCAAAGGGGTTCATGCTCATCTTGACGTTGGCAATATCCACACTAGAGCCGTCGGATTTGACTCGGACCTTGACGTTGTAATCGACCACGCGTTTCACGGTGACCAAGACTTTCATACAACAACCTCTCTCTACAGTTTGTAATTCGGTTTTCGTTTCTCGATGAAGGCCGCAACGCCCTCCAGGGCATCCGCGTCCATCATGTTGCAGGCCATGGTCTGGCCAGCCAACTGGTAGGCCTGCTCAATGCCAACCTCCAGCTGCGAATAAAACAATTGCTTGCCCATGCGAACAGCCGCCTCGGGCTTCGCCATGATTTTACGGGCCATGCTGACTGCCGTCTGCGGCAATTCTGCAGCCGAGACCACCTGGTTGATCAATCCCTGCCGCTTGGCCTGGGCCGCATCGATGAAGTCCCCGGTGAGCAGCATTTCCATAGCCTGCTTGCGCAGCATGTTTCTAGACAAGGCCACACTGGGTGTCGAACAGAACAGACCATAGTTGATGCCTGATACTGCAAATCGAGTCTCTGCGTCGGCCACAGCCAAATCTGCCATGGCGACCAACTGGCAGCCCGCTGCCGTAGCAATGCCATGGACCTGTGTAATAACCGGCTGAGGAATCTTCTGCAAGGTCAGCATCATCTTGGAACACTGGGCAAAGAGGGTCTTGTAATAATCAACGCAGTTGGCGTCTTGATAGGCCGCGCGCATCTCTTTTAGGTCGTGCCCAGCACAGAAGGCCTTGCCGGCACCAGCGATGATGACCACCCGAATCGCAGGATTCGCAGCAATGGCGTCTAGCTCTGTCTGAAGGGCCGTAAGCACGGCCTCGTTTAACGCATTGAACGCATTGGGGCGGTTCAGGGTCAACCGAACCAAGCCTGGTTCAACCACCTCATTCAAAACCAACGCGTCAGGCGCATTTTCAGACACAGCGCTAGACATCAATCGCCCCCGCAGAGCCGGCACGCTTGCGCAGCTCGAACTTCTGAATCTTCCCGGTGGAGGTCTTAGGCAGTTCACCAAAAACCACCGAACGTGGAATCTTGAAACCCGCTAGATGCTGCTTACAGAACTCGACAATCTCCTGGGCTGTGACCGAGGCGCCGGGCTTGGTTTCGATAAAAGCGCATGGCGTCTCACCCCACTTGGCATCGGGCTTGGCCACAACGGCCACTGCCATAACCGCCGGATGTCGGTAGAGAATATCTTCAACCTCGATAGAGGAGATGTTTTCACCGCCAGAGATGATGATGTCTTTGGAGCGGTCTTTGATCTTCACATAGCCATCGGGGTACATCACTGCCAGGTCGCCAGAGTGGAACCAACCGCCAGCAAAGGCTCCCTGGGTGGCCTTCTCATTTTTCAGGTAGCCCTTCATGGTGATGTTGCCGCGGAACATGATCTCGCCCATTGTTTCCCCGTCGGCGGGCACGGGCTGCATTGTCTCGGGGTCCAGCACACTGACAGCCTGCTGCAGGTGATAGCGCACACCCTGCCGAGCATTGAGTCGGGCTCGCTCCGAGATGTCCAGATCGTTCCACTCGTCGTGCTTGACGCAGACCGCAGCCGGGCCATAGACCTCAGTAAGCCCGTAAACATGGGTAATCTCAAAGCCCATCTGCTCCATGCCTTCGATCATGGCGGCTGGCGGAGCGGCGCCGGCCACCATGGCTTTGACACCACTGGGTAGGCCAACCTTCATCTCGGACGGGGCATTGATCAGCAGGTTGTGAACAATGGGGGCCGCACAGTAATGGGTGACGTCATGCTCGCGGATAAGGTCGAAGATCATCTTGGCGTCGACCTTGCGCAGACAGACGTTCACGCCGGCGCGAGCTGCAATCGTCCATGGAAAGCACCAGCCATTGCAGTGGAACATGGGCAGCGTCCACAGGTACACAGGATGTTTGGGCATGTCCCATTCCAAGATGTTGGAGACCGCATTGGTCGCAGCCCCTCGATGACTGTAGACCACACCCTTCGGGTCTCCTGTGGTGCCCGAGGTGTAGTTCAGACAAATGCTCTGCCATTCGTCAGCCGGTAGTTGAACCATAAAGCTCGGGTCACCCGCTTCCAAAAAATCGTCATAAGTAATGGCACCCAGTCGCTCTCCAGGAACATCAAACTCACCATCGACCGCATCGATGACCATGGGCTCGCGACCATGGTCGCGCTTCAGAATGGCCAGGGCCTCTTTCATAGTGGGAGAAAATTCGGTGTCGGTAATCACCACCTTGGCCTCGCCGTGGTTCAGCATAAAAGCGATCGCGGGTGCATCCAGGCGGGTGTTTAGGCTATTCAAAATGGCGCCACACATGGGTACCCCAAAATGGGCCTCGACCATGGGCGGGGTATTCGGCAGCATGACAGCGACCGTGTCGCCCAGGCCAATGCCCTTCTTATGCAAGGCAGACGCCAGCCGACGTGTGCGAGCAAAGGTCTGCCCCCAGGTCTGTCGCAGTTGACCGTGCACGACCGCCACCTTGTTGGGATAGACCAGCGCCGCCCGCTCGATAAACGATATGGGCGACATGGCCACAAAGTTGGCATGGTTGGCCTCGAGGCCACTGACATACATGTGGTTCGCTGGTAATTGGCCGTGGGT
>JACCDH010442124.1_pt1 | contig 10792 bp, 6 predicted proteins | sample 7442481 | NCBI WGS metagenome assembly JACCDH01 (sample SAMN15323433, study PRJNA562643) | freshwater metagenome | isolation source: river surface water | place: USA:Blue River Watershed | collected 2017-08-15 | reverse complement strand
GGGCAATCTGTTGGCTCACCTTGTCGGCCAGCGCGGCGTTCTTGGCGGCCACCAGATCCTTGAGGGAAGCGCCTTGCAGGGTGCTGCCATCCAGGCGCTTGTAGCTGCCCAGCCAGACGTTTTCAATGCCCTGGGCGTTGGTCACCACATCTCGGTGGGTGTTGTCGGAGAAGCAGGAATGCTCGTCTTCCTTGTCCTGCGTGTTCATGGCCACTTCCAGGCGTTCACCCGCCAGTTCGCCGCGCGACAGCGAGCCCATACCCACGATGATCTTGCGCACCGACTGGATGCCACCTTGCTCAAACTTGGCGCGGTAGTTCTTGGCACCCGGGGCCCATGCCTTCACCAGGAAGCTGAGGTCGTCGATCAGCAGCTCAGTGGCGGTGACGAGGTAGGCGCGGCGGCGGTCGGCGTTGGGGGCCTTGCCGTCCACAAAGTCTTCGAACGAGCGGTTGCCAGGGCCGGTGTCGCTCTGGTCCTGGCCCCACAGCGAGAACTCGATGGCGTGCCAGCCGGCCGCAATGTTTTCTTCACCGCCACGCTCGTTCAGTTTGGCCAGGTTGGCCTTGGTGATCTTGACCTTGGGGTTGTTGATCAGGCCAGCCTTGGGCTTGCCGGCCACGCTGTCGATGTAGGACTCGTCCAGGGGCCAGGCGTTGATGCGGCCTTCGGGCCCGTTGTCATCATCGATGGGGCCGCTGTAGAAGCGGAACACCTCGGTCTGGCCATAGAACTCACGTGCCGCCAGCCAAGCTTTCTTGGCGTCTTCCAGGCCTTGGGCCGAAGGCGCGGCAGTGAACGAGGCAATGGCCTTTTGCAGGGTCTGCGCGCTGGTCAGCACATCGCTGTAGTTGGCGTGCACCAGATCGCTGTAATGCAGTACCACAGCCTTGGCATCGACAGATTGGGCATGGGCTGGAAGGCCAGCTAGCAGGGCAGCGCCGAGCAGGGTGGCGGTGAGGAAGTGTCGCTTTTGCATGAACGGCTTTCTGAAATTGACAAAGAGACTGCCAAGCAGACATTTGCACGGCAGGTACGATGTGTATGTTAATACAAATCGTTCTCATTTGTAGATAAAAGAAAGCGCCAGCGTGATCTGGCGCAAAAGCATTGCCTGCAGCGAGGCTTAGGACAGTTCGCCCATTTGGCTCTGCAGGTAGTTCTGCAGTCCCACCTTGCCAATCAGGTCGATCTGGGTTTCCAAAAAGTCGATGTGCTCTTCGGTGTCATCCAGGATTTTTTGCAGCAGGTCGCGGGATACGTAGTCGCGTACCGATTCGCAGTGGGCAATGCCGGCCTTGATGGTGGCCTGCGCGCCCATTTCTGCCTTCAGGTCGCATTCCAGTGCTTCTGGCACGTTTTCGCCGACCAGGATTTTGGCCATGTCTTGCAGGTTGGGCAGGCCGTCAAGCATGAAGATGCGGTCCATCAGCATGTCCGCGTGCTTCATTTCGCCGATCGATTCGGAGTACTCCTTCTTGGCGAGCTTCTCCAGGCCCCAGTGCTTGTACATGCGGTAGTGCAAGAAATACTGGTTGATGGCGGTGAGCTCATTTTTGAGTTGGGCCTGCAGATGGCCAATGACTTGTGCGTCGCCTTTCATGGGAACTCCTTGTAGTGAAGAGGGCAATTATCCCTAGGTGATCTGCTTCCCACGAATCGCGCACCGATGAATAACCCCCAAATAGAAACCATAAAAATATTGCAAATGAGAACGATTCGCATATACTGAATTCGGTCGCAACGAAATCAGCGCACGGATCAGCACAAGGAGAGACTATGCAGAGCACCCCGCAAGCCCACCCGAACGAGGAATACACCATGCCCTGTGCGGAGGCCTTGCTGGCCGGCACCATGGCGCTGATGACAGGCCATGTGCAGGCCTGCTGCGGCGCACATCGGGAAGCCATGGTGGGCAAGATCGTCGCTAACCTCACAGCGCTGGCCGAAGATCCCTTGCTCTCGCCGGGTTTCAAGACTTTGTTGTGGGCTTTGCGCCAGCGCTGGCAAACCCAAGCCCAGGGGGCTCCACTGGCGCAGCTGCCTGCCACCGAGCGCAGCCTGTGGCACAGCAGCCCGGAGGCAGTGCAATGACGTCTGCGGTGGAAGCGCTACTGCAAGATCACACGCCAGCCGCTCGCCATGGCAAACGCAGCGCGTACCGCCCCATGTGCGCGTGCTGCGCACCGGAGTCCGAAGTCCGGGAGGGCAAGCCCCAGCGTCAAAGCAGCAAACGCCCGGTGCTGGCTTGGCGTACCCGCTTGGCCCAGCAGCCAACGCTGTCAATTGCTTCGTCTGAAGCCCCCATTTAAGAGTAAAAAGTGCCGATATCCCTTACAGATACTACGCAAGCAGCTATTGAAAACATAGCATTTGGAGGTCCTTCCATGCTCAAGAATCTGCCCACACCCGAAGCCCTTTGCCACCACGAACACCCGGCGCCCGCTGCGTCGGGCTCACGCCGTCGGCGATTGTGGGATTTGGACCATCACTGCCATTGCCCCCTGGTCGGAGTGAGCTTGCCTATCGAAACCCTACGCCGCCTGGTGAACAAGGCGCTGGGTGGTAGTGCCGTTGCCAACGACTACGAAGTGCACGCTGGCGCGGTGTCGGAGGCGGCGCGTCGTTGCAAGCTCTCGGAACTCATGCAGGCCGAGCTCGATGCACGGTATGCGCGTGAAATCCAGACCTTCAAGTCCGCCAAGAGTGCTTTAGCCGTGGCGGAGCTGTGGATCAAGTACCTGAAGGCGGGCGATGTGGCTGGCGCATTTTGGGCGGCGCTGAGCCACCCGCGTTGTGATGTGCCGCTGCAAGAGGCCATGTGCAAGGACTTGCACATGTTCCAGCACCAGGCGGGTGCCGGTGTACGTCTGGAAATGGCCCGCTTCAACGCGCTAGCCGAAGAAAACGCTGTACTGGGGCGTGAGCTGGGCAAAGTGCAAGAGCGCATCACGCGCGTGATGGCGCAAAAGACGGCAGAGCTGGAGCGCCTGCAAAGTGAGCTGCTGCAGGCCCGTGCGGAATGTATTGCCAAAGACAGCCGCATGGCCTTCATGGCACAGGACCTGGAAGCCTTGCAAGCCACCATTCCGCAGTTGGAAGAGCGGCAGCGCCTGCAAAAGCGTCTCGACCAGGTGACCCAGCGCCAGCAGGAGCTGGAGGCCCACAACGCGGACTTGCGACGGCGTCTTGCCATGGCAGAGCGCGCGGCCTCTGAGCGAGGCGTTGTGGAGCGTTCAGCCCCTGAGTTGGTGGCCGTGCAAGATGTGCAGGCGGTCGTTGTGCAGCTCCACCAAAAGGTGGTGTTATGCGTCGGAGGGCGTAGCGGCAACATTGCCAACTACCGCGATGTTGTCGAGCGCGTGGGTGGCAAGTTTGCCCACCACGATGGCGGGGTAGAGGACAACGCCTCGGTGCTGGATGCCAACTTGGCCGCTGCCGATTTGGTGATCTGTCAGACGGGCTGCATCAGCCACAACGCCTACTGGCGTGTCAAAGACTTTTGCAAACGCACGGGCAAGCGCTGCGTGTTCGTAGAGAACCCCAGCGCGTCATCCCTGGAGCGTGGCCTGGTGCAGATGGCATTGGCCAAGCCTGCGGCAGACGTTGTGGAGACTGAGACGAAATAAAGTTTGTATTTGCATGTAAATGCGAATACTTCTCATATAGAATAAGTCGCTTCAAGTAGCAAGCCAAGCCAATAAGGGCGTCTCACTGGACGCCCTTTGCATGTGCCAAGCCAGCCAATGTGAAACAACCGTTTTTCCAATAGGTGGTGTATGGCACGTATCCATGTGTCCGGGCAGTTTTCGCTGACTCGGCTTTCTTTGTGTTTGGGCTTGGCGTTTGGTTGCGGTGGCTTGTGGGCCCAGGAGGCGTCGCTTGCGCAGCGTCCGGTGGCGACCTTGAAAGAAGTTGTAGTGAGCGCCAGCCGCGTCGAGCAGGAGTTGGAAGATGTGCCTGCCACGCTTACCGTGATCACGGCCGAAGATATCTCGCTGGACAACCCCACCGACTTGGAGGAACTCCTGGGCAACGAAGTGGGCGTCTCGGTGCGCTCCCAGCCGAACCGTTCTTCGGGAGTGTTTTACGCCACTGGACGTAGCGGCAATGAGGGTGTCAATATCCGCGGCCTTGAAGGAGATCAGGTTCGTTTGCAGGTCGATGGCGTGAGTTTGCCCTCCACCTATGCAAGTGGCCCCTACGCGGCGGGCAGGGGCGACACGATTGACCCTGAAGGCTACAAGCGGGTCGAGATCCTGCGCGGTGGCTCCAGCAGCCAGTTTGGTTCGGATGGGTTGGCCGGCGCGGTCAGTTTTGTTACCAAGGAGCCGGAAGACTTGCTCACTTTGGGAAAACCTCAGCAATTCACCCTGAAATCCGCCTACGCGTCGGTAGACAACTCGTTTCAGTTGGCGCCCAGTTTTGCGTTTGCGGGTGATGGTGTCAAAGGTATGGTGTTAGCGAGCATGCGGCGCAGCCATGAAACCGACAACATGGGCACCAATGACTCCGCCAACAACAGCCGAACCACTCCCAACCCGGCCAACAACCAGGCAGACTACGTGTTGGCCAAGTTGGTTTTGTCACCCAGTGCTACCCACCAAGTGAAACTGAGCGCAGAAACCATTCGGCGCCAGAACAACACAGACATCAAGAGTTTTTTTGGTGATTCATTTGCTGCAGCAACGCTCACGGATGTGGATGTGCGCGAAGACATCTCCCGCGACTTGGTCAAGCTGGACTACCGCTACGCGCCCAATGGCATGTGGTTTGATATCTTGAGCGTGGGGGTCTACGCACAGCAATCCAAGAACCAGCAGTATGGCTACGAAGCACGCTCGACCGCACCTCTGGTACGCACACGGGATACCAGCTATGGGGAAAACACGCTGGGTGCGAATCTTCAAATGGAAAGCAACCTTGGTGAGCGCATCAAGCACCGTTGGGTGTATGGGCTGGACACCTCTGTTACGGATGTGACATCGTTGAAAGAGGGATACAACAGCTCAGGCACAGCTTTTGTACCCAACAAGAGTTTCCCGGATACCGACTACCGCGTGCTGGGCGCATTCATTCAGGATGAAATCAACTTTGGCTCTGTGAGTGTGACGCCTGGCTTGCGATACGACAGCTTCAAGCTCACACCCAAGCCGGATGCCCTGTACCGGGTTAACAATACGGCCGCTCCATCCGAGTTGAGCGATTCGGCGCTGTCCCCGCGACTAGGTGCTGTGTGGAAGCTGGCTCCTATGGCCCAGTTGTTTGCGAACTACGCCCATGGATTCCGGGCCCCTAAGGCCAGCCAGGTGAATGGCGGTGTCACCAATTTGACCGCTGCCGACCCTTACACCTCGATTGGCAATCCGAACCTGAAATCAGAGACCAGCGATTCCGTAGAGTTGGGTCTGCGAGGTCATATCGCTGGCACCAAAAATTCTTACAGCGTGTCGGTGTTTCACGGCAAGTACAAAGACTTTATTGCCAGCAACGTCAAGGTGACCGATAACGCCGCGCCCACGGCGGATGTATACCAGTCCATCAACTTGAGCAAAGTCACGATCAGCGGCTTTGAGGCGCGTGCCAACTGGGCGCTGTCGAAAGACTGGAACTTGTCAGTGGCTTATGCCCACGCCGAGGGTGATTCTGAGAGCAACGGAGCCAGCACACCCTTGGCCACGATTGATCCTGACAAGCTGATTCTCGGCTTGAGTTATGCCCACGGCGCACACTGGGGCTTGGCCACGCAGATCACTGCGGTGGAACGCAAGCTGCGCAATCCTGATTCCACCAAAGTCACGCCAGGCGGTTACAGCGTGGTGGATGTTGCAGCTTGGTACAACTTCAGTAAAGCGACCCGCTTGACGGCTGGCATCAACAATCTGTTTGACAGAAAGTATGTGGAATGGGCGGATGTGCGTGACTTGGCTGCCACCAGCACCACTGTCGACGCCTACACCCAACCCGGTCGCAATTTCAAAGTGAGTTTGACCCACAGTTTTTAACGGTGAGGGCACCGTTTGCCGGAAGCGCTTTCGGGGGCTTCCGGCTTTTTTACTCAAAGAATGCAATGACTGATATGACATGGTGCAAGGGCTGGCGCCGGCTCGTTTCCTGGGCGGCTTGGATGCTGGGTGGCTGGCTGTTGCCGTCCATGGGCTTTGCCGCATCGCTGTTGTTTGTGACCACGGGCCCCATCACACCCGGCAAGTTCACTGTCTTGTCTGCAGCCGCCGCGCCTTACGGTGTCAAAGTCGAGGCCAAGTTCATTGAAAAGCTGGGTGTGGTTGATGCTCGCCTTTGGGCGGGGTATGACATGGTGTTGTTTGATGCACCGCGCGACCATATCCAGGACGCTGTGGCCGCCAAGGTTAAAGACGCGTTGCCCGCGCTGGCGCAGGCTAAAACGCCTGTGCTGTGGCTGCACACCAGCAAGCCCCAGTGGTCCCACCTGCCGGATGATCTTGCCAAGCGTTTGCATGCTTATTACGTAAATGGTGGGCGTACCAACAGTGCCGGCTTTTTTGCGACCGTAGCGGCCCATTTGGCCAAGAAGCCATGGACGCAGATAGCTGCGCCCCAGGTATTTCCGGCGACGGCCATCTACCACCCCAAGGCACCTGCGCTGGTGTTTGCGGATACCGCGTCGTATCTGCGCTGGAAGGGCGCGCCCAAGGGCAAACCGGTGATTGGCGTGGCCTTTCACCAGCAGGCGATTGCGGCCGAGCAGACCGGCATGATTGATGACTTCATCGCCCGCATCGAAGCTGCTGGGGCGGTGCCCTTGGCTTTTTACAGCCCGGTGATGGACAACGACGCGAACACCAAGATTCTTGCGCCTGGGGGCAAACCCTTGGCCGATGTGCTGATCACCACGCAGATCATGTTGAACCCGGAGGGGCGGCGCACCGAGTTCGAGAAGTTGGGCATTCCGGTGATCCAGGCCATGGCCTACCGCAAGGGCAGTGTCGATGCCTGGTGGAACGACAGTGCAGGGATTGCGCTGATGGATGTGCCGTTTTACCTGGCTCAGCCCGAGTACGCTGGGGTCCACGACATCATGGTGGCGGCGGCCACCGACATTGACGATCAGCTGCGTGCGATTCCAGAACAGGCCGAAGCTGTGGTGGGCAAAGCCTTGGGGCTGGCCCGATTGGCCCTTGCTGCCAATGCGGACAAAAAAGTGGCCATCATGTTCTGGAACTACCCTGCAGGGGAGAAGAACCTGGGCGCTTCTTTCATGAACCTGCCCACCAGCTTGCACAGCACCTTGGCTGCCATGAAAGCCGATGGGTACCGTACCGACGCGATGGACGCAGCCACCCTGACGCGCAACCTGCAGCGGCTGCTAACGCCGTTTTACCGGCCCGGCAGCGTAGCGCACGAGATGGAGGCGCTGGTGCGCGATGGCTTGGCTGAGCTGATGCCATTGGCGACCTACAAAAAGTGGTTGGACACCCTGCCCGAAGAGCGGCGCGAGGTCTGGTCATCCGCCGTCGCGCAGCCTGAAAAATCGGTGTTTCTGGTGCGCCGCAATGGGGAAGCCTTTTTTGCCATTCCGCGCCTCAAGCTGGGCAATGTGGTCATCATGCCGCAGCCGCCACGCGGAGAGCCCATCGGAGGAGGCTTGTATGCGAAGAGCAAGGAGATTTACCACTCCACCACGGCCGCGCCACCCCATTCCTACATGGCAGGCTACTTGTGGACCCGCGCGCAGTTCAAGGCCGACGCACTGATTCACTTTGGTACCCATGGCACACAGGAATGGTTGCCAGGCAAGGAGCGTGGCCTGTGGGTGCATGACTACCCACTGATGGCGTTGGGCAATGTTCCGGTGATTTATCCCTACATCGTGGACAACATTGGCGAAGCGACGCAAACCAAACGCCGTGGCCGTGCAGTCAACATCAGCCACCAGACGCCACCATTTGCGCCCGCCGGTTTGCACGCTGTGTTGACCAAGCTGCACGACGACTTGCATGCCTGGCTGGCCCAGGACCAAGGGGCGGTGAAGGAACAGCTGCGCCTGTCCATCACTGCCCTGGTACGCAAGGAGCGTATAGACCGCGACATGGCCTGGACGCCGGAACGCATGGAGCGCGAATTCCCAGCCTTTATCACCGCATTGCACGATTATCTGCACGAGCTGGCCACCACGGCGCAGCCGCTGGGATTGCACACCTTCGGGCAGGGTTCGGACGAGCAAGGACGCCTCTACACCGTACTCATGATGCTGGGCGCGCCGTTCTGGGAGGCGGCAGCCACCCTGGCCGATGGCAATGACCTGGAGGCTGACGAGGCGCTGATTGCAGATTACGCCAAGATGGCGCAGACGGCACCCTACCAACTGCTGGCCAAGCATGCGGTGCAAGGCCAGCCCACCGATGGTTTGCCGCCCAAGCTCAAGGCCATGGTCGAGCAAGGACGGCGCTGGTACATCGACTTGCAAGCCGAAGGTGAAACCCGCGGACTGCTGGCTGCGTTGAGCGGCCGCTACGTCCCCACGTCTTATGGTGGCGACCCGATCAAGAACCCCGACAGCCTGCCCACAGGGCGTAATCTGTATGGTTTTGACCCCACGCGTGTGCCCACCAAGGCCGCATGGGCGGCAGGTAAAGAAGCATTGGACAAGCTGGTGGTTGCACACCAGCAGAAGACGGGTGTGACGCCTTCGAAGTTCACCTTCACGCTCTGGTCCGTCGAGACCATGCGCCACATGGGGATGTTGGAGGCCCAGGCCTTGTGGGCCATGGGCGTGGAGCCTGTGTGGGATGCCGGTGGCCGCGTGACCGATGTGAAGCTGGTGCCGCGCAAAGACCTGGGGCGCCCGCGCATTGACGTGGTGCTGTCGGCCACCGGTTTGTACCGCGACCACTTTCCCAATGTCATGAAACAGCTGGCGCGCGCGGCACAACTCGCATCGCAGGCGACGGCCGAAGCAGACAATGCGGTGGCCAAGAATGCCAAGACCATCACCAGCCAACTGCAGGCCCAGGGCTGGCGTGCCGACGCTGCGCAGCGCGCAGGGGAGACGCGGATTTTCTCGGGCGCCTCGGGTAACTATGGCTCGGGGCTGGATGACGCGGCCTTGGCCACCGACACCTGGAAAACCAAGGAGGAGGGCGACCGCAAGATGGCTGAGCTGTACTTGCGCAAAATGCAGTTTGCCTACGGACCGGTGGAGGCCGATTGGGGCAAAAGTGGCAGTGATCTGGCCCGCGAGGCCGGAGGCAGCAGCGGAGGTGCCAGCATGAATCTTTACGCCGCCCACCTCAAGGGGACCCAAGGCGCGGTACTGGCCCGCAGCTCCAACCTCTACGGCATGCTCACCACCGACGACCCCTTCCAGTACCTGGGCGGCATCGCTACGGCAGTGCGCTACCTTGACGGTAAAGCGCCAGAGTTGTTCATCTCCAATCTGCGCGGTACGGGTTCGGGCAAGGCCGAGGATGCCGCGGGCTTTCTGTCCAAAGAGCTGGCCACGCGCAACTTCCACCCTGGCTACATCCAGGGCTTGATGAAAGAGGGCTACGCGGGCACGCTGCAGATGCTGGATGGGATCAACAACTTCACCGGCTGGACTACGGTGGCGCGCGAGATTGTGCGGGACGACCAGTGGCAGGAATTTGCCGATGTGTATGTGCGCGACAAGCACCAGCTCGGCATGCGCCAGTGGATGGAAAAGAACAATCCCCACGCCCTGGCTCAGATGATGGAGCGCATGCTGGAGATGGCCCGCCAGGGCTACTGGCAAGCCGACGCCGCCACCGTGGAGGAACTCAAGGCGCGTTATACCGATTTGGCGCAGCGCTTTGATGTGCGCACCAGTAACACCACCTTCCAGGAGTTTGTCGGTTTGTCCGGTTATGGGTTGGGCCAGCCGGTGGATGGTGCGGTGACGGCCGCAAGCCCGGCGTCAGCCCGTCCGGCCACGGCTGCACCGCCCTCTGAGGCTGCTGAGTCACGACCTACTGAGCCTTCCGAATCTCCCTTGATTGAAGGCATGAAGCTGGAGAAAGTGAGCGAACCTGTGGTTCAGGCCTTGAGCACCATGCTGGTGTTGGCCATGGGTGTGTTGTTGATGACGCCGGCCATTGGGGCCTGGCGCCAATGGAGAAAAGCATGAAAAACCAACGATGGGCCATGACCCTGTGCCTCGGTCTTGGCGTGTGCCTGAGCGGCGCCGCCATGGCCCAAACTCCGGCCCAAGCGCCGCATGCGCTGCAGGGGCGGGTGTGGGATACACGCACCCAGCAGTTCATTTCCGAGCCCGTGCTGTACCAGCGCGCGGCCGCCGCGCGTTATGTGTTGCTGGGCGAAAAGCACGACAGTGAAGCCCACCACGCGCGACAGTTGGATGTGCTGCGAGGCATGGCAGCTTTGGGGGCGCAGCCCGCGCTGGCCATGGAGCAGCTGGATGCTGAACACCAGGACGCACTGAGCCGCGCGCAGTCGGCCGGCCAGACGGATGCGGAAGCCTTGGCCGATGCAGGCCAGCTCAACCGCAAGGGCTGGCGTTGGCCCATGTACAAGGACTTGATAGCTTTCGCGGCCCAGCGCCAGTGGCCCCTGCGTGCGGCCAATCTCTCGCGTGCCGAAGCCCGCAAGGTCGCCCTGGGCGAAGTGACCCCGGCATTGCCTGCGGCTACCCCCGCGCAGTTGGAGGCATTGGAAAACGATGTGGTGCAAGGCCACTGCGGCCACCGTCCAGAGCCGGCACGTTTGGCTGGCATCGTTGCGGCGCAACGTGCGCGTGATGCACGCATGGCCCAGGTGCTGGACGCTGTGGGTG
>JACCDH011653702.1_pt1 | contig 10793 bp, 8 predicted proteins | sample 7442481 | NCBI WGS metagenome assembly JACCDH01 (sample SAMN15323433, study PRJNA562643) | freshwater metagenome | isolation source: river surface water | place: USA:Blue River Watershed | collected 2017-08-15 | reverse complement strand
TCAAACTTTTCCATAATCTCCTTTTCGGTTTTATCGATTAATGCTTGTTGAACGCGCTTATCGTTAGTCATTTTAAGCTCTTTTTCAAGCTTCGCGAACATTTGTCCGGCTAACTTCGCATAAGGCCACACTTTGGTTACATCTCTACGAAGTTTAGTGTATTGTATTTGTTGACGTTTCGATTTAAAGATGCGAGTAGTATATATATTGATGGTAGGTAACCACATATATGGTAAAGTATCGCCATCAACAATAATGGCAGGCATTAATATGGTATCGTTTTTACTTAGTGGCTTAGCATATTCTTGAGCTATAGCACTTTTTTGGAAGTAAAACGTTATAATAAAGGTAATAAGAAGAAATTTCAGGGATGACTTCATAGCTTAATAACCAAATATCAACATAATTATTATTTTCATTCATAAAAAGCACTATTTTTTTTACATTTAGCCATGCATAAAATTGATGTAGAAGCGGAGAAAAAGGAAATACAAAAGCGATACCGCGCTTTATTGAAAGCGTGTAAACCTACTATGGAAAAAGGCGATAAACGTCAAATTCGTTTAGCCTTTGAGATGTCGGTTGAAGCACACAAAAATATGCGTCGCAAATCGGGTGAGCCTTATATTTATCACCCTATTGCAGTTGCACAAATTGCAGCGGAGGAAATTGGCTTAGGAACCACATCCATTGTTTGCGCATTATTGCATGATGTGGTTGAAGATACAAACATCACTTTAGAGGATATCGAAAGAGAGTTTGGTAAAAAGGTAGCCAACATAATTGATGGATTAACTAAAATCTCAGGAGTATTCGATCAAACAAGCTCCATACAGGCGGAAAACTTCCGCAAAATGTTGCTTACGTTAGCCGATGATGTTCGAGTAATATTGATAAAACTAGCCGATCGATTGCATAATATGCGAACGCTCGATAGCATGCCTCGCGATAAGCAATTAAAAATATCTTCAGAAACCATTTATTTATACGCACCCCTCGCCCATCGTTTGGGATTGTACGCTATTAAGTCGGAATTAGAAGATCTTTCAATGAAGTATACGGAGGCAACAACGTATAAATTCATAGCTAACAAATTAAGTGAAACGAGAATTGAGCGTTCAAAATTCATTAAAGAATTCATTGCTCCAATTAAGGAGGAATTAAAAAAGCAAGGCTTAGAATCGGAAATATTAGGCAGACCCAAATCAATACATTCTATTTGGAAAAAAATGAAATCGAAAGGCATACCTTTCGAAGAAGTATACGATTTGTTTGCTATTCGAATCATATTAGAATCGAATTTTGAAAATGAAAAAGCCGATTGTTGGAAGGCTTATTCGGTAGTAACGGATAAGTATATTCCAAATCCAGATCGTTTACGTGATTGGATTTCGTCGCCGAAGGGTAATGGATACGAATCATTACATACTACTGTGATGGGGCCAAATGGTAAATGGGTGGAAGTACAAATTCGAAGCAGAAGAATGAATGAGATTGCAGAGAAAGGATTTGCAGCCCACTGGAAATACAAAGAACAAACCAACGAAAATGGATTAGACCAATGGATTCAAAAAGTAAGGGATGTATTAAGTAGTACCGAAGCCAATGCACTCGACTTTTTGGATGATTTCAAAATGAATTTATTCTCCGACGAGATTTTCATATTTACACCTAAGGGTGATTTAATGAAATTGCCGTTTGGAGCTACAGCCCTCGATTTTGCGTTCGAAATTCACTCTGATTTAGGTTCGAAGTGTATTGGAGCAAAAGTGAATCACAAATTGGTACCTCTCTCCCACAAGCTGCAGAATGGCGACCAGGTTGAGGTCATCAGTTCGGATAAACAAAAACCTAAAGAAGATTGGTTGAATTTTGTAATTACCAGTAAGGCTAAAAGCAAAATTAAATCGGTAATTAAAGAGCAAAAGATAAAAATTGCGGAAGATGGTAAAGAAATCCTCGACCGTAAACTAAAGTCGCTTAAAATTGCCAATACCATACAGAACATCAATAAAATATCACTTTTCCTTGGTTATCAGAGCAATATTGATTTGTATTACAATGTTGCCATCGGAAAAGTCGACATGAAAGAACTGCGAGAATACCAATTGGCAGATAAAAAGCCTAGTCAGAGAACCCCTACCAAAATCGACAAAGATGGACTAGAGCAGTACATGAAGCAAGTAAAGAGTAAAGATTCCGACATATTAGTTATTGGTGAAGATTTACACAAGATTGACTACAAATTAGCTCCATGCTGTAATCCGATTCCTGGAGATGATGTTTTTGGCTTTGTTACTATAAATGAGGGCATTAAAATTCATAGAACGAACTGTCCGAATGCCATTAAACTGATGTCTAATTTTGGTTATAGAATTGTAAAAGCTAAGTGGACAGGTCAAAAAGAGATTGCATTCTTAACAGGGATACGATTAACAGGTACCGATGATGTTGGGGTTGTAAATAATATTACGAAGGTCGTATCTAATGATTTTAAAGTAAATATGCGTTCAATTACCGTGGATAGTGACGATGGTATATTTGAAGGAACATTGATGGTTTATGTAAATGACACCTCTCACCTCGACAATCTTATTAAAAAACTTAAACTGGTAAACGGAGTAATTAGTGTAAGCAGGTTTGATGCTAACAATGCCTCGGTGTAATGTGTAAAAATACTCCTATCTATTTTCCATGAATCTAGATTATTTATTTATTTTTGAGCGAGGAGAAAAGCTATATGTCTAGCAAAGAAACTATTGAGAGTGTAAAGAAAATTTTTGAGGCCTATTTAGAGAGTAGAAGTTTGCGTAAAACTCCTGAACGTTTTGCCATTTTAGAGGAAATATATTCGAGAAACGACCATTTCGATGTGGAGTCGTTATATATACACATGAAAAATCGCAAGTATAGAGTTAGTAGAGCGACTGTTTATAATACGCTCGAGCTATTACTTTCATGCGATTTAGTGACCAAACACCAGTTTGGCAAAAACATGGCACAATTCGAAAAATCATACGGTTACAAGCAACACGATCATATTATTTGCCTTGATTGTGGTAAAGTGGTTGAATTTTGCGACCCTCGCATTCAACAAATACAATCGATGATGGGCGATTTATTGAAATTTGAGATATCTCATCACTCTTTAAACCTATACGGGGCTTGCAGTAAGTTGAAAAACGACGGTAAATGCGAGCGAATGAATACAAACAAAATTAACAACGAAACAACAAATTAAATATATATTATGCTAGTGGATGTATTATTGGGATTACAGTGGGGCGACGAAGGAAAAGGGAAAATTGTAGATGTTTTATGTCCGGGTTACGACCTCATCGCTCGATTCCAAGGCGGACCGAATGCAGGCCATACCCTAGAATTTGACGGAAAGAAATACGTATTAAATACTATACCTTCAGGTGTTTTTAATCCTGAAACCCTTAATTTAATTGGAAACGGTGTAGTAATCGATCCAGTTATTTTTAAGAAAGAGATTGATAAGTTACGTGAAAACGGATATGACCCTATTCAATCGGGCAAATTAGTAATTGCAAAAAAAGCACATTTAATTCTTCCTACTCATCGTTTATTGGATGCTGCTAGTGAATCTAAAATGGGTAATTCTAAAATAGGATCTACGTTAAAAGGTATAGGGCCAACCTATGCTGATAAGATTGGTAGAAGCGGTTTAAGAGTTGGTGATAGTACATTGCCTAATTTCAAAGAGAAATATGAAAAGCTACGTGATAAACATTTAGAAATTTTATCGCATTATTCTATTGATATTGATTACAAAGAATACGAAGCCCAATGGTTTGAAGGCATTGAGTTGTTAAAGAAAATGCAACAAGTAGATTCAGAACATTTGGTTAATACCTATTTAAAACAAGGTAAAAAGGTATTAGCAGAAGGAGCTCAAGGAACCTTGCTTGATATTGATTTTGGTTCATACCCTTATGTAACCTCATCAAATACAACTACTGCTGGCGCTTGCACAGGTTTGGGTATTGCGCCTTCTAAAATTGGTGAAGTTATCGGTATTTTCAAAGCATATTGTACTCGTGTAGGTGGCGGACCCTTCCCTACTGAATTAGATAATGAAGTTGGTGAAGAATTAAGAAGAATTGGTCACGAATTTGGAGCAACGACTGGCAGACCTCGTCGTTGCGGATGGATTGACTTACCTGCATTAAAATATGCCATCATGCTTAACGGTGTTACGGAATTAGTAATGACTAAAGCAGATGTGTTAAGTGGTTTTGAAAAGGTGAAAGTATGTACACATTATCGTTGGAATGGTGAGATTATAGATTATATGCCGTTTGATATTCTTTCGATGGAAGCAGAACCTATTTGGGAAGAACTTGATGGATGGAATGAAGACTTAACAGGCATTAGAGAAATTAATCAGATTCCTGAAAAATTAATGGCATACATAAAGTATTTAGAAAAAGCATTAGAAGTGCCTATTAAATATTTATCAGTTGGTCCTGATAGGCTTCAAACATTAGTGTTATCATAACATGTATCAGCTTCCTTCAACAGAGGAAATAAAATACAGTTTGGTTAAAAGCATAAACCAAGAGAACAACTTCTTTTGTTTATTAAACTCAAACCATTACAAAGATTCATACGGTAAATTAACTTGGAGGTTAAGTGCTGGAAGTAACCATCTCTTGTTAAATGATACACAAGGAGCATTTCATAAATTAAAACAGTTTATTACTAAAAAAAGTTATGCTGGTTTTTTAAGTTATGATTTGAAAAATGATGTTGAAAAACTTAGTTCAAAACATCCCTCATTCATAGATTTCCCTGAACTATTTTTCTTTGAAGAAGAAATAATTTTTGATGAAAAATCGGCAGAAATAAATTCCAATCAAACAAATTATACGCTTGGAAACTATGTATTTAAAGGACTTCAAAAAGAATCAAGGTTAGAAAATATAAATCATCTTGTTTCTAAGGAAGAGTATATAGATACCATCAAAAAAATTCAACAACATATTATTGATGGTGATGTTTATGAATTAAATTATTGCATTCCGTTTGAAATATCTAATATCGATATCGACCCTATAGATTTATATTTTGAACTAAATAAAAAATCGCCCAACCCCTTTTCTAGCTTATTAAAAATTAACGAAAAATATATTGTTAGCGCTAGTCCGGAGCGATTCTTATGCAAAAGAAATAACCGCTTAATATCTCAACCTATCAAAGGAACTATTAAGCGTACAGAAAATATTGAGAGCGATAAACAAGCGCTTTTGAATTCTGAAAAAGAAAGGGCTGAAAATGTTATGATCGTTGATTTAGTTAGAAATGATTTAACTAAATCGGCAAAAACTGGAAGTATTCGAGTAGATGAATTATTTGGTATTTATACATTTCCGCAATTACACCAAATGATTAGCACCATCAGTGCAGAGCTCAACGATGACATACATATTGTTGATGCCATTAAAGCTGCATTCCCGATGGGTAGCATGACCGGTGCACCTAAGATAAAAGCCATGGAATTAATTGAACATTACGAAGTATTTAAGCGTGGTGCATATTCTGGAGCATTAGGATACATTGATGATCACATGGATTTCGATTTTAATGTTTTAATACGTTCTATTTTTATCGATACAAAAAATAAAAAGCTTTGCTTTAATGTAGGAAGTGCCATCACCTTAGATTCTGATCCTGAACAAGAATATGAGGAATGCTTGTTAAAAGCGAAGGCGATATTAGAAACGTTGAAGGCGAGGTAGCGAATTAGCGAACTTGCGTCCCGATAGCTATCGGGATAGCGTCTCGGTGATATGATTGTTTTCATATACAACGAGACGCAGAATTTCAAAGATTGGAGCTAAAGGGCATTAGTTTAAAGCAATGCGTACTGTTTTAGTAACACCATCGATTGTTAATTTCAACAAGTATATTCCTGAAGTTAAATTTCGAGTATGAGTTTCGTCTAACAGTATTTCTTGTGTTCCTGAAGATAAGTTTCCTTCAAAAACGGTTGATAGTTTTCTACCTAAAACATCATATAATTCAACTTGAACAGATGCATTAAATAATAAATTAAAGCTTGCTTTAGTTTCTTTATTAAAAGGATTTGGAGCAACTGATAAATTCAAGTTATTTAAGATTAAATTCTCGATACCAGTAGCCACGGAAATACTGATATTATCAATATAAATATTATTACCAGGCCCACTATTAGTTGCTAAAAATCTAATTTGAGCATTGTCTTCTGTTGTGTAAGAACTTAAAGAAGTTTCTACATGTTTCCATTGACTTGCTGAGTTAGGTACAAATTCTGCTGATGATATTGCACTTGTTGCTAAACTAGCACCTGTTACGTTTGTTAATGTATTAAAAGACAATCCACAATTTCTTGTAATTCCAATTGTTAAGCGATCTAAAGAAGCCGAAGATCGTTGTGCATAAGCATAATCGTAACTTAAAATAGGATTGGTAGTACCCACTAAATTGATGGTTGGCAATAAAATGGCATTCGCTCTACCATCAGAAATACCAAAAAATTTCATGTATACAGATGAAGTTGAATTATATCCTGTTGCTGTAGTTCTTAACCATTGTGATTTATTATCGGCACGATTATAAATATCATTTGAGAATGAAATTAAATCTTCCATGTCTTGTGAAAAAGGAAGATTTCTAGTAGAAACATTATCCCAAATTTTCATAAAATCTTGTTTCGTGATACTATCTGTTCCAGTAGCATTACTAACTTTTAACTTTACATCAAAAGTACCTGCATTTGCATAACTCACAGTTGGGTTTTTATCGGTTGATGTTGCAGGAGTACCTCCTTCAAATTCCCAATAATAATTATCTACATCTGCACGTGTACTAAAGTCGCTGAAAGTATAATTCGTATTCGTACAACCTTCTTGTTTGCGATAAAAGTTTGCTAATGGTATACATGGAGGTGCATTATATCCATCATTTGTTCCTGTAGCTATAAGGTTTGCAGGAGAATATAAATTTGATCTACTATTTTGATTGCCATTCCAAACAACATCCATACGTGCTTTTTGGCCCAGACTAAACATATTCTGACAATTACCGTCTGTGTAGTCCATATAATTTTCTGTCATTTCAATTGCATTTCCAGAGCAAGTAGAGACTTTGTTTTTAGGGCAACCATTGTTTGCTGCGGCATGTGGAGGAGTATCGTTAACAAAATCGGTAGCACATGTACCATCACCCCATATATGACGAAGGTTTAATGAATGTCCTATTTCATGTGTTAGAGTTCTTCCATAATTATTGAAATTAGTTGTGTTTCCACAAACACTATATTTTAATAACACACCATCAGTTAAATTATTTCCACCTGGAAATTGTGAACGACCAAGAATAACTCCACCAGCAGGAGCTCCAGCAATATTTTCAACAACCCAAACATTGAAGTACTTATTATTTGGCCATCTGCTAAGTGCTTTAATATTATCATCAGCATCGTATGTTAAGTCGGTTTGTACTCGAACAATACCATCTGTGCAATTACCATTTGGATCTATTTTAGCTAAACGAAACTCTACTTCACAATTGGCTGCAATTGCCTTATAAATAGGATTCGTTTCGTTAGTATCTGAATTTAATCGTTGAAAATCTTTGTTTAAAATTTCTACCTGTTCTAATATTCTTTCTTTTGAAATATTTTCAATTCCATTATTATGAAAAACATGAAAAACAATTGGAATGATTCTTTTTACTTTTTGAACTGATTTCTGTCCGCTTAATAAATAATTTTGATACTCTTGTTCTAGTATTTGTTGATTAATAATAAACTGTGGATCTTTCATTTGAACATTTTTCATATACTCATGTGTAGCACATGGTATTACTTTTAGCTCTTGTGCAAAAACGCTTGAAATGATTGTAATGGTGAACAATGTCACAAAGGAGATGTACTTTTTCATTATATAAAAATTAATGGTTATTAATTGGAACTATGCTTTACTTTCTGTTTTCTTTTTAAATATATTGGCTTTCGATTCTTTGCCTTTAAGTAAACGTTCAATGTTTTTTTGATGTGTGAACATTACCAATATACAAACAGATATGGCGAATAAAAGTTGAGTCTTTGTTGTAGTTTCATTGAAAAAAATGATGATGTTCACAGGAAACATAAAACTTGCTACCATCGAACTTAAAGAAACATACTGAGTAAGTAGTAAAACGATTACAAATACACCGCAAGAAATTAAAGATGCTTCTGGATGTACTGCGAGTATCATTCCGAATAATGTAGCAATACCTTTGCCTCCTCTAAAGCCCGCAAAAATTGGGAATATATGTCCAATTACTGCTGTTACTCCTAAAACTAACTGAAGATTGGCAAATGGCACCGAACCTGGAACATAATTACCTACAAAATAAACAAGATTAGTAGCTGTAAATCCTTTAAGGATGTCGATAATTAAAACTGGAATTCCAGCTTTTTTTCCAAGTATTCTAAAGGTATTGGTAGCACCTGCATTACCGCTTCCGTATTCGCGCACATCAATTCCATAAAATGCTTTACCTATCCATATAGCTGTTGGAATGGAGCCATACAAATAGGACACTAAAAGTGCTATGGAAGTACTAAATGATAACATTGCTAGGCTCTAAAATAAGAATTTTCTATGCTAATTATTAATTAAAATCGCTTTTAAGAAATAACTCATTCAATCACAGCTTTTAAACTAAGGTCTAATGATTTTACGGAATGCGTTAAAGCTCCCATTGATATGCAAGTAACCCCATGTTCGGCATATTGAACTACATTTTGACTAGTAATTCCACCTGAGGCTTCTGTTTCGTATCTATCACCAACTAATTCTATTGCTTTTTTTAGGTCATCGAAACTAAAATTATCGAACATAATTCTCATAAATCCACCTTCGTTGAGTGCTTCTTTTACTTCTTCTAATGATCGAGTTTCAATTTCTATGGGTAGGTTTCTGTTGGTATCTTTTAAATATTGTTTTGCATTTCTTAAAGCATTCGTAATGCCTCCTGCGTAATCAACATGGTTATCTTTTATCAATATCATATCAAATAATCCAAATCGATGATTATGTCCGCCTCCAATTAATACCGCTTCTTTTTCGAGAAAACGTAGACCTGGAGTAGTTTTGCGGGTATCTAAGATTCTACAATTGGTATGCGCAACCATGTCGACAATTTTACGGGTTGTGCTTGCAATGCCCGACATACGTTGCATAATGTTTAAGACCAGTCGTTCGGCTTTTAAAATAGAATGTGCACTTCCCTGAACATATAAGACAATATCACCTGGTTTTACAGGCATACCATCTTTTAGCAATAAGTCAACTTTTAATTCCGAATCGAATCGATGAAAGATTGATTCTGCGAGTTTAACACCGGCAATGATACCTGGTTCTTTTACTAAGAGTTTAGCTTTATTTTGGGTACCTGGAGGAATGGTTGAAAGCGAAGTATGATCGCCATCACCAACATCTTCGGTAATACAAGCATCAATAAAATCAAAAAGCTGTTTTTCGGTGTAATTTTTCATCCTAAATTTTGCCAATAAATATCGGCGTAAATTAGGAAAAATTATCGAGTACGCTCTTGTTCAAAGCGCATTTCTTGCAGGTAGGTACCTGCATCGGAGGTTTTGAGAATAAAGAAAATTCTGAACTTCCCAGAACGTGTTTCTAATTGACCAATGGCAAAACGAGCAGCATCCGAACTTGGGTTGTTTTTGTACAATAATTGGAAATCTAAGGGTTCGTATTTACTAAAGAAATCCTTCATTACCATTTCGGCTTGTGATTTACTGTATACACTCGACTGTTCCAAGAGGGTAATTTCAATCTTATTTCCAAAATATTTGGAAAGCACGCGCTGATCGGCGTTTTTAAACGCAAAAGTAATGTCTTCCATTAACTCTGTCTGAGCGAAAGAAGTAGAAAACATTCCTATAAAAAGAAGCAGGGTAAAAAGAAGTTTCTTCATTAATTGCATTTATTCCATTATACACCTTAAAAACTGTGCCAATCATTTCCAATATGTATATTTGTGTATGAAAAATAAAAAAATAGCACTTCTTATTTTAGATGGTTGGGGCTTGGGCTTAAAACAAGAAGCAGATGCCATACAACATGCAAAAACACCCTTTATTAATTCATTGTACAATAAATACCCTCATTCTAAGCTTGTTGCATCGGGTGAAGCAGTAGGCTTACCGGAAGGACAAATGGGTAATTCGGAGGTAGGACACTTTACTATTGGTTCGGGACGTGTTGTTTTTCAGGAATTAGTTAAAATAAATAAATCTGCAAATAATGGTGTTTTAGCACAAAATTCGGTGTTAAAACATGCTTTGGAATACGCTAAAAAAGAACAAAAAAATGTACACTTTTTTGGACTATTATCCGACGGGGGGGTACATTCTCATATAAATCACTTAAAAGCATTGTGTGATATAGCCACAGAAAACAACAATGAAAATGTATTTATCCATGCTTTCTTGGATGGCCGTGATACCGATCCTAAAAGTGGTGCTGCTTATGTATCAGAATTAATAAAACACAATGAAAGCAAAAAGAACACAGCAAGATTAGCGAGTATTATTGGTAGATACTATGCGATGGACCGCGATTTAAGATGGGAAAGAGTAAAGCTTGCATACGAATTATTGGTAAATGGTATTGGTAAAAAAACAACTGACCCAATTAACGACATTAAACAAGCATATAGTAATGGAATTACCGATGAATTTATGGAAGCATTGGTATGTGTAAATGACAAAC
>JACCDH011432758.1_pt1 | contig 10794 bp, 8 predicted proteins | sample 7442481 | NCBI WGS metagenome assembly JACCDH01 (sample SAMN15323433, study PRJNA562643) | freshwater metagenome | isolation source: river surface water | place: USA:Blue River Watershed | collected 2017-08-15 | reverse complement strand
TCACCATGTACCACCGGCCCTACTAATTGGTGCGGTCTACTTAAAAGTTGATTTGCAGTTTCTAGATTGCCGGAACGAATCGCTTCCCGGATTCGTGTTGAAGAAACAACTCCCCCAGAATGAGTTAAGAGTTGAACCCCTTTACTTTCAAAACTTGCATTCTGTCTCAAGTAATCAACGTTTCCGGCAGCCTTAGCACCAAAGGTAAAGTTTTTACCAACCACAACAAGTTTTGGATTAAAGATTGGCAGGAGGACCTGTTCAATGAAATCTTGTGGAGTTAGCTTTGAGAACTCTTCATTAAAACTAAGTACCGCAACGGTATTTGCTCCATGTGTTGCTAGTTGGTGAACTCGATTCCGCAACGTCAACAACCTGGTTGGCGTACGGTTGGGGGCAAATATTGCCGTCGGATGCGGATCAAAGGTTAAGGCGGTTACCGCAAGACCAGATGTTGAAGCCTCGCGCAGTATCTGTTGGTGACCAAGATGCACCCCATCAAATATCCCGATCGCCAGCGCGCCGCCTTTGCTGGCTTCGCCCTGCCAAGAAATATCCGGTATGTATCTCATCATCACTATTCTTTCATGACACAAACACTGAAATCGGCTGCGCCCCATAATCACGGTTTTCGATAATGGCAGCAACCTCTCCATCTGGAGCAATCGCAACGCCAACGCCACTGAATTCTGATTTGCTTAAGGTTCTGCCAAATTTAAGCTCGGCCATTTCAGCAACATCAATCTGACGGGTCGGCATTACTTTAGAAATCGCCTCTGCTAGAGGTCGAATCTCGGGAGCCTCCAATACTGAACAATCTGAGAGGTAAAACGGTGCCACCAAAGTTCTTCTAAGCGATGTTAAATGTCCTCCGACCTGAAGCGCTTGGCCTAAATCCCGTGCAATCGAGCGGATATAAGTACCTGCGGAGCAGATTACGTCGACATCAATATCTATGAACTCATCTCGCCTGATCTCATTTACCTGTAATTGGAAAATTTCAATTTCACGTGCTGGAATCTCTACAACCTTGCCTTGACGTACTAAATCGTAGGCCCGTTCGCCACCTATTTTTATCGCAGATACCTGGCTAGGTGTCTGCATAATTCTGCCAACTTGCTTTGCCAATAACTCTTTAATCTGCAGATCTGTAATGGAATCAGTATTTGAAGTAGAGAGAATCTCTCCTTCTTTGTCATCGGTTGTGGTTGATTGTCCGAGTCTTATGGTTGCTAGATATTGCTTCTTTCCTTCGGTGATGTATTGCAGAAACTTGGTCGCATTATTGATGCCCAGCACCAGAACTCCTGTTGCCATCGGATCAAGGGTTCCCGCATGACCAACCCGCTTAGTCCCTAGGGCTTTACGTAACTTTGCAACAACATCATGACTAGTGATTCCTGCAGGCTTATCAATTACGACAAAGCCGTGAGAAAGCTTCATTCTGATTCGCGGATTCGTGGCGGACGATATGGATCGCTGCCACTAATTGGAGAAGCGGTGTCGCGTAGATGAGCAATCTCTTCATCATGCTTGCGCACTTGATCCAACAAATCTTCAAAGTTGCGAGCGGTCTCAGATAACGCATCTGCAAAAAAGGCCAGGCTGGGAGTTATTCTCGTTTTTAACTCTCTGCCTACCTCTGTACGCAGCAAGCCTTTGGCACTTTCTAGCGCTTTAGCGGTGTTAGCCCGCGCCTCATCATCGCCAAGTACCGTGTAGAAAATTGAAGCTTGCTGCAAATCCCCGGTAACTCTCACATCGGTTATGGTGATGAACCCCAAGCGTGGATCCTTCACCTTACTTTCGAGCGCAGAGGCGATCACAACTTTGATGCGATCGGCCACTTTTGCTGCGCGATGTGAGTTACCCATGGACTATGCCCGCTTCTTTTCCCGCATTTCAAATACCTCAAAGACATCACCTATTTGAATATCTTTGAAGGATCCTACGCCGATACCGCATTCAAATCCTTCACGGACCTCAGTGGCGTCATCCTTGAAACGCTTTAGTGACTCTACTGTTAGATTGTCGCCAATTACGACGCCATCTCTAAGAATTCGAGCTTTTGCATTGCGCTTAATGATTCCGGTAGAGACCATGGAACCAGCGATAATTCCGAACTTGCTGGACTTGAAGATTTCTCGAACCTCTGCAGATCCAATGGTGACCTCTTCAAACTCTGGCTTAAGTAAGCCCTTAAGTGCAGCTTCGATTTCTTCAATCGCTTTGTAGATCACTGAGTAGAAACGAATCTCTACACCTTCTTCATCAGCAAAGATCGCGGTGTGAGCCTCTGGCTTAACGTTGAAGCCAACAATTACCGCACCTGATGCTGATGCCAGAGTTACATCGCTCTTGGTGATAGCGCCAACTCCGCGGTGAATAACTCTTAGATCTACCTCGCTACCAACATCAAGTTGAACCAAAGCATCTTCCAATGCTTCTACCGAACCGCTGACATCGCCCTTCAAAATCAAATTAAGAGTGGTTACCTTTGATTTCTCTAGGAAGTCTTCTAGTGAGACCTTCTTGCGTGCCTTGGCTAACGCAGCATGTCGCTCGCCAGCCTGACGCTTCTCAGCAATCTGACGGGCGGTGCGGTCATCTGGAGCGACGATAAAACTATCTCCCGCACTAGGAACCGAGGTAAAACCAAGTACCTGCACTGGTCGTGAAGGACCAGCAGTATCAACCGCATGACCAAATTCATCCATCATCGCGCGAACGCGACCGAAGGCTGAGCCGGCAACAATCGCATCTCCAACGCTAAGAGTTCCACGTTGTACCAAAACAGTTGCAACTGGGCCGCGACCACGATCGAGGTGAGCTTCAATCGCCACACCGCGTGCATCATCTTCATGAATCGCACGTAGATCGATTGCAGCATCTGCGGTAAGCAGAATTGCCTCAATTAGATTGTCGATTCCAGTTCCCTTTGCAGCAGAAACATCAACAAAGAGGGTGTCTCCACCGTACTCCTCGGCAATTAAGTTGTACTCGGTCAGCTGTTGACGAATCTTTCCTGGGTTTGCGCCCTCTTTATCAACCTTGTTTACCGCAACAACAATTGGAACATTTGCAGCTTGAGCATGGTTTAGCGCTTCGATGGTTTGAGGCATAACACCATCATCTGCAGCGACAACCAAGACCGCGATATCAGTTACCTTGGCACCACGAGCACGCATAGCGGTGAAAGCCTCTTGACCTGGTGTATCGATAAAGGTTATTGCGCGGTTCACCTCGTTGTGGTCATGATGAATTTGATACGCACCGATGTGCTGGGTAATTCCACCAGCTTCGCCTTTAACTACTTCGGTTTGACGGATCGCATCCAACAAACGGGTCTTACCATGGTCTACGTGACCCATAACTGTGACAACTGGTGGGCGAACACTGAGATCATCAGGGTTTACATCAGATAACTCTTGTTCGAGATTGATATCAAACTCTTCCAAGATTTCACGATCTTCATCCTCTGGAGAAACAACTGTGATCTTGTAGCCAAACTCGCCGCCAAGAACATGCAAAGTATCTTCATCAACAGATTGAGTTGCGGTAACCATTTCACCAAGATGGAATAGAACCGATACCAATGCTGCGGGATCGGCACCAATCTTCTCCGCAAAATCCGCTAGTGAAGCGCCGCGACGCAAACGGACTGGAGTGTTGCCATCGCCGCGTGGAACAACTGCACCACCGATTGTCGGTGCTTGCATATTGTCGATCTCTTCACGACGAGTTTTCTTACTCTTGTAATCCTTTTTCTTTCCGCCACCTTTACCAAATGCGCCGCCAGCTCCTGGTCTTGCGCCACCTGGTCGTCCGCCTCCTTGTCCTGGTCCACCAGGACGTGGTGCGCCAAATCCTCCGCCGCCTTGTCCGGGACGCGGTGCGCCACCACCTTGAGTGCGATAAGGAGATGAAGATGATGGTGCACCACCAAATCTTCCGCCACCACCTTGTGGACGTGGTGAACCATCTGGACGTTGTTGTGGTCGTGCTGCAAAACCTGGACGAACTGATCCCGGTCTTGGTCCGGCCATTCCAGGTCTGCCACCTGCGTTAGGACGTTGACCTGAATCTGGTCTTGGCGGACGTGGTCCACCACCTGCTGATCCAAAAGGATTATTTCCAGGACGTGGTGCCGGACGCGGTGGTCTTGGAACACCTGGGGTACCAAAGGGATTGTTACCAGCTTTTGGAATTGCGTTTGGTGTTGCGTTTGGTGTTGGTCGCGGCGGCATTGCTGCAGGAGTAACAGGAGCAATCGGTGGAGTTTGTGGAGTTACAACTTCAGGAGTTGGAGTCGCTTGCTCGACAACTGGAGTCTCTACTACAGCAGGTTTTTTGGCAGCCGCTTTCTTAGCAGGTGCTTTCTTAACTGGCTTTTCTGCGGCAGCAGGTTTTACCGCCGGCGGATATTTCTCTAGAAATTTACGGACTACCGGAGGCTCAACAGTTGATGATGCGGAGCGAACAAACTCGCCCATCTCTTGGAGCTTTGCAAGGACATCCTTGCTCTCCATACCTAAATCTTTTGCTAACTCGTAAACGCGGACCTTTGCCACTTTTCTCCTTTTGTGGCCCCGCGTCTACCAAATGAAAACGCGAAACCTAAATTGACCTACTCATGATTTTGTCGTGCTCATTTGTGTGCCATTGCCTTAGACCTAGCTTTCGCTTCTGATAAAGATGTGTGAGGTAAATCCTCACGCCGCAACAATACCCCTTGGGGTCCTAATTCACGAAACCTCAGGCGTGGAGGGCTCTACAGCCCCATCGGAGTGGATATCAATACGCCAGCCAGTTAACCGCGCGGCCAGACGAGCGTTTTGACCATCCTTGCCGATTGCAAGTGAGAGTTGATAATCCGGCACAACAACCTTTGCCGAACGTGCATCAGCATTTACAACCTCGACCTTTGCAACCCGCGCCGGAGCAAGGGCATTACCTACATACTCTGCGGGATCCTCCGACCAATCAACGATGTCAATCTTTTCCCCATGCAACTCATCCATAACAGCGCGAGCTCTGGCACCCATCGGCCCAATCAACGCACCTTTAGGACTAACTCCTGCTCTGTGCGCACGCACAGCAATCTTGGTGCGATGTCCTGCTTCGCGTGCCACGCCCATGATTTCAACGACTCGGTCCCGAATCTCTGGCACCTCAAGAGCAAAGAGTTGTTTTACTAAAGCTGGATGACTACGGGACAAAAGCACCTCAGGTCCTTTTTGCCCTTGCTTTACCTCAACCACAAAACACTTAATGCGGTCACCGTGATTGTAAATTTCACCTGGCACCTGCTCATGAGGTGGAATCTTTCCTTCAACCCTTCCTAGATCTATGTAGACCATTTTGTGATCACGACCTTGCTGGATTACTCCAGAGACAATATCTCCCACCGAAGCGCTGAACTCGCCAACAATCTCTAAGTCTTTAGATTCACGTAACTTCTCTTTGATGATTTTGCGCGCGGTCGAGGAAGCAATACGGCTGAAGCCCTCTGGCTCATCAAAAACTTCATCAATCTTTTCACCATCAGGACCAAATACTGGAATCACAATCTTTATCTCACCAGTAATTCGATCTAGTTTGGCATGGGCGAATGGCTTAGCGCCCTCCATTTCGTTGTAGGCGGTTTTAACCGCAATTTCGATTGCGGTAATCAGTCGATCAAGTGGAATATCACGATCTAAGGTAAGTGCTTCTAGAACCTTCATATCAACGTTCATAATTACTTCACTTCCTTGCGGTTGAATTCCACTTCAATCTGAGCTTTGGCGATGTCACTTAAGGAGATAACCGAGCTTTCATTTTTCGACTCAAGAGTGACTTTGTTATCAGCAAAACTCTGAATGCGCGCAATGTATTTCTCACCCTGCGTCGGGGTAATTTTCACCAAACGACCGATGTTCTTTTTCCAATGTCTAGGTAAAACCAATGGCTTATCGATACCTGGAGTGGTGACCTCCAATGTGAATGGCATCTCCCCCATTTGGGAGTAGTTATCCAGGATTGCAGAAACCTCTTTGGATACGACAGTGACCTCATCTAGTGAGGGATTTGATTCTTCGCGATCAATTACTACCGCAACAAGTCTTCTTTTTCCGACGGGGGTTACGGTGATTTCTTCTAAAACAAAACCGGCTCTTGAAATGACGGGGCCGAGTAGTTCGGTGAGGTTATTTGCTAGTGACATCTTTTACCTACTTATTTAATTGTTGTTTAGTTTTGGTGGGAGAAGAATACCGCAAGCTTTCCTATTTCAAAAAGGTGTCGTAAGCCAAACGCAGAATCAATACGGTGGTAACAAATAGGAACATCTTCCTAATCAATATGGAGCCACCCTTCATAGCCCATCTTGCGCCTAGGAATCCTCCCGTGACATTGCCAATTGCCATGGTCAGACCAAGAAGCCACATTATTTGGGAGTTCAATCCAAAGACCAGAATCGCACCTAGGTTGGTTGAGAGGTTAACAATCTTTGCGGTGACAGATGCCTGCAAAAAGGCAAAGCCTAAAACCGCAACCAAAATGAGCATCAGAAATGAACCAGTTCCTGGACCAAAGATTCCATCGTAAAAACCAATGATTAATCCAGCTGCTACTCCCATACCCACTTGGTGATGACGGGCAAATTTGAAGTTCTCAACCAATCCCAACTCTTTTTTGCGCCAGGTATAAATAGCAACTATCACTAACAAGAACAAGATGATGGGCCGAAAAGCATCCTTTGGGATTCTGGTGGCGACACTGGCGCCTAATCCTGATCCAATAAAAGCCGGCACCGCCATTGCAAAAGCTAATTTGAAATCCGGTTTAATCCTTCGCAAATAGGAAGCGGTGGCACCTAGTGTGCCCAAAAATGAGGGAAGTTTGTTGGTGCCTAGCAAAAGTGAGGGTGCGGTATTTGGCATTGATATTAGAAGAGAGGGAAGTTGAATTAACCCTCCACCGCCAGCCACTGAATCTACAAATCCAGCAAACCCTGAAGCTAACACCAAAAAGAGGATTACCTCTATCGATATTTCCACGCCTTAACTAACCAATTAACTTGGTGAGATGAGAGATCAAATCTCCAACTGGTAGCTCCGATTTTTCTCCGGATTTGCGAACTCGAAGCTCAACCTTGCCATCTTGCAATCCCTTGCCGACAATAACTATGTAGGGGTTTCCGATTAGCTCCGCATCTTTAAATTTAACTCCGGGGCTGGCATCTCTGCGATCATCTAACATCACTGAGATTCCTTTTTCCTCCAACTGCTGGGCAAACTTCTCAGCGGTTTCAAAAGGCAGATCCTCTTTACCGGTAGCAACGATATGAACCTGGGCCGGAGCAATCTCCTCTGGCCAAATCAAACCAATCTCATCATGGCTTTGCTCTGCGATTGCTGCTACCGCACGAGATACACCAATTCCGTAAGAGCCCATAGTCACAACCCGAGCCTTACCCTCCTTATCAAGGACTGTTAAATCCAGCGCCTGCGCATACTTTCGACCCAATTGGAAGATATGGCCAATTTCAATGGCTCGATCAATCACGACTGCGGTGGCACATGATGGACAAGCATCACCTTCGCGTACTTCGGCCGCCTCAATAAAACCATCAACGGTGAAATCACGACCATGGGTTACATAGCGCATATGTTTGTTTTTCTGATTTGCGCCAGTAATCCAATGCGAACCGACTTGAACACGTGGATCGGCATAAAGTTTTAAGCCAAACTTCTTTGCATCCTGAGGTCCGACATAACCTTTAACCAACTCGGGACGCTTGGCAAAATCTGCATCCTCAAAAAGTCTAAGTTCTTGCACTCCTGGCAGATTCGCTTCTAATCTCTTTAGATCTACTTCGCGGTCACCAGGAACCAAAACTGAAATCGGTTGACCATCAGCCATTAGCAACACATTTTTCAAAGTATCTGCGCCAGTTACATTTGCTGCGTATTTTGTATTCATTACATCAACGAGTGAGTCAATGGTTGGGGTATCTGGAGTATCGAGAATTTCCATTGCTGGCGGATTGCCAAACTCCTTGGTTTCGACCTTGGTGGTCATCGCCTCAACATTTGCTGCATAGCCACACTTTGGGCAAAGCACATAAGTGTCTTCACCGGTGCTGCAAGGAGCTAGAAACTCCTCTGATTTTGAGCCACCCATCGCACCTGACATCGCCGAAACGATATTGAACTTCAAGCCTAAACGATTAAAGGTTGATACATAAGCATCGCGGTGTTTTTGATAAGAGAGTTCTAGGCCTTCATCATCAACATCAAAGGAGTAAGAATCCTTCATAACAAACTCGCGGCCGCGGATAATGCCGCTGCGAGGGCGGGCTTCATCACGGTACTTGGTTTGAATCTGATAAATAGATAGCGGTAAATCTTTGTAAGAGGAGTACTCGCTTTTCACCATCAAGGTAAACATCTCTTCATGGGTAGGTCCAAGTAAGTAATCTGAACCTTTACGATCCTGCAACCTAAACAAAGCTGGGCCATACTCTTCCCAGCGATTGGTTTTTTCGTAAGGATCCTTAGGTAACAAGGCAGGAAAGTGAACCTCTTGGAATCCGGCTCGATCCATTTCCTCTCTTATTACCCGCTCGACATTGCGAAGTGCAATTACACCAAGTGGTAACCAGGAAAAGATTCCTGCTGCGATGGGGCGAATGTAGCCAGCCCGTACTAAGAGTTTGTGACTGGAAACAGCGGCATCAGATGGATCATCCCGCAAGGTTCGCAAAAACAGAGATGACATCCGCAACATGCGGCGTAGCCTAGCGAATTACTTAACCTTTACTGATGGTTCGCCAGATTCGACACCGGCAGCTTCCATCTCTTCTGCAAGGCGCATCGCCTCTTCGATGAGAGTTTCGACAATCTGCGCTTCAGGAACGGTTTTGATTACCTCACCCTTAACAAAGATCTGTCCCTTGCCATTTCCAGATGCAACGCCAAGATCTGCTTCGCGGGCTTCGCCAGGTCCATTAACGACACAACCCATAACCGCCACACGCAATGGAACGGTCATTCCTTGTAAACCGGCCTGAACTTTTTCTGCCAAGGTGTAGACATCAACTTGGGCACGGCCGCAAGATGGACAGGAAACGATTTCTAGTTTGCGTTGACGCAAATTCAAAGATTCTAAAATTGAAATACCTACCTTTACCTCTTCTACTGGAGGTGCTGATAGGGATACTCTGATTGTGTCGCCAATTCCCTCTGCAAGCAGAATGCCAAAAGCGGTCGCTGATTTGATGGTGCCTTGGAACTGTGGACCTGCTTCAGTAACGCCAAGATGTAATGGGTATTCACACTTCTGCGCCAGAAGTCGATAGGCCTTAACCATAGTTACTGGATCATGATGTTTTACTGAAAGCTTGATATCGGTAAAGCCATGCTCTTCAAAAAGACTGATCTCCCACAAAGCAGATTCCACCAAAGCCTCTGGTGTTGCTTTGCCGTACTTGGCCAACAACCTTGGATCGAGGGAGCCAGCGTTTACACCAATACGAATTGGAATCCCTGCATCGCCCGCAGCTTTGGCAACCTCTTTTACCTTGTCATCAAACTGTTTGATGTTTCCAGGATTAACACGTACCGCTGCGCATCCGGCATCGATTGCGGCAAAGATGTATTTGGGTTGGAAATGAATATCTGCAATTACTGGAATCTGAGATTTCTTAGCAATCTGCTTTAAAGCATCTGCATCATCTTGACTAGGGACAGCAACGCGCACAATCTGACATCCAGATGCGGTTAACTCAGCGATCTGCTGAAGAGTTGAATTAACATCAGCGGTCAAAGTGGTGCACATTGATTGCACTGAAACCGGAGCATCTCCCCCAACTAAAACATTTCCCACCTTTAGTTGCTTTGTCTTACGGCGAGGGGCGAGGGTTTGCAATGGCGCTTGTGGCATTCCGAGATTGACCATGTCCGTATTCTGCCTCAAAGATTCAAATTAATCGGATTGAAGATATCGGCGAATAAGAGAAGTAGGGTCAAAAAGGCCAGCACCACAAAGACCACCATGGTGATTGGGGTGAGCTTCTCCACATCGACAAACCCTGGATTGGGACGTCCCCGCAACTGCGCCAACTTCCGCCGACCACCTTCGTATAGCGCAACCGCCATGTGGCCACCATCAAGTGGCAGTACTGGTAACAAATTGAAAATTCCCACAAAAATATTTAGTGAAGCCACAATTAACAGGAAGGTCGCAAACTTTTCACCCAAAGTAAGGTTGCCACTAGATACCGTTTCACCACTTACTCGAGCGACGCCAACTATTCCAACCAGTCCATCAGATTGACGCTCTTCTCCTAAGAAAGTTTGTCGCAGTAAAGATGGGATATGTGCTGGTAATCCAATCAAAGCCTTGATGGAGCCTTCAAAGATATTCCCTGTAGTTTCTATCGAGCTGCCAATTGCTGCAATGGGATTTTCTCTGACCAAGCCATACTCATTAATGATTCCTAGAAAACCTCGAGCTTCTCCTTCAACTACTCGGGTGGCTGGAGTAACCTCAATAACAATCTCTTGATCTTGTCGTTCAATTATTAGGGAGATTGGTTTTTGTGCTGAGTTACGCAAAATCGGCGTGATCTCACTCCAACTCTTTTTCTCTCCATTTATTCCTATGATTTTATCGCCAATCAAAATTCCAACTGATTTTGCTGGCGAGATTGGATCTGTAGCGGTGCATTCATTGGAGCTGGGCACGCAATCAACAACCTGAGAAACGGTGGGTAACACTTGAGAGGTGCCTACGCCAGCAAACAAGGTA
>JACCDH010830640.1_pt1 | contig 10794 bp, 20 predicted proteins | sample 7442481 | NCBI WGS metagenome assembly JACCDH01 (sample SAMN15323433, study PRJNA562643) | freshwater metagenome | isolation source: river surface water | place: USA:Blue River Watershed | collected 2017-08-15 | reverse complement strand
GGACTTTGTTTTGCCGTCAATGAAGCAATTTGATTAGAAATAAGCTTCGTATCTGCAAAAACATTCGTCGAAATCATTAAAATAAACATTATCATTGTTTTCATAAAAAACTCCTGATACTGTCTATTATCTCACGTTTTTAAAGGAAAAGATCAACGCAAAAACCATGCCAAGTCAAAATAATACAAAAACCCAATGAAAGTATCATATTAAGTTAGCAAAAATAATTTTTTGTAATGCTATAAGTTATTGTTTTTTTGAAAACGGTTTCTTTTTGGGATCAAAATCATTATTTTTTAATAAAAACTCTAACTTGCCAAGATCTCGTAAATATCGAAATTCTTCGACAACTTGGGATTTATCTAATTCCTCATTTTCTAACAAAAGGATAAGTTCTTCTTGAGAAAACCCTTCTCCCAGACGAATTAATCCCTTTTCCAATAAAGCTTTTGTTGTTTGAACAATGTTTACTCTAGATGTTGTGTTTTCTTGAATATATTGATAAAAATCCTTTCTAGATGAAGGGATATAGGTTTTACTTTTTTCGCAAATATCATTTAATTTTAAAATCACAATAATTTCTTCGGAGATTAAGAAAGCTTCAACACTTTCAGTTTCGAGTACATTTATAATTTTAGCTTTAGATTTAAAATATGGGCTATTTTCATTGGTAACTGTAACAATTTTACCTTTTTCCATTTTACACCTTTAAAATTTGAAAAATGTTTTTGATTTCGTTTGTGTTTAAATTATAGGAATTCAATTCTGTCTCTAAATCCTCTGACTCTAGCAATGAAGAACCAATGAACGAATCATTTGCAGATAATTGTTTAGAAGAAAAAATATCAAGAATAAAACCATTTTTTTCTTTATGAATATAAAGGTCGTGCTTTTTAGTTAAAACTTCGATGGTTTTCTTGTTGAGTTTCTTAATAATGGTATCTTGTTTTTTATTCATAAAGCCTCCAATTCATTATAAAATAACTTGAATATAATTGCAAGAGATAATTTCTATTTATTATGTATGAAGAATGACAAAATAATTGAATATTATAAAAAACATCATGACTTACCTCTTGCAGTGAAGAAAACCCTTTTTATGAAAGCCTACCCGATGCTTAATTTTGAAGAGTTCAAATACTCCACAATATGGATTCCAGTGGTGATAGGATTGAATGATTCAGAAGTTGAAGATTATTTTCTAAACCCTGATATCGAAATATTTTTTGGAGATACCCCAGGACCTGTAGGCTAGCCCATTTAAAAACAGGGTCTTATTTAACTTTTTTTTAATAGACTTTATTAATTTTTTATAGTAAAATAGAAATCATTAATAAGGGGAAAATATGGTTAACTTTGCTAAAAAAGCCTTACAGTTAAAGAAAAAAGAAGAAGAAAAATTGATTGCCGAAATTAAAAAAAGAATTGAACAAAACAAAAAAATAAGAGAAAGATTCCTAAAAAATAAAAAAGATTCAAAAATCAATGAGATAGAATATTCTATAACGCCTGTAGAATCTGATTAGTCTATTTTTGAAAATTGAAAAATATTTTCTGTTTTAACTTGAAGGATAGATAAAAGTTAATAATGTTTAGTATAATTAATAGAAAGATTCCATACGATAGGGTTGGATGTTTTTCCACATAGAAAATATAAACAAAACCCAAATTGACAATGAACTTAATGACAAAAGGTATTAATTTATATTCATTTTTTTCTTTTATCGATAATGATTGAACTTTTTGACGGGTTGTTTTTATTGCATTATGAAGAAAAAGTCCCAATAGTATTGAAGCAAAAAATGACAATAATATTGCTAAACCAACACAGATGTAAGCAATAATTTTTAATGTTTCCGAGGTTTCACCTACAAAAATTAATATGGCATAAGCAAGAACCATAATATCTAATGGAATTGAAAAGATGGTTGTGCGATTCATAGTGAATACCTTTTCCTTTTTCCCAAAATAATAACAGCTAAGTAAGCTCCAATAACACATAAGGTTGACATAATTGAAAAAACTGCTGACACTAATAGAATTCTAACTATAAAAAATGATTCCAATGAATGAATTTTAGAAAACATCATTCCTGTTATCATGACAAAACTTATTAATAAATAAGAAACGAGAAATTTCCACATAATTAATAATAAACCTAAAAGGGTTAAAAGTCAAATTTTTTAAATAAAACCACTTCTATTTAATAGGTATGACAGATTGTATTAAAGTAAGACTAAAAAACAAAAAGATTTGGATATTAGTTCTAGGATACCCTTTGAAGTCGTTATTAAACGATCATAGCCTTGTATTTGAAATTATTAAAACAATAGGACAAAAGATGAATATTGATTACATGAAAAATTCTGAAGAATTTCATGAATTGGATATTGAAAATGAACACCCTGATTTTGTAGTTAGACTAAAAGATGGGATTATTGAAATTATAGACATAATCTAATAGACAATTATCTTAATTTTAGTTATAATTAACCTATGATTATTTATATTTTTTTAACTATTAGTGTTTGTTTTAATTTATATATTCTTAAAACCAAATTCGTTAAAAAGCCTTACGATCCATGGGTATATGATTTTTATAAAAAGCTCAATCATGATTGGTTAGCAGGAAAAGAAAATTTTTATTATGATGTTAAAAACATAAAAACACAAGAATGGGTAAAATTGTATCGTGGGTTAAGGCATTATCATAGAATGCCAATTTCCATGTTCGATATTACTCATCAAGATATTTTTATTATCAAACTTCATGAATACAATGGGATTAAGGTGAAATTAGAGCCGTATATGGATATGACTACTCCTACTATAGAAAAAATATCTATTGAAGACCACAAACCATTAGATGTTACTGTGGATAAATCAAAAATCATTATTCTGGAATAGAAGCCAGTTCTCTTTTTATTTTAACCGATGGCAGTTTGTCAATTCTCTTTAGAGGCTTTTTAATATTTTTTGGTTTATCGGAAATATCGGTCATAACAGCCCCTAATCCACAAACTGGGCAAAATATTGACAATATTCCCAAAGACAAGTGCTCTCTTTCTTGTTTTTCTTTTATTGATTTAGCAGATTCCACAGCAAAAACTGAAGATATTGATAAACTTAAAGACAAAATTAATAATATTTTCATAAAACCTCAAGTTTATAATACCTTTTTTATTATCTTTTATTTAATTTTTTTCTAGCGAGGGTATGATCAATGCCTAAGGCTTTATTTAACTTTTTAACATCAAGCATACCCATAGAGACCCAATAAGAGAGATCTTCAAAAGAAACCTCGCTAATGTGCTTTAAAACGTGTTCTGAGTACTCGTAGCGGTCTTTGTCAGAATAATCTGCAAAATTGCAATCTTTAGGAATGGGATTAAAGTTATCAAAATTATAGGGGTTTTTAAAGGTTTTTTTAATTGTTTTAACAACCTTCTTTTGCTTGAAGTCAACAAAAATTGTTTCGTGAGTTTTTTTCATAAAACCTCCTATACTTTTAATATAAGAGGTTTTGCCATCAAAATCAAGTAAATTATTGTTTTTTCAAGAAAGATAATGCTTTTTCCTTAAATGAGGCATCTGGGTCCTTTAAAACAATCTGATCTTGAGACTGTTGTTCTTGGGGTTTGTTTGTCATGTTAAAAGCCACTACAAAATTTGAATCCTTATAATCAACTTCAATGACTTTAGATTCTTCATCTGAATAAAGATAAAGGTCTGCAATTTTATTGTAGATGTGATTATGCAATGCTTTCTTTAAAGGTCTTGCTCCGTATTGTTGGTCAAATCCAATCTTGATTAATTGGGATTTAGCATTATCACTTACAATGATTTTTGCTCCTTTAGCAGACATCTGATTTTGATTAAATGATGCAATAAATTTATCCACGATTAAAAACATGTGTTCTTCTTTTAGAGGATTAAATTGAACTACTCCAGATAAACGACCAAGAAATTCAGGTAAAAAATAGTTTTTAATAACACTGAAATCCACTGTTAAAACTTTAGATTCTTCATTCCCTAATCCAATACTATTTTTAGTAACAGTTCCAAGGTTGGAAGTCATAATAATTAAAACATTCTCAAAATTAACTTCAGATCCATTCGATAAAGTAATGCGACTATTATCCATTGCTTGAAGAAGGATTGTTTGTAATTCTTGGTGGGATTTCTCCATCTCATCCAATAATAAAACTAATTTTCTTCCATCGTCGCCAATTTCTTTTTCAAAAATTGTAGGATCTCCATATCCAACATAGCCAGCTGGAGAGCCAATTAATCTTGATACGGTATGCTTCTCAGAGAACTCACTCATATCTAATCTTATTAGAGGGCAATCAAGTTCTTTAGCATAGAGAGTTGCTAATTCTGTTTTACCTGTACCAGTTGGACCTACAAGTAAATAACTACCAATTGGCTTATTCTTTTCTTTTAGTCCTGTAGCATAAATTTTAATGCTATCAAAAATTTGATCTACTGCATTGTCTTGGTTATATAAATTTTGTTTTACTCTATCTTTAAGAGTAATGATTTTATTTCTGTGATATTTTTGAATCAACTTTTCATCTTTAATTTCATAAAGAAAATGTAATTTTACTTCAAAAGTTGTTTCTTTGTAAAATCTTTCGCCCGGTCTTTCTGTGGATTTACTTTGTCTTACTTGAGCTAAAACTTTAACAAACATTGATTCACCTTCAACCAATATTTTTGCATCAATAAGTTCTTGAATATTTGCATAAACTGTTTCTTGATGAATAAAAACTTTTTTTCTATTCAAAAAAGACATGTAAGCATTGTTGAATGAAATAATGATTTCATTCTTTTTTATTGTCTTATATAAGCAAGACTGATGGTTAATCTCGCCAACTTCATCTCCATGAAGATCAAATTGTTTGCTATTATCAACAACAATATGACTATTTAAATCTTGAGATCTTAAAACATTGTGTCCAATGTAAGGTGTGGATAAAATTTTCTCCTTTTCTTCTGGAGTTAATGAAAAAGTTTCAAGCTGTTCTTTTGTTACTAAAATACCTTTATTCGCCATAAGATCTCCTTGTCTTTTAATTATAGCAAAAAAAAGGGAAAAAATATAGTTTTTTTATAAAAAAAATATGTCTAAAGATTAGTCGGTTTTGTTTTAAAAGTTTCCATTTATTTAAACAATGGCAAACTATTGTCTAAAATTCATCTAATTTTTCTGTATTATTTTGCAATAATATTTATTATATTTTCATCACATTTTATACCTATAAAAAAGATATTTTTTATCAAAAATATAAATTAAAAATACCATTTAATTAATATGAAAAATGAAATGCTAAACCTGTTAAAATGGTTAAAAGAAAACAAAGCGGATGAAGAACAAGGGTTTTTAAAAATTCCTAAAAAATTTATTTTTATCATAGAGGAAATAGTTGGAGATAATAGAACTATATATTTGGGGTTCGATTTAATTCAAAAAAATTATTTATACCAAAGGATTTTAATTAACAAACAGTATGCCTTTTCTTTACCTGAAAAATATTGGCATGAACAATTTTATTTAATTAGAGAAACAGAAAAAACTTATCATAAAGTTATGAATGAAATTACTGAATCAGGTTTTTTAACTAAAAGTGAAAATAATGAAATACAACAATATAAAAAACAATTAGAATATCTAAAAGAATTAGAAAGCCACCTTAAAGAAAAGATGGCTAATTCTGATTTATCTGAAAATAAGTTGTGCTATTTGCTTGGTTAGGCTTTAATTTTATCTTTTTTATCAATTTCAATCATAGTCTCTGTTTTTGGAATAATAATATGGTTTTCAATTAATTGAGAATAGAAATTATCTATTGCTTTGTTTAGAGCGTTCTCTAGGGTATTTGAAGGGTGGTAACCTACAGAAACTCCTTCTTGTGCTTTTTCTTTCATTTTTTGTAGTTGTTTTTTATCTATCATATTTCCTCCTAAGGAATTTGAGTTATAGTTAAAGCTAAAAGATGCAAAAAAATAACAATTAGTATAATGTTTAATAATTTCCGCTTTTTACTCATAAAAGCCTTTCTTTTTAATATTATCTCATCTTTTAATAAAAAAAACAAGAAAAAAATGAATTTGCCATTTATTTTAAGCCACTAACATTACAAGGAGTATGGCATGGATAAAAAACAAGTTATAAGCAATCTTATGTCTCTGAAAAATGAATACACTTCGGCGGCTGGTTTGTATGACTGTTTGATAAGAAATCAGATGATGAGTTCTTCAGTTCAAAGAATTGAAGCTATGAGGGACCACCAACAGAACTTATCGGATATCGCCAGCCATCAAGTGTTCAAATCTCAATCTGAGAAATGTATGTCTTGTTCCAACATTCTCTCTTGCACACGGAAGTGTTAGAGCAAAGGAGGGTTCGCCCTCCTTTTTTTTTGAATAAAAAAAGGGACTACAAAGAGTCCCTTTCTAATTTAACTTATTTTAAATAACATTAATCCTTTTTTGCCTCAACTTTTTCCTTTACTAATTCAGGGGTAGCTTCTTTTGTATCTGGGGCTTCTTCCGTATCAACTGCAACATAGTCTAGAACTGCTACTTGAGTTTCTTCGTCGTCAAGATACTTGATTCCTTTTAACTGAGGAAGGTCTTTTACTCTTAGAACATCATGGACTTCCATTGATGAAACATCAACTGTAATGTGGTCTACAACTGTATCCGCTGTAGCTTCAACTTCTACAGTAGCTTGTAATGTTTTCAACATTAATCCTTTGTTACTGTAATTTACAGTGGATTTCAATTCTAATGGAATTGTAGTTGTAAAAGTTTGGTCTTTGGTAATATGTTGGAAAGAAACGTGTAGAGGTCTACCTGTTAAAGGATCTCTTTGGACTTCCTTCATGATTACCATATCTCCCATGGAAGTCTTCATAACAGGTTCATGAGCCCTGCGAGCTTTATCGTACTCGATGGTTGAAATTGTAATAGGTACATTTTTATGTTTGCTATAAACAATTCCTGGAATAAGACCCTGTTTTCTCATTTGATACTTTGATGCTTTTAAATCTCTTGCTTGAACTGTAATCACTGTATACTCCTTGTTGTTAATTTTCGATGTGATTGACTTTTATAGTTTAACAAAAAAAGAGTTTTTTGTAAAGGGCAAAGGGTTGATATTATTGAATTAGGTAATAATATCAACCACTTAAAATTAGGCTACTTTTTTCTTTTTAGATTTTTTGAAAGATGTTTTTCCCCATTGGTCTGTAACTGTATTGGTAAGGTTGTTAGTCCGAACAGAACCCTCTAGGCTTTTATTTGTGAAATCAACAAACAAAATAGTTGTATTATACGATATGGTAGGATTAAGATCTTTTTTAGTTTTTAGAATAATTAAATTTTTCATAATACCTCCAATCGTTAGGGTTAATAAATTGATAGTATTATGAATTTTAAATAAAAGCAAGAAGAATTATTAAATTTTTATTTTTTTTCTTAATTCTGATTTTAAATAATTGTATTTTTCCTTTTGAAGATGGTAGGCATCTAACGTAATTGGTATCCTTTGAATTTCTTGCCAAAGCTCTAAAGAGTTAAAATTAATAGACTTATTATCTGCTAACTGGCAAGCGAAATTTAAAATCCTAAAGGAATGAAACAAGCTTTTTTGAGCTATATACAGTTCTCCATCAATAATTTTCTTTTTGGATTTAACCCAACTATTAGATGCTGTAGCTGAAAATTGCTCTCTTATTTTTGTTAAATTTAATTCATAATCTATTTTAATTGGCTCATATTTTAATTCCAATGGAAGGAAAATACATTCGATAGCAGAAACTTCGTGGTTATAAATTTTTGATTTAAACAATTCTATATTAAAAAAATGAAGATCTAATTTTGTATCACCATAAAATTCTTGTAATGAGTTAGTCTCGCAATTTCCTGTAAGAATAAAATCGAAATCTGATTTATCACTAAATGTACTATAGACAATAGATCCGTAAGAGTAGATGTTTAGGTGAGAGTATTTGATTTTTAAATGATTAAAGATTTCTAAAAATAAATGATTATTCACCTTTTAAAATCCTTTTTGAAGGGTACTCTAAGGCAATTAAAGGCTTATTGGGAACAGTACCACAGCCTGTATCAATAAAAGCTCTGTTTCTAAAAATTCTAGGTTGTTTATGGTGTTTAAATTGGTGTCCGCAAACTTTAAATTTTTTAACAATATTATCTATTCTCTTGTCTTCTTCATTGGTAAATTCCCACATTAAATCAGGCACTCTATCTAATAAGTGTCTAAAAAAAAGTTCTTCTCCTTCCTCCAAAAAATCTCTTTCGTACTCATTTCCTCCGTGACAAATCAAAGTCATGTAGTTTAATGGGGCATGAGTTGCAATTACTTTTTCTGTTTCATAATAGGTAATAGATTTTTCATAAAACCATGACCAAATTCCTTTCTCAATTAAAACATTTTTAATGGTATCTGACTTAGTGTCGATTAATTGCCATTCTTCTTTAAAGTTTTCTAGAGTTTTATTTAAAAATGAAAACCAACCTTGGTTGTTGTGAACCAAGTATGAATGAAGCATCCAATCGTGATTGCCTCTAATTATATAAATTTGGTTTGGATATTTTTTAATTAATTCATTGATAGTCTCTAAAACTAAAGCAGAATTGTCTCCTTTATTAATTAAATCTCCGCAAAATACAATATGGTCATTAGTTTCTAAAGGTAAAATGTTAACTAATAAATTTTTTAAACAAGAATCCATCCCATGAATATCTCCAATAAAAAAGATTCGCTCAGGACAATATAGAGGGTTTTTTCCGTATTTAATCATTATTCCTCTGATTGTTCTTGTTCTTCCATTTCTTCTGTTTCTGTTTTTTCTTCATCTACATTTACCACTTTTACGCAAGGATCTTTCTCTAATCGGTGATCGATGTGAACATTATGGTTATGTTCAATCATGCTTGTTAAAAATGTATCGCTTTTAGAAGCATAAACAGCATAATCACTTGTAGGAGAATCTGTCATGGAAGCGATAAATTCAATAGAATTAACTTTTGGTCTAAAAAGTTCTTCAAGATAATATTTTAGATATTCTGTATATTCTTCATCTTGAAGTCTATAAGGATTCATTAAAGATAAACGGATTGTACCTCCGTATCTACTTTCAATATACCCTGCTCTATGATCTCTATTCAAAGAACAATGTCCTAACTCATGGGTTAAAAGTTGACTTCTTTCTGATTCAGTTGAAACATTCCACCATTTTGTAGAAATTTCAATAGTCCTGCCATATTCATACTCAACTCCAAGTGCGTCTTTTTTTGTATAAATAATACATTGTCCTAAAACATCGGCTTCTGGTATATTGCTAAATTTAAGAGAAATTCTACTTAATCTTGAATTAACACCATAAGATTGAGAAGCGTCTGTAAATTCTTGAGTATATGGTAAAATGTTTTTATCGTGAACAACAGGAGCGTATTGCTTTCCACAACCAATTAAAAACAATGTAAAGATTAAAAAAATAATGTTTTTCATACAAAAAACTCCTATTCATTAATTATAATTTAGAAATATTAAAAATGCAACAATTAATTTAAAATATAATCCTTATGTAATTTTATAAAATTTTCTCTTGCATAAGTCGCATACCATTGAATTTGTTCATTTCTTTTAACTAACCCCAATTCATCTGCAATAAAGGCTTCCCAAATGAATAAACAAATTTTAGGACTTGTTATGGGCTCATATAAAAACAAATCCAAAGATTCTAAAGCCTCATCCTCAGAACCATTTTGTTCTTGAGCATAGGCACAAACAGTTTCCTGCATTTCAAAATAATCTTGTTCGGAAATTGGTAATGTATTCATAATTTTAACCCTTTAGGTTTATAAACTAACATAGTTTTTGTTAAAAATAGTGATGGCTTGATTTTTAGCTTTATATACGTCATTTTTCTTAAAGCCCATAGAAATCAAGGTAAAAGCTTCCATTTCTAATTCTTTCATAGAACCATTTTGTTCTAGAATAATATAAAAGCAGTTAATTAAGTCTATTTGTTTTTGAATTTTTTTATTCATGTTAACTCCTTGAATTTATTATACGTCTTTTTTAAATAAAAAACAACTAGTGAATTGGAATTAATTTAAATAAATCTCCATAAAAAATATCCCTTAAATCAATTTCTTTAAATTCCTTTCCATCATCACTATCCATAAAGAATTCTATAGAATCAAGTTCTTCAATGTCTTTTTTTAATACACGAACTATAAATCCTGATTGGTCATCAAAACAATAATCTACTACGAAAGCTTTTATTGTTTTTGAGGAAGACACCTCTTCAAGGGTTACATTTGTTTTAAAAAGATTTTTGGCTTGTACAGGATTAATTTCACTACATTTTTTCATTAATAACTCTTATCCTTGATATTATTAATTTTTTTAATAAATGACAAAAAAAAAATTGTTGTAATTAATTAAAATTAATGTATTATAAAAATATGATTAAACTTGGAAACAGTTCTAAATATGATTTTTTATTTGCTTTTTTAAATGACCACTGGGATTGCCATTACAATATAGATAATAGAATATATAATTTCATATACGAAAAATATCCTGAATACCATTACAAAGGAAGCTCTTTTAGAGCTGTTATTGTTAATCCATTAGATTTTAGTAAAGAAGAAAACACTAAAAAATATAAATCATGGGCGAAAAGTGAAGCCGGATTGATTAATTTTATTGCTAATGAAATTAAAGATGAAGCTTATTTTAAGGGAGATGAT
>JACCDH011458279.1_pt1 | contig 10796 bp, 10 predicted proteins | sample 7442481 | NCBI WGS metagenome assembly JACCDH01 (sample SAMN15323433, study PRJNA562643) | freshwater metagenome | isolation source: river surface water | place: USA:Blue River Watershed | collected 2017-08-15 | reverse complement strand
ACGCGTGTTCTTCAGCATGGCCAGGTAATGCAGGGGAATGTCCGGGCGGCTCCAGGCGTCTGGCGCGGGCGACAGGTCGTCGGTGTTGGTCTCGCCGGGCACCTTGAACACCGTCACGGTGATGGTTGGGGGCACTTCGGGGCGGCAAGTGAACCACTCGGCATCGGCCCAGCTTTGCATGACCTCTTTCGCCTTGGCGTTGCCCGCTTTGGCCTTTTCCGCCACGTCGTTGAAGAAATCGAACATCAGCAGGGTCTTTTTCAACCCCTCGCCTGCGGCCTGCACCACGTCGGGCTGCGGCGCGTCGGGGAGCTCAATCCAGGGGTGCACGTTGTAGCCGCCCACCATGGTGCCCAGCAATTCGGTGGCCTTGGCCGGGCTGATCAGCGGGACCGCCAGGTCGCCGTGGGCAACGGCCGCCAGGAAACTGGCCTTGACTTTGGCCGCATCGTCCACGCCAGGCGGCACCCGGTGCGTCAGGAGGTCGAGCAAGAAAGCCTCCTCACCAGCGGGGGGCGCCTTGATCAACTCCACCAGTTCGCCCACCTGCTTGGCGTCCAAGGGCAGAGGGGGAATGCCCAGCGCAGCGCGCTCGGCCACATGGTCACGGTAGGCTTTCAACATGGCTTGCTCCAAAAGGAAAATCAGTTAAAAAAAGACCGAACGGGCTGTGGCAGCAGCCGCCCGGTTTGATGGGCACGTTCCAACACCTGCCAGAAATACCGGTAACTGGCACGGTCGTGCAGTTGCCCCGCCACCGACACAGGCGCCCATTGGGCCGCAGCGGCGCGGTCGATGATGGTCGCCGCTTGATCCACTTCATCCAAGCTGGGCGCGAATGCGTCGACTATGACGCGAATCTGGTCGGGGTGAATGCTCCACATCCGGGTGTAGCCCAACTCCAGCCGGGCGCGACGCGCCGCTTGGGCCAAGACGCCCAAATCCTTGAATTCGGTCACCACGCAATGCGACGGCACCTTGCCATGCGCGTGGGCGGCACTGGCCAGCGCCAGCTTGGCACGAACGACCAACGGGTGGGCAAACTGCCCCAATGCCGTCATGGCATCGGCGGGAATGGCGCCACCATGGGCCGACACGAAGTCCATCAGCCCGAAACTGAGCGACTCCACCCGGGGATGCGCCGCAATCTCGAACACCCGGTGGATGGCCAGCGGGGACTCGATCAGCACATGCAAGGGGACGGGCGCGTCTGAATGCCGAGACCAAGCCTCAACCGCACGGTCCACGCATGCGGGCGACTCCACTTTTGGAATCATCAAAAAACTGGGCAGGCGGGCAGACGAGGACGCGAAGGTTTCCACATCGTCCAGGAAGCTGGGGTGGTCCACGGGGTGGATGCGCACCCCCACCCGTGCGTTCGGATGGGCCGCAGAGAGAAGGTCGGCCACCAAGGCCGCATGGTCGCGTTCCGCACCCACCGGCGCCCCGTCCTCGCAATCGAGCGTCACATCCACCACACAAGCGCCGCCCCGCTCTTCCATCAGCTCGCGCTGCAACGCCAGGCTTTTTTCCATCCGTGCGGGCACGCCGCTGTAGTGGTCGCAAACGGGAAGGCGAACGCCCCCCGCTTGTGCGCCCAGCAGAATGTTGCGCGGATGGGTCACGTCAATGACGAAGCGAGAAGGGGCCCGAACACCCTGGCTTCAGAGCAGGTGGGCCACGCCGGCCTGTTCGTCCTGCAGTTCTTTCAGCGTTTTGTTGATGCACTCTTGCGAGAAGGCGTCGATGGTCAGTCCCTCAACGATCCGGTACTCGCCACCCTCACAGGTGACGGGGTAGCCGAACATCACATCTTTGGGAATGCCGTATTCGCCATTGGACGGCACGCCCATGGTGACCCACTTGCCTTGCGTGCCCAGCGCCCAGTCGCGCATGTGGTCGATCGCGGCATTGGCCGCAGACGCCGCCGACGACAGGCCGCGCGCTGCAATGATGGCGGCGCCGCGTTTGCCCACCGTGGGCAAAAACACATTCACGTTCCAGTCGTGGTCATTGATGGCGTCCTTGACGGAGCGGCCATTGACGCTGGCGAAGCGGTAGTCGGCGTACATGGTGGGCGAGTGGTTGCCCCAGACGGCAAGCTTCTCGATGGAGCCGACCTCGCAGCCCATCTTCGATGCAATCTGGCTGGCCGCGCGGTTGTGGTCCAGCCGCAGCATGGCGGTGAAGTTTTTGGCGGGCAGGTCGGGGGCCGACTTCATGGCGATGTACGCATTGGTGTTGGCGGGATTGCCCACCACCAGCACGCGAACGTTCCGGCTGGCGACGGCATTGAGCGCCTTTCCCTGTGCCGTGAAAATCTGGGCATTGGCGGCCAGCAAATCGGCCCGCTCCATCCCGGGGCCGCGGGGACGCGCCCCCACCAGCAGGGCGTAGTCGGTGTCTTTGAAAGCGGTGAGGGGGTCGCTGTGCGCTTCAATACCGGCCAGCAGAGGAAACGCGCAGTCTTCCAGCTCCATGATCACGCCACGCAGCGCGTTCTGGGCCTTTTCGTCGGGAATTTCAAGCAACTGGAGAATGACCGGCTGGTCCTTGCCCAGCATTTCACCGGCTGCGATGCGGAACAGCAGGGCGTAACCAATTTGACCAGCGGCGCCGGTTACGGCGACTCGGACGGGGGATTTCTGCATGAGTGAAACTCCTAAGTGGTGAAAAAAGCGGGCCAGCTTTGGAACCGTCGTGAAGCCTGCAGCCGGACGACCACTTGCACCACACGAGCCAATATCGCCGAATCAACGGAAAGTGTAACGCGGCGACCGGGCGCGCGTCAATTTGTCTTGTGTCTTATATAAGATATGATAGGCCAACAACCGATCAGCTGCCCAAAGTGCCAACGGACTCCCCATGCCCACGAACGAGCCGAGTACGCGCCAAGCCTCAAACGCCCAAAAGCCGCACGCGCTGGGCGCGGCCAGCACGCCCGCATTCAGCCCGCTGTATCAACAGATCAAAGGGCTGATTCTCAAAAGCCTGGAGGCAGGGGAATGGCGGCCGGGGGACGTGATTCCCAGCGAACAGGAATTGGCGGCCCGTTTCCTCGTCAGCCCGGGGACGGTGCGCAAAGCGATTGACGAGTTGGCCGCGGAAAACCTGGTGGTCAGGCGGCAAGGCAAGGGCACGTTCGTTGCCACGCACTCCGAAAGGCACATTCAATACCGGTTCCTCAGGCTTCAACCAGAGGCGGGCGAACCCATTCCTGCGCAGCGGCGCATTCTGGAATGCAAGCGACAACGGGCGACCGCAGAAATTGCCAGGCTGATCGGCCTAAAGAGCGGCGACCCCGTGATTGCGATTCGCAGGGTGCTGTCATTCGACGGCATTCCCACCATCTTGGAGGACATCTGGCTGCCCGGCGGCGCGTTCAAGGGATTGACTTTGGAGGCCCTCAATGCCGACCAAGGCCCCATGTACGCCTTCTTTGAGCGCGTGTTCGACGTGCGCATGCTCAGAGCAGAGGAAAAAATCAAGGCGGTTTCTGCGAGTGAAGACACATCGGCGCTGCTGAACGTGGCGACGGGGCATCCGTTGCTGTGTGTGGAACGAACGTCACTCACTTACAACGATTCACCCATGGAATTTCGGCGTGGGCTTTACCGAACGGACCGGCATCACTACCGAAACGAGCTTAGTTGAGCGCCCCAGTCGTCTAACACCCGACCCACGGGCGGCGCTTGTGACACCTTGCAATAGAATTTGAAGCCGGTTTTGCCCAGTTACAGGGGCGTTACAACCCCAACTCATCCGTCATCAGAAAGCACCCTCCATGACCCAGTTGAAGCCCTCGCGGCGTGAGTTCAGAAACATTAACGCCTTTCGAGACCTGACCACCTACCGGCTGCCCGCTGCTGGGTGGGTGTCCATCCTCCATCGCATCAGCGGCGCAGTCATGTTTCTGCTTTTGCCGTTCATTGTGTGGATGTTCGATGCATCGCTTTCCTCAGAAATTTCTTACGAGGGTTTCGTTGCCGTTTTTGCCAGCGGCATGGGCCCCCTGCCCGGCTGGATGGTGAAGCTGGTGGCCTTGGGCCTGATTTGGGCGTACGTGCACCACCTGCTGGCGGGTCTTCGCCATTTGTACATGGACGCGACGCACTCGGTCACCAAAGCCTTTGGTGCCCAATCGGCCGTGGTGGTCCTTGCCCTCAGCGTGCTCCTCACGGCTGCGCTGGGTGCCAAGCTGTTTGGCGTTTATTGACCACCGCAAATCCCAGGAAAAGAAATCATGTCAGTTAATTACGGATCAAAACGCGTCGTTGTTGGCGCTCATTACGGCTTGCGGGATTGGCTCGCTCAGCGCCTGACGGCAGCCCTCATTGCCCTCTTCACCTTCATCGTGCTGGCGAAGATTCTTTTCACCAGTGGGCCGGTCACGTACACCGTTTGGGCAGGTCTTTTTGCCGCGCAGTGGATGAAGGTTCTGACCTTCTCCGTGCTTGTGGCTTTGTTCTATCACGCTTGGGTCGGCATTCGCGACATCTGGATGGATTACGTCAAGCCGCCGGGCATCCGCCTCGCCTTGCACGCACTGACCATCGTCTGGCTGCTTGGCTGCATGGGCTGGGCGTTTCAAGTACTCTGGAGAATCTGATTCATGAGCGAAAAACACAACCTCTCCAAGCGCCGCTTCGACGTGGTGATCGTTGGCGCAGGCGGGTCTGGCATGCGCGCTTCGCTGCAGCTCGCCAGAGCGGGCCTAAACGTCGCCGTCCTGTCCAAAGTGTTTCCCACCCGTTCGCACACGGTTGCAGCCCAAGGCGGCATTGGCGCCAGCTTGGGCAACATGAGCGAGGACAACTGGCACTACCATTTTTACGACACCATCAAAGGATCGGACTGGCTGGGTGACCAAGACGCGATCGAGTTCATGTGCCGGGAAGCCGCCAACGTCGTTTACGACCTGGAACACATGGGCATGCCATTCGACCGGAACCCAGACGGCACCATTTACCAGCGGCCGTTCGGCGGCCACACGGCGAATTACGGCGAAAAGCCCGTGCAGCGGGCCTGTGCGGCTGCAGACCGAACCGGTCACGCCATGTTGCACACGCTTTATCAGCAAAACGTTCAGGCACGCACCACGTTCTTCGTGGAGTGGATGGCGTTGGATTTGATCCGTGACGCTGCCGGCGATGTGGTGGGCGTCACTGCGCTGGAAATGGAAACGGGCGAAGTCCACATCCTGCAAGCCAAAACCACGTTGTTGGCCACTGGCGGTGCCGGGCGAATCTTCGCCGCATCGACCAATGCGTTCATCAACACCGGAGACGGTCTGGGCATGGCCGCTCGTGCAGGCATCCCGCTGCAAGACATGGAGTTCTGGCAGTTTCACCCCACCGGAGTGGCTGGCGCAGGCGTGCTGCTCACCGAGGGCTGCCGTGGAGAAGGCGCCATTCTGTTGAACAGCAACGGCGAGCGCTTCATGGAGCGCTATGCGCCCACGCTGAAAGACCTCGCGCCTCGTGATTTCGTGTCCCGTTGCATGGACCAGGAAATCAAGGAAGGACGGGGATGCGGCCCCAACAAGGACCACGTGCTGTTGAAGCTGGACCACTTGGGCGCCGAAACCATTCACAAGCGGCTTCCGTCCGTCTATGAAATCGGCGTCAACTTTGCCAACGTGGACATCACGCGCGAGCCCATCCCGGTCGTTCCGACCATCCACTATCAGATGGGTGGCATCCCCACCAACATCAACGGACAGGTCGTTGTCCCAGACGTGAATGGCAACGGGCAGCAGGTTGTAAACGGGCTTTACGCAGTCGGAGAGTGCTCCTGCGTCAGCGTGCATGGCGCCAACCGACTCGGCACCAATTCCTTGTTGGATTTGTTGGTGTTTGGTCGGGCAGCGGGCAACCACATTGTTGACTTCAATTTGAAGAACAAGACGCACAAACCCCTTCCGGCCGATGCGGCTGACCGTACGCTGTCTCGACTCAGCCGTCTGGACAATGCCACCTCTGGAGAGTATGCACAGGACGTCGCCAACGACATCCGGTCCACCATGCAGCAGCACGCTGGCGTATTCAGGACGCAGGCGAGCATGGATCAGGGTGTAGAGAAGATCAATGCCCTGCGCGACCGGGTCATGAACGTGGGTCTGGCGGACAAATCCAAGGTGTTCAATACCGCCCGGGTCGAGGCGCTGGAAGTGGAAAACCTGATCGAGTGCGCGCAGGCGACCATGACATCTGCTGCTGCCCGAAAGGAATGCCGCGGTGCACACACCGTGAGCGACTACGAACGGCCTGCTGATGATGCCGAATGCCCACTCGGACGAAACGATGCGGTGTGGATGAAGCACACGTTGTGGGACAGCGCGACCAATTCGTTGTCCTACAAGCCAGTCAATCTCAAGCCCTTGACGGTGGAATCCGTTCCCCCGAAGGTTCGCACCTTCTAAGCAGCATCAGCCGGAGTACAGCAAATGGCCAAGCGCACATTCAAAATTTATCGCTACGACCCCGAGAAGGACGCCAAACCCTACATGCAATCCATCGACGTCGAGTTAGATGGAAACGAGCGCATGCTTCTGGACGCGCTGATGAAATTGAAGGCAGTGGATCCGACGATTTCTTTTCGCCGGTCCTGCCGGGAGGGGGTTTGTGGCTCTGACGCCATGAACATCAACGGCAAAAACGGCCTTGCCTGTTTGACGAACATGCGAACGCTGCCGGATGTCATCACCCTCAAGCCGCTGCCCGGCTTGCCGGTTGTCAGGGACCTGATCGTGGACATGACGCTGTTTTTTAAACAGTACAACAGCATCAAGCCCTACCTGATCAATGACAGCGTCCCTCCGGAAAAGGAGCGGCTCCAGAGCCCAGAAGAGCGGGAAGAGTTGAACGGACTTTACGAGTGCATTCTGTGCGCAAGTTGCTCGACCAGTTGCCCAAGCTTTTGGTGGAATCCCGACAAGTTTGTTGGCCCAGCCGGACTCTTGCAGGCTTACCGCTTCATTGCCGACAGCCGTGATCAGGCCACTGCAGAGCGTCTGGACAATTTGGAAGATCCTTATCGACTGTTCCGCTGTCACACCATCATGAATTGCGTCGATGTGTGCCCCAAGGGGTTAAACCCCACCAAGGCCATTGGCAAGATCAAAGAAATGATGGTTTTGCGTGCAGTTTGATGTTCCTTCGCAAGCGGTGATGGTCAATGCCATGCCGGACGCTCGCCACCTGAGCAAACTCAGGTGGCGCTGCCGTCGAGGGTTGCTTGAGAACGATCTGCTGCTTGAAAAGTTTTTTGAACGCCACGAGCACACACTGACGCTGGACCAAGCCCACGCGCTTGAGCGTTTGATGGACTTGTCCGACAACGACCTGCTGGATCTGTTGCTCAGTAGAAAAACGCCTGAAGATCTTGCGCTGGTTGATTCAACGATCAACTGCGTCATTCAGATGCTGAGGCCGTCATAGACCGTCACCGAGAATTTTTAACGTCCCCGTAGGAGCCGCCATGAAACTTGCCGACAACAAAGCCACCCTATCGTTCAGTAACGGTAGTCCGAGCATCGAGCTGCCCGTTTACAGCGGCAACATTGGCCCGGATGTGATCGACATTCGAAAGCTCTACGGTCAGACGGGGATGTTCACTTACGACCCTGGCTTTTTGTCAACAGCCGCTTGTCAGTCGGCCATCACCTACATCGACGGCGACAAAGGCGAGTTGCTCTATCGTGGTTATCCGATTGAACAGCTCGCCACCCACTGTGATTACCTGGACACCTGCTACCTGCTGTTGAAAGGCGACCTGCCCGACGCCACCCAGCGCAAAGACTTCCACAAGCTGGTGACCAACCACACCATGGTGCATGAGCAGATGCAGTTCTTCCTGCGCGGCTTCCGACGGGACGCGCACCCGATGGCGGTGTTGACCGGTCTTGTGGGTGCGCTCTCTGCCTTCTACCACGACAGCACCGACATCAACAACGCCGAACACCGCGAGGTGGCGGCGATTCGCCTGATCTCCAAAATGCCGACATTGGTGGCGATGGCGTACAAATACGGTGTGGGTCAACCGTTCATGTACCCGAAAAATTCGCTCAGCTACTCGGGCAATTTCTTGCGCATGATGTTCGGCAACCCTTGCGAGGAATACGAAGTCAATCCCGTGCTGGAACGCGCCCTGGACCGAATCTTCATCCTGCACGCGGACCACGAGCAAAACGCGTCCACCTCCACGGTTCGTCTGTGCGGCTCGTCGGGGACCAACCCGTTTGCGGCCATTGCGGCCGGGGTGGCTTGCCTGTGGGGCCCCGCCCATGGCGGCGCCAACGAGGCCTGCCTGAACATGCTGGAAGACATTCAACGCAGCGGCGGCGTGGCCAAAGTCGGTGAATTCATGGAAAAGGTCAAAGACAAGAACTCGGGCGTCAAGCTGATGGGGTTTGGACACCGGGTTTACAAAAACTACGACCCCCGTGCCAAGTTGATGCAAGAAACCTGCAACGAAGTGCTGCAAGAGCTGGGCCTTGAGAACGACCCCCTGTTCAAGCTGGCCAAGGAGCTGGAGAAAATTGCCCTGGAAGACGACTACTTCGTTCAGCGCAAGCTGTATCCCAACGTCGACTTCTACTCTGGCATCGTGCAGCGCGCCATTGGCATTCCAGTGAACCTGTTCACCGGTATCTTTGCGTTGGCAAGAACCGTGGGGTGGATCGCGCAGCTCAACGAAATGATTGGCGACCCCGAATACAAAATTGGGCGTCCTCGGCAGCTGTTCACCGGATCGCCCCGTCGAGACGTTCCGGTCAACCTGCGACAGGCCTGAAGCTGAGACAGACCCGCGATTGGCTCAAAGCCAATTGAGTCTGTCGCCCAACCCGGTCGGGCTTCACCGACCGGGTTTCTTTTTGGGCCACCGCGCGTCGGTACACGCCCATAAAATTGCAAGACGCACCAATACCACCAAAGACTGACCGCCATGGGACGCACCCTTTACGACAAGATTTGGGACGAGCACGTCGTCCACACCGAAGAAGACGGCACGGCCATTCTGTACATTGACCGTCATTTGGTGCACGAAGTCACCAGTCCGCAGGCCTTCGAGGGGTTGCGACAAGCGGGACGCAAGGTGTGGCGGGTCAGCTCCATCGTGGCCACTGCCGACCACAACACGCCAACCAACGGCTGGGAACTGGGCTACGACGGCATCACCGATCCGGTCAGCAAGGAACAAATCACAACGCTGAATCAAAACATCGCAGAGTACGGTGCTGCAGCGTTTTTCCCGTTCATGTCCAAGCGCCAGGGCATCGTCCACGTGATTGGCCCAGAAAACGGCGCCACGCTCCCTGGCATGACCGTCGTTTGTGGCGACAGCCACACCAGCACCCATGGCGCGTTCGGGGCCTTGGCCCACGGCATTGGCACCAGTGAGGTGGAACACGTCATGGCCACCCAAACCCTGTTGGCCAAAAAAGCAAAGAACATGCTGGTCAAGGTGGAGGGGACCCTGCACAACGGTTGCACGGCCAAAGACATTGTGCTGGCCATCATCGGCAGAATTGGCACAGCCGGTGGCACCGGGTACACCATTGAGTTTGCCGGATCGGCCATCCGGGCACTGAGCATGGAAGGCCGCATGACCGTCTGCAACATGGCGATTGAGGGCGGTGCCCGCGCCGGTCTGATTGCGCCGGATGAAAAGACCTTTGCCTATGTGATGGGCCGCCCGCATGCCCCGAAAGGGGCCAAGTGGGAGGCGGCACTGGCCTATTGGAAAACGCTCTTCACCGATGAAGGCGCGCATTTCGACAAGGTCATCACCCTTAAGGGCGAAGACATCGCCCCCGTCGTGACCTGGGGCACGAGCCCTGAAGACGTGCTGCCGATCACCGGCACCGTTCCGGCACCCGAAGATTTCGCGGGTGGCAAGGTCGAAGCCGCCAAGCGCGCGCTGGATTACATGGGCCTGACGCCGGGCATGAAGCTGACCGACATCAAGATCGACACGGTCTTCATCGGGTCCTGCACCAATGGCCGGATCGAGGACTTGCGTGCTGCCGCGGAGATCCTGAAGGGCAAGAAGATCGCCGTGAAGCGTGCGATGGTCGTCCCCGGATCGGGTCTCGTCCGCGCGCAGGCGGAAGCCGAGGGTCTGGCGCAGATCTTCATCGATGCGGGCTTTGAATGGCGGCTGGCCGGATGCTCCATGTGCCTTGCGATGAACCCCGACCAGCTTTCGCCGGGTGAGCGTTGCGCGGCCACGTCGAACCGCAACTTCGAAGGGCGTCAGGGTCGGGGCGGTCGCACGCACTAGCTGTCGCCTGCGATGGCGGCGGCGGCGGCGATCACCGGTCACCTGACCGATGTGCGCGACCTGATGACCGCAACGGCCTGACGGTGACGGCGGCGGAACCGCAAGCGGCGGGTCTTCCCGCCGTAGCCTCGCTCTGGGTGGGGGACAAGCTGCGCTGGCTGGACAAGCTGGCGCTGGCCTCCTTTGTCCATCGTGGCCATGCGGTGACGCTGTTTCACACAGCGGCCCGTGCGCCTGCCGTGCCGGACGGCGTGCAAACCCGCCCGGCGGCAGAGGTGTTCGACACCGCTGGCGTCACAGGCTTTGCCCCGGCCCAGACCGCCGATCTGTTCCGCCTGCATCTGATGCGCGACACCGATCTGATCTGGGTGGACACCGACGCACTGTGCCTGCGGCCCTTGGCAGTGCAGCCCGGAGGGTGGCTCATCGGTCATGAAGACGGTCCCTGCATCAACAACGCCGTGCTGAGGATGCCAAGATCATCCGCCGCGCTGGCCGAGTTGATCGCGGTT
>JACCDH010648783.1_pt1 | contig 10800 bp, 15 predicted proteins | sample 7442481 | NCBI WGS metagenome assembly JACCDH01 (sample SAMN15323433, study PRJNA562643) | freshwater metagenome | isolation source: river surface water | place: USA:Blue River Watershed | collected 2017-08-15 | reverse complement strand
GTATGAATTCTGCTTCAACTTTTTCCCACGAACAATATTAACAGATAAACAAAACGATATTTTACAGTAAAAGGAGACTTCATGAAAAAGATGCTTTCAGTGATTGCCCTGGCAGTCATCAGTTTTTCGAGCATGGCCCAAACCATCAACAAACCTACGGTCGTTCCTCATCACGGTGGCGGCAATGGGGGAGATGAGCTTGAACTAGAACTTAAGAAGCGCTCGCTTCAGATCGGTCAATTCATCAACTCTGAAATGGGATCAAAAGTCTTTAAAATGCTGAACCCGACTGCCATCGTTGATACAGTTAACAATATAGATATTGATGTCACTGATAAAGACGTTTACGATCGCTACAATACAGTGAGGACTTGTGTGAATTACCCTGAGCGCCAACTTATCGAGTGTAATCTTGCTCGTATGACTTCCCTTAAAGCTCAGAAGAAGGAAGACATATTAACGGCCACACTTTTCCATGAAATCCTAGGCCTGATGGAGCTTGAGCTTGGTTACCAAGAAAATGTTTCTCTCTACCCTATTTCATCAAAGATTATTCCTTACTCAGATATTGTAATCTCAACTCCTATTTCTGAATCTGATATTCGTCCAGAATACTATGGCCTTGATAATCGCAGCTACGGAATGACTTATGTGAATAAAAAAACTAAAGAATCAATCCGTCTTATTTGTTTAAATAATAATGTGGAAATCCACCGCTGCCGAAATTACTCTGTGGTAAAAAATGCTAATGGGATGCAAATCCCTCTTAACGATAAAGTGATTAGTCTCACGAAAGCTCAGATTGAGACATTGCAGCTAAATAAAGCGACTGAGCAAAGCCTTTTTGAAATACAGGAAAGACTAAAACAGCTCAAGTCAAAAGGGTTTAAGTTTTTAACTCTAAGGGGGGAGCCTTCTAATGGATATCGGTTCGGGATTGGAATCGGCCAATGGGCACATTATGAAGACGGCGGAGATGGAATAATTGTTATGTTTTATACTTTTGTTCCAGTTATGTACCCTGCTTGGGCTCTTGATGCAACTGTTGAAACAGGAAAACAAGTTCTTAATATTGTTTCCTGGCCTGTCAAAGCAGTAGTAAATTTATTTAAACTTGGCTCTCAAAAAAGAAAGCTTAAAAAACTTAATAAGCGCCTTGATAAAATCAGAAATCTCCTTAATCAAGGAAGTGATTTAAGCTTAGTTGGTAAATCTGAATCCTTAGACGAAAAAGATTATAATCTTCTTGTAAACGACATGAAGCTTCTTCTTGATTTAATGTAAAAATTTGATTTTAAGTCCCTCTGATTTTTCAGGGGGGCTTATTTATTAATGGTCACCAGTGATTCATTTTCTGTTAAATCAGAAACGCTGGTGATCTTCTCTTGTGAAGAATCAATGAGAAAGCCCTGCTTTAAGATGTTTTTCCCAACCAAAAATCTTCTCGATAGATGAGACCTATCAGTAACGTTAAGTTCAGCGTAGTAAGGCAGATGGCCTATCCAGACTGTTTCATAGAAAAAATATCTCTTATGGGCCCCGAGTGAATTTTTAACTTCATCAATCTTACTGACTTCGCGGCTATATTTCTTGGCGATATTTTTATCATCCAGAGTTTCAAACTCAACAAACATCTTACCTGATTTGGTGTAAGAAGTAATTTTTGAAGCATGAATCGAAGAACTTTCGGCCCCTGAATCTATTTTGGCGTGAAAATAAAGCTCTTTCCCAGCTCCAAACCAAACTTCCTCAGAGCTGCCGATAATCTTATTGTCCATTTCTTCAGAAACTGAGGCGATACCGCGCGTGGCTTGTGATTCAAAAAAATCATTTGAAAAATAACCTAGAGTGAATGTGACTAAGGCCAGGGTAGGCCAGATCCATTTCTTCATAGAGAGCTTTTCGCCACATCTGAGAAAAACCTTATGCTTTGACTAAGCTATCTGATTACGGTGAGATGAAATACTTCAGTCAACTAATCCATCTTCACTTGTCTAAACCACTCTCCTAAAAGAGTACTCGTGGCCGTGGCCACATTCAAACTTTCGACGTTTTTAGTTCCAGGAATCTGGACATGAAGCTGAGTATTTGAAATCAGATTTTTTTCAAGACCTGGTCCTTCCGCTCCCATAAAAAGCAGAGTGCGATCAGGATATTGGAATTCATAAAGGGATTCTCCAAGATGTGAAGAAGTCGCCACAGTTTTGAATTTATATTTTTGCGCCAGAGTAAAAACTGATTTCCAGTTTTCAACAAACGCCACATCAACGTACTCAGCTCCACCTTCGGCCGTTCGGTAAGCGGCGGCTGATGAAATTTGCTTCCCTTCGCCTTTCACTAAAATACCATTGGCCCCAAAATGAGCGGCAATGCGAAGGATGGCCCCTAGATTATGAGGATTCTCTACACCCTCAAGAGCAATCACCAGACCAGGTGCCTTAGTGGCCTTCAAAATCTCTTCCACTGTCTTTGTGGCCTTCTCAAGAATTGTCAGAGCAATACCCTCGTGATGTGTGGCCTTGGTGATATCTTCAAGCTCTTTCTCAGTCACAATCTTATAGGCCTTTCTTTGGTCCGCACAATGCTTAAGGAGAGACTTAGCGTCCTTGAGACGCTTCTCCGTAAGGAAGACTTTGATAATATCCTGGGGACGCGCCTTAAAAGTCGCCATCACAGCACTCATTCCGTATATTTTTTGCTCTTTTGTCATGAGGCCCTTTTACCAAGGATAAGCTTTAGTGTATAGAAGCTTCTATGGAATCCTATACACTTTACCTAGCTATCCATGAGTTTGAAAAAGAGCTCGAGAAAGAATTCGCTCTTAAAGGCCTCACCTTTGAGAAACGCGACCGTCTCTATCTCGTGAAAGGACATCATCCCCCTATGATTTGGGCCCAGACCTCAGGTCTTCGTGCCCAAAAAATCGCTATTGAATCTATTAACGATGGGGCCCGCAAGCTCAAGTCCCTCCAGCGCAATTGGGCCCTCTTCACCATTGAGAATCACCGCCGGGCCCAGCTCATTCAAGGTGAACTCCCTAAATATAATACAAAACCCATTCCGTTTATGAAGGAGCTTCCAAACACACCTATGGGTCTGTGGACTCTCTGGGAGCCCAATCTTATAGTAGCTGCTCAGGAAACCTCTTCGCTCTTTCCTTTGGGCGAGATGACCTTTGAAGAAGATAAAATTAATCCTCCTTCCCGGGCCTATTTAAAGTTATGGGAATTTTTCACCGTCCATGCTCCCCGAAATCACCATGGAGGAATGAGTATTGATGTGGGATCATGTCCAGGTGGGTGGACTTGGGTTCTCTCAACTTTGGGCTATGATGTGATCAGTGTAGATAAGGCCCCTCTAGATCCAAAAATAGCGGCCCGTAAGGGAGTACAGTTTATGGAACAAAGTGCTTTTGCTCTCACTCCAAAAAATGTGCCTGAGCTTGAGTGGTTCTGTTCAGATATCATCTGCTACCCTTCTCGCCTTCTCAATCTGGTTAATCAATTTCTTGATTCAGGAAAAGTAAAAAACTTCGCCTGCACTCTTAAGTATCAAAATGAAACGGACTGGGAGTCGACAAATAAATTCCTTGAAATACCCGGTTCAAAAATTGTTCACCTTCATCATAATAAACACGAAGTCACTTGGTTTAAAATCTCATGAAATACTTTAACTCATCAAAACCTATCACTCTTAATATGAGTCGCGATCTCACTAAACATATCAAACGTGGTAATCCATGGGTGTTTAGTGATGTCATTCAGAAACTGGCCAAAACCGAATCTGGGGTTGTGGCCAATTTGATGAGTTCTAAGGGGGAGCTTTTAGGGCAAGGGTTTTACTGTCCTAAAATTAATTTATGCTTTCGCATGCTGACTCTTGGGAAAAAGAAGATTTGTGATCAAGAAATTGAGAAACGTCTTGATCTGGCCATTGCACGAAGGATTCATCTTTTAACTAATGACAATAATACCACTCGCCTTATAAATGGCGAGGGAGATGACCTGCCTGGACTTGTTTGTGATATCTACGGAGATGTCGCAGTCATTAAGCTTGATGGAGAAGCCAGTGAAAACTTCTGGTACGCTAAGGCCATTGCAGAATTTCTTCTCACCAAACCGGAACTCAAGCTTAAAACGATCTATCAGAAAAGACGTAATAGCGCTGATAATAAAGGTGAAATTCTGGCCGGGGAGTCTATTGATCTCACTCAAGTTCGTTTTCTTGAGCATGGAGTGATTTTTGAATCAAATATCATTGATGCCGCCAAGACAGGTTTTTTTATTGATCAGCGTGAGAATAGAAATTTTATTAGAAAAATCTCTAAGGGTAAAACTCTCCTGAATATGTTTGGCTATACTGGTGGCTTCTCCGTTTATGCAGGCCTTGGAGGTGCGACTCAAGTCACCACTGTGGATATTGCTCCGGAGGCGATTAAGGCCAGTCAAAAGATCTGGCAGCTCAATAAGCTTGACCCCTCTAAGCATGAGGCCCTCACCACAGATTGTTTTAAATTTGTTGAAGAAGCACGCAAAGAAAAGCGTCTTTGGGATATCGTCATCACTGACCCTCCAAGCTTTGCTCCCAATCAAAAGGCGATTGAAACTGCGAAAGAAGCTTATATCAAAATTTTTGCAGATTCCATCCGTCTTACTCGTCACGAAGGTATTTTTGTGGCCTCAAGTTGCTCAGGACATATTTCCTCAGAGCTCTTTGTTGAGTTATGTGCCGAAGCTGTGGCCCGGGCCAAATCTCGAGGCAAAGTCCTGGCCATTAATGGTCAGCCTGAGGACCATCCATTTCCGATGGCCCTGCCAGAACTTCGTTATTTAAAATTTGTCATGATTCAGATTTTTAAAGACGATGAAGTCAGTCGGTAAACCTGTGCCCGTCCGAGCACCCAAATAAACTGAGCGACAGCACCTACAGCAAACCAGATGGCGAAATTATGAGTGGGTGATTCGACGTAAAACATCGGCATCGCAAAACGCGTAAACATTAAAATTCCCCAGAACACCGCGGGAAAGAGCATAGTGACAAGAAGTCGGCGACGATAAAGCCACCACCATTCCTCACCTCTGAGAGCAATAGTCGAGAAGAAAATAGAGCAACATAAAAAGAAAGTCGAGCAAGTGATCGTGCAAGTGAGCTCACTGTGCTTCATGAAGTAATGATGCCAGATGGCCGACTCCTTTCCGATTCCCCACTGAGGACAAAAATAGAGTGAGAATAAACCACCGATAATTTGAAAGATAAAAAACTTAACAAGAATCTTGCGTCCATGAAAACTTAATCCCACTTCTTTCTTCATGGGTACTTTCAGATTCGAAGGCACCTCTTCAGAACTTGTGAGAAAATCAAGGTAATCTTTGTCTTGTTCATGCTTCATACTTATCCCATCACCTTATGGCGAAGCCCTTTGAGGGCACGAGAGAGACGCTGGCGCAGGCCCGCTTGTGACAGACCAGTACTTTGCTCAAGTTCTGCATAACTTACCCCCTCTAAATAGTACTGACGTACTAACTGAGCGGTCTCAGGAGGAAGCTGGCCAAGGAGCTCTTCTACATGAAGGGCCTGTTCTTCATTTTTGGCAGCGTAAATTTTCTCCACAAATTCATCTTGAAATTCATGTCCCTGACGTCGGGCCTTAGAGCGATATTCATCAATGACCAGATGTCTGATCATCACAAAAAACCAAGGAGCAAAAGGTTGGTCTAAATAGTGTTCACGTTTTTCATGGAGATGGCGCCAGACTTTTTGATAGGCATCATCGATATCAGGACCAGAGAGACGCTTTTTAAGATACCCATACACTTGACGGGAATAACGCTCATAAAGCTCATTAAAGGCTTCCACGCGACCTGATTTATAGGAGAGCATTAAATCTTCATCTTTCATAGATAGATTGATTATCTCTCTAAAAAAGAATTTTTGGGAGAACAAAAGCGTAAAAGGCTCCTATCAAATTGATCACAAGGGTAAAATACAGGACTGGTTTGGACCAGTTTTTTGTAGATTCACAGTTCTCTTTCTGATCTATAGGGCAGCTCACCTTTGCACTCCAGCGCTGCCCTAAAAAACTTAAACCGAGCATTCCTAAACTTAGTCCAAAGACAATCTCTTTATTTTCAGATGGCCAAATAAGCTGTGGAAATTCTCCTAAGAAATTGGCCAGGCTTGCTCCCATTCCTACAAGCACAAGTGTTGATGGAATAGCACAGCAAATAAGAGTGCCAAAAGAAGTAAATAAACTTCCCCATTGAACAAAACCTTTCACCAATTTATTTTCTGCTAATTTCTTTGACACTATATCCTGCCTCAGTAATGACTTTTTTAATTTGCTCATCACTTAAATCATTTTTGCCTTTTGTCTCTAGGTGCACCATCTTTTCATCAAGATTCACATCAACTTTAGAAACACTCGCTTCGGCCTTAAATTTTTTTTGAATTCCCTGAGCACACATTGAGCAAACCATTCCTTGTACACTCACTTGAATATGATCTGCAAAACTTAGCGCTGGGATAAACATCACTAAAAATAAAAAAGTCTTCATTGACGCTCCCTAGTAGTGGACCATGAGGTTAAGCATCCAGCTGCCTTTTACAGAGGCCCCCATTTCCCAAAGAATATTATGATAAAAAAAGCGCACCATTGGTGTCAGCATGAGTTTTGGTTCAATATCACTTATCACCATTCCCTGAAGCATGACCCATGATTGCAGGTCTTCAAATTTGGCAAGCATCGGAGAGAATCCAATTCGTCCTTGATACATTCTCACATCTTGTTTACCGGCCATGTTAAAATGGTAATACTTTGCTGCGGTATAAATTTGCCGCGTTTCCCAGTCCGCTTCTATTCCACCCAAATAGGCATCAGTACGATTGAAAGCCGAGTTTCCATCGGCCAGACCGTAACCCCCATGAAGATAAATATTTCCCTGAGAGTTCTCACCATTATAGCGGTAAAGAAGATGATTGAGTTTTAGAAGGGCCACCTCACGCTCCTCTTCCTCAATTCCCAAGCGCCAATAATTGGACCCCGCACTCCACCGATGAGAAAAAGAATACATGGCCTGGTTACCAGAAAAGGATTCCATATTGTCGGTACTTAAAACCCATCCTCCTTGATAGATCACGGGGTGGGCTTGGGCCCTGGCCATAAAAAATAAAACAATAAGAATGATGAGCTTATTCATAATACCCACAACGTCAGGGGAGAATATTTTGTGACAAGATTCTAAAACAATCTTTGAAAGTTGGTCAAAATCTGCCCCTGAAGCTCCTGAGAGGAAAAGCCTCTGATTTGAGACATTTTTTCATAATAATGAGGCAACTCAAGTTGTGACTCCTCGTCTGTCTCAATTAATAGTCTTGTCTGTGGAATGCATTCAACAGTTTCTTGAAGACTTTCACGTTTAAGAAGAGAGTCTCCAAAAGAAAAATAGCATTCAGAATGAAGCTTAAGCAAACTTTCAACCTCTTCTGCACTTCCATGATAATCATGAAAAACCCAGGGTGTTTTCGGTTTTTTTGCTTTCAGTAAACCTAGAAAGTCACTCCCTGAGCGCACCTTATGAATCACCAAGGGAAGAGAGCGGGACTCTGCCAGGGCCCAATGCCAATGGAAAAGGTCTAGTTGCTGATCCCAAGTCTCTTTATAAAGACGATCTAGTCCCGTCTCACCAATGGCCGATACTCCACTTGAGGTGGCCAGAGTTTTAATATGATTTTTTAAAACATCGAGATCCAATGAATTAATATTTGAGATCCACCATGGATGAATCCCTACTGAAAAATGTTTGAATTGCTGATGTGTCAGAATCTCTTGATATGATAAACAAACAACCGTGGTCTCGGCAAAATGAACTGGCCGCGAGTGGCAATGAATATCACACAAAGCTTCATTCATATCAAATTAGCGAGCGTAACAGAAGATCGAATGATTTGAATTTGTGATCCTTGTATTCATCTGATAGACAGAATAATAGCGTGAGGCAAAAGATCCCGCACGAATAAATTCATAAAAGAAAAAAGACTGCATACGACCATTACTCAGATAAGCATACACACTACCAGAACAATTAATATCTTTGGCCGTTGTGTTATGAACTTGAACCTGAAGAGCATTTCCGTAGTTATAAACTCTTGGCCAAACGGGAACTGACTTTTCTGCAGCAAAAGACGATAGTGATGAAAGCAAAAGTGCAACAAAGGCAAATGATCTCATAAAGACTCCCAGGAAATGAATAAATATTCTCAGCTTATTGTTTCAAACTTTTCGAGTTTTTGGGAATTTTTTATCAATTTTACCAAAGTATATGCCTCACTTTTTGAGATTTGTGAGATAAAATAGGCCCATGACACCTAAAGATATTGAAAAATACTGTATTGAACATTCAACAACGCCATCCTCTGTGGCCCGAGAGCTTCAAGATTATACTCTCGCCTCTGTTCATGGATCACAAATGCTTATCGGAGAAATGGAAGCCTCTGTCTTGAGCTTTTTAATCAAGATTGGACGAGTAAAAAATATTTTAGAACTTGGCACCTTTACTGGCTATTCGGCCTTAGTCATGGCCGAGCAACTTCCCCCTGAGGGCAAAGTGATCACAGTAGATATTAACCCACATACAACTAAGATTGCGCAGGAGTATTGGAATAAAAGTGAGCATGGTAAAAAAATCGAGCTCATCCTCAAGCCTGGGCTTGAAGCCTTAAGTGGTCTGACACAATCCTTTGATCTCATCTTTATTGATGCCGATAAAAATAATTATTCTCGCTATCTTGAGTGGAGTCTTGATCACCTCACAGCTCAGGGAATGATTATCGTAGATAATACTCTCTGGCACGGTAAAGTTTTAGAGGCTGGCCTTGACAAACAAACCGACTCTATCCGTGCCCATAATGATCTCGCTGCAGGCCTTGAAGGTTATACAAAAACTCTTCTTCCTATTAGAGACGGAATGTTTCTCATTACTAAAAGTTAACTAAAAAGTGAGGTTATATGAAAAAAATTGGTATTTTTACCGCTAGTGATGGCAAAAATCTTGAACTCTCTCAAAAAATCCAAGAAGCGTTAACAGCCAAAGGTGTAGATGCTCATATTGTTGATATCGCCGCTCTTGATCTCCCACTATTTTCTAACACCAATGATAAAAAATTCTCTGCAGCTGAACTTGTGGCCCCGGTAAAAACTCAGCTTGAAGTAAATGGTTTTTTCTTTGTGGCGCCAGAATACAATGGAAGCACTCCACCAACTTTTAATAATTTTCTTGCTTGGGTCTCACGCTCAACAAAAGATTGGCGACAAAGCTTTAATTCAAGACCCGCGGCCATTGCAACCTATAGTGCTGGGGGAGGAATTCACGCTTTAATGAGCATGAGAATGCAATTATCTTATATCGGAATGAATGTTATTGGCCGACAGCTTGTGACGACGGCACAAAAGCCTCTGGATGAAGCCTCATTAACGGCCATATGTAATGAGCTTATAATGAATTTAAAGTAGTCATTGATGAAAAAGTTTTATCTTCTTTTTTTAGTTTTCCTAGGATGCTCAAGCCATAAATCTCAAAAAGAAGGGCCTTTACTTGAGCGTGAACAGATTTTTTTAACCAGCTTAGTTCAACGAGAAAAACTCATCCCTTCCCACTATCGCTTCACTGAGGAAAACAAGTCTGAGCATGACGCCGTCCTTAATGGACTGATTCACTACTACCCTTTTGCAGATGTAAAACTTGTCACAGAAAAAATGAAGGTCGCACAAATTCAGCCCTCGGCTTCTGAGATAGAAAAATATATGAAAGAGGAAAACGACAGTATTGTCGATCAAATGACTAAACTTGTAACGGCCTTTAGACTGATTCCTAAAGAGCAATTATCCCAAACTCAAGAATCTATGGACCGTTTTGGCCTTCAGATTCGACGCCGGATGGAGAATTACCAGGCCCCTAAAAAATGTTTTAATAAAATAGACTGCTCATCGAATCAAATTTGCCTTGAAGCAGGTTTTTGTGCCATTCATTGATATTATTATTCCCACTCATAATAGGGCCACTCTGCTTAAGAGGGCCATTGATTCTGTCTTAAATCAAAGTTTTCGTGACTTTCATCTCATTGTCGTTGATGACGGTTCTACTGATCATACTCAAGAGATCCTGAGCGAGTATCAACAACATCCTCAAGTTACTCTATTAGAAAAATTAAATAGTGGAGTGAGTTCCGCTCGCAATTTCGGAGTGGCCCACTCTTCTGCTTCTTGGATTGCGTTTCTTGACTCAGACGATGAGTGGCTTCCTCTCAAACTTCAAAAGGCCGTGGACTTTATCAAGGTCCATCCTTCTATTGAATTCATTCATACTGATGAAACCTGGTTTAGAAATGGAGTGAGAGTTAACCCTCCTCTTAAGTATAAAAAGGATCAGGAAAATCTTTTTGAGCGCAGTCTGGAGTTTTGTATTATTTCTCCTTCAACGAGTCTTATGACAAGAGCTCTCTTTGATAAATATGGGCCCTTTAACGAAAGCTATCCCGTATGCGAAGATTATGATCTTTGGAACAAGATTCTTGCTTTTGATAATATTGGCTACCTTCCTGATCAGCTCACCAAAAAATATGGTGGCCATGAAGATCAGCTCTCGACTCGTTACGTGGCCATGGACTATTGGCGATTCTGCTCCTTATGTGAGCTCTACTCAGACCCTCGTCTTACTTCCACACAACGAGAACAAATCAGAACAGCACTGATCGTGAAGGCCGATTTTTTAAAGAAGGGTCTGACTAAATATCCCGATCCTGGCC
>JACCDH010638887.1_pt1 | contig 10800 bp, 9 predicted proteins | sample 7442481 | NCBI WGS metagenome assembly JACCDH01 (sample SAMN15323433, study PRJNA562643) | freshwater metagenome | isolation source: river surface water | place: USA:Blue River Watershed | collected 2017-08-15 | reverse complement strand
GTCGTTTCCTGCATCAATATCTGTAAATGAATGTACTGCATTGGCATAATACACCATTTCCCAATCGGCTTTAGCCTCACGCATTTCTTGTTGAAAATCTTTGATTTCAGCTTCAGTTTCGTACGGATCATCGGCACCGTGTAAAACCAATACTTGAGTTTGGATTGTGCCATTTGGCCGAGCTTTGTCTTTTAACAGTGATCCGTGAAATGAGATAGCTCCGACAATAGGCAATGCGCCACGAGCAGCCTCAATGGCACCGGTTCCGCCAAAGCAATACCCCATTACGGCAATGCGCTTCGGATCAGCACCCTGTTTTATCAGTTCGGCGATGGCTGCTTTGATACGAGATTGGTACAATTGGTAATCTTTTTTGTAGCTGCCGGCCAATTGACCCGCTTCTGGAACACTTTTCGGACGAATACTTTCGCCATAAACATCGGCTGCCAAGGCGTTATAACCTAATTGAGCCAGTTTATTCGCCGAATTTCTTTCGTGTTCACTTAATCCCATCCATTGGTGTAAAATTACTACACCTGGAGCACCTGTTTTGGTTTTTACCAGATAACCTTCTAAAGCGGTATTGCCGTCTTTGTATTTAACATTTCCGCCTTGAGCAAATGCAATTTCCATACTTAATAAACCCAACACAAGGGCAAAAAGTGTTTTTAGTTTTTTAATCATTAGGGGATGTTTAAGTATTTGTGTGTTTGTAAAGAAATTTCCCATTTTGGGTTTTCCTTTACGTAATCAATAATTAAAGGAGTCATTTCAGCCGCTTTCGACCATTCTGGTTGTAAATACAATTTGCAAGTTGGAGATACATGCTGAGCATGCTCTTCTGCCCAGGCGAGATCACTTTTATTAAATACGATCACTTTTAGTTCTCCTGCCAAGGGTAAAATATCAGGTCGTGGTGATTTGAATTTTTTCGGCGATAAACAGATCCAATCCCAATTGCCCGAAAGGGGATAAGCTCCCGAAGTTTCAATAAAGGTTTTGATGCCTTTTTTTTGGAGTTCGGCGGTTAAATAATCTAAATTGTACAGTAAAGGTTCGCCTCCGGTAATCACTACTGCTTTTCCGGGATATTTTCCGGCATTCTTCACAATCTCATCAGCAGGCGTTAGTGGGTGCAATTCGGCATCCCAGCTTTCTTTTACATCACACCAGTGGCAACCAACATCGCAGCCACCAAGGCGGATAAAATAGGCCGCTTTTCCGGTATTGAATCCTTCACCCTGAATGGTGTAGAACTCTTCCATGAGCGGTAATAAAGAGCCATCGGCTGGAATTTGGTGCGGCATAACGTAAATTAGAGGGACAAATATACAGATATGGCCCGGCAATTGAGATGGATAAAGCTTTCTGAATTGGAAATACTACCCGATGATGATTTTGTAAAATCTGTTCAGGTAAATAAAAAACGCATTTGCTTGATCAAAACTGAGGATCGCTGGTTTGCCACGCAAGCTAAATGTCCACATGCAGGAGCCGACTTATCGCAAGGCTGGTGTAAAAATGGCAAACTAATTTGCCCTTTTCATCGTTATGAATATGATTTGCAGAGTGGAAAAGGTTCACCCGGTCAGGATGATTATATCGATACTTATCCGCTACAAATCCGCCAAGATGGAATTTATATCGGATGGAAAGAATCATGGTTCAAACAGTTAATCAAGCGGATCTGGAGGCCCAAATTCAGCAAATAGATCACCTAACGGAACATTTTTATTTGTACAAAGGCTTTGATGCGGAGCATTTTCCGAATTTGGATGCTTTGAAAGAATTATTCTTCGGAGAAGGACATTTAATCGATCATTCTTTTGCGCAAACCATGGAATTTACACTCAGTAGTTTCATTCAGGCCTTAATGAAACAAATTGAGTCTGGAAATGCCGATTATTTTGTCCAACAGGAAATTGCAGATCATACGCAGGTTTTTGGTACTCTGGCCCAAAGGATGAGTGTTTACGAGTTTAGTAACACAAAACATGCTGATGTAACATGGAAAAAAGGCATCTGTATGATTCAGTTTATTTTAAAAGAAGAAAAATGGCTGATTTCTTCCGTCATCTGGTGTGACGAGAGTAAAGACTTTAAATTGCCGGAAGCCTGGTTGGAGTTTTAAACGTAAATTTCTTTTCTCGCCGCAGAGAGCGTGTTTTTTAATAAGCCCACTATGGTCATCAGGCCAACACCACCCGGTACGGGTGTAATCCAGGAAGCTTTAGATGCTACTGCTTCAAAATCTACATCGCCATATAATTTAAACCCGGATTTAGTCTCGTTTGAGCTTTCCCGATTCATACCCACATCTATTACTACTGCATCTTTCTTAACCATATCGGCGGTGATAAAGTTCTTTTTACCGATGGCAACGATTAAAATATCTGCATTTTGGGTATAGCTGGCAATATTTTCGGTTTTACTATGGCAAAGTGTTACTGTGCAATTCCCGGGCTGGCTGTTACGGGCCATTAAAATACTCATCGGCAAGCCAACAATCTGACTACGGCCAACCACCACACAATGCTTACCGGCAGTTTCAATGCCGTATTCTTTGAGTATTAGGGTAATGCCATAAGGCGTAGCCGGAATAAAGCAGGGCAGGTTACGCTGCATCCGACCTAGGTTAATAGGGTGGAAGCCATCCACATCTTTTCGGTAGTCAATCGCTTCGGTTACCCGTTCTGGATCAATGTGGCTGGGTAAAGGTAATTGGACGATCAAACCGTCAACCTCATGATCAAGATTTAGTTTTTCGATTTGATGTAAAAGTTCAGTTTCGGTAACGGTATTTTCAAAACGAATGAGCGTAGAACGGAAACCAACAGTTTCGCAATTTTTCATCTTGCTGGCCACATAAGTTTCGCTGCCACCATCATGCCCGACCAAAATAGCTACCAAATGAGGTTTTCGACCCAATTTTTGAGCTAATTCGGCAGCTTCGATTGCAATTTCTTGCTTCAGCTTATTCGAAACGTATTTTCCGTCTAATAATTGCATGTTAATCCAGTTTTAACACAGCCATAAATGCCGATTGTGGAATTTCTACGTTACCCACTTGGCGCATTCGTTTTTTACCTTTTTTCTGCTTTTCTAGTAATTTTCGCTTACGCGTGATATCGCCACCGTAACATTTTGCGGTTACGTCTTTACGCAAAGCTTTCACCGTTTCACGGGCAATAATTTTCGCTCCGATAGAGGCTTGAATAATAATTTCAAACTGCTGGCGGGGCAGTAATTCTTTCAATTTTTCGCAAATCTTCTTACCGAAATCGTACGAATTACTGCGGTGAATCAACGATGAAAGTGCATCTACCGGTTCGCTGTTTAAACGAATATCCAATTTTACCAAATCCGACTGGCGGTAACCAATCTGGTGGTAATCAAAAGATGCATAGCCTTTGGAAATGGTTTTCAATCGATCGTAAAAGTCAAAAACGATTTCACCCATCGGCATTTCGAAAATCAATTCTACACGATCTGAAGTCAGGTACGATTGATTAATGATTATTCCTCTTTTCTGAATACATAAAGACATTACGGGACCTACAAATTCGGCCTTGGTGATGATGCTGGCTTTGATGTAAGGCTCCTCCACATATTCTAATTTGCTAGGATCAGGAAGGTCTGAAGGGTTGTTTACCAATATTTCTTCGCCTTTGGTGGTATAAGCTTTGTAGGATACGTTGGGTACGGTGGTAATTACCGTCATGTCGAATTCGCGTTCCAAACGCTCCTGAATAATCTCCATGTGGAGCATTCCCAAGAACCCGCATCTAAAACCAAAACCCAATGCTGCTGAAGATTCCGGCTCGAAAACAATGGAAGCATCGTTCAGCTGGAGCTTCGCCATGCTTTCACGCAATTCTTCGTAATCTTCAGTATCTACCGGGTAAATACCCGCAAATACCATCGGTTTTACCTCTTCAAATCCTTGAATGGCTTCTTTAGCCGGTCGATTTACGTGGGTAATCGTATCACCCACTTTAACTTCACGAGCTTCTTTAATGCCCGAAATGATATAACCCACATCACCGGTCTTAATCACATCACGGGCTTCTTGATTTAATTTCAAGATTCCAATCTCTTCAGCGTAATATTCTTTACCAGTAGCGATGAATTTTACTTTATCTCCTTTTCGTATTTCGCCATTTTCTACTTTGAAATAAGCGATAATACCACGGAATGAATTAAATACCGAATCGAAAATCAATGCTTGTAATTCGCCCTGAGGTTCACCAACGGGTGCAGGAATTCGTTCAACAATGGCTTTTAAAATATCGTCTACACCCTGACCGGTTTTGCCCGATGCCGGGATGATTTCTTCACGTTTACAGCCAATCAGGTCTACAATCTGATCTTTTACTTCCTCTGGCATAGCCCCAGGCAAGTCCATTTTATTGAGGATCGGAATAATCTCTAGGTCGTGCTCCAGCGCCAAATACAAATTGGAAATGGTTTGAGCCTGAATACCTTGCGAAGCATCTACAATTAACAAAGCACCTTCACAAGCAGCAATGGAACGGGAAACCTCGTACGAGAAATCCACGTGTCCGGGAGTATCAATCAGATTCAATACATAATCCTGTCCGTCCAGCTTGTAATTCATCTGGATGGCGTGGCTTTTTATGGTGATTCCCCGTTCACGTTCCAAATCCATATCATCCAGCAATTGGGCCTGTGCCTCACGCTGGGTAATGGTGTTGGTGTACTCCAATAATCGATCGGCTAAAGTGCTCTTTCCGTGATCGATGTGTGCAATAATGCAAAAGTTACGTATATGCTTCATTCGAAGCGCAAATATAGGAGATTAGGGGCATATTATTCAGCCTTTTCTGTTCCTTTCGGTCATTTAAAATTAAAGCCTAAATTCGCCATGTGAAGCAATACGACGCAATCATTATTGGGGGAGGTGCGTGCGGCCTAATGTGTGCCGTTCAGGCCGGATTTTTGGGCAAGCAAACCCTTGTGCTTGAAAAGAATGAAAAAGTGGGAGCCAAGATCCTGATTTCTGGTGGCGGGCGGTGTAATTACACTAATTTGTATGCTTCCGCAGATAATTTTATTTCTGAAAATCCGCACTTCTGTAAATCGGCATTTTCGCAATGGACGGTTGCCGATACTCTTTCCTTTTTTGAAACGTATGGCATTGAAGGTCAAGAAAAAACGTTAGGTCAGCTTTTCCCAACTACCAATAAAGCGAAAGATATTGTAGCTGTATTTGAAAATCTGTGTACAGATTTAGGTCAGGATATGCTGACCGAAGCCGAAGTGAAAAGTGTAAAGCAGGTTTTTGAAGGTTTTGAAATAACTTTTGAGCATCAAGGAATACAACAGCAAATCATTACGACGAAAGTAGTGATGGCTTCTGGAGGTTTGCCAATTGCCAAAATGGGTGCTAGCGATTTTGCCTTGCGTACGGCACGTTCTTTTGGTTTAGAACTAACCGAAACGGCTCCTGCACTGGTGCCTTTAACCATCACGGGTAAAGATGCCGAATGGTACGCTCAACTTTCGGGGAATACAGTTTTTTGTCGAGTAAGCAATGAAGAAATCAGTTTTGAAGAAAATATTTTGTTTACCCATTGGGGATTGAGTGGACCAGCTATTTTGCAGATCTCATCCTACTGGCGGCCAGGAGAAAGCATAGAAATCGATCTGTATCCGCATGGCGACATCGCGGAAGCTATTATTACCCAACGAAATGCGAATGGTAAGCAGCAATTCGGTACTTTTTTGAGTGCGATTTATTCTAAAAAATTAGCCGATGCCATGGGTAAATTCCTGCCAATTGATAAAAATCTGGCCTCATTAAGCAATTCTGATCTGGAAACAATCAAGCAATGGATTCATTATTTTAAGGTGAAACCTGCTGGCGACAAAGGTTACGATAAAGCTGAAGTGATGCGTGGTGGTGTGAGTACGGAGGAATTGTCATCAAAAACTTTGGAGGCTAAAAAAGTGTCCGGTATGTATTTTGGCGGCGAATGTGTGGATGTAACCGGTTGGTTGGGTGGTTACAATTTTCAATGGGCCTGGGCTAGTGGTTACGTCATTGCTCAAAATCTTTAATTTAGTATATGTCCATCCACGAAGTTTTAAAGCACTATTGGGGGTATGATGCCTTCCGGCCTTTGCAGGAAGAGATCATTCAATCGGTATTGGATGGACACGATACCCTGGCCTTGATGCCAACAGGAGGAGGGAAATCCATCTGTTTTCAAGTTCCGGCAATGGCTCAGGATGGAATTTGTGTGGTTGTTTCGCCACTAATTGCCTTGATGAAAGATCAGGTAGAAAACCTGAAAAAAAGAGGGATTGAAGCAGTCGCCATCTTTTCGGGTATGGGGAAAAGAGAGATTGACATCTTGCTTGATAACTGCATTTACGGCCCAGTAAAGTTCTTATACCTATCTCCAGAACGATTACTTTCTCCCTTGGTTCAGGAACGAATTCGCCACATGAACGTGAATTTGTTTGCCATTGACGAGGCTCATTGTATTTCGCAGTGGGGCTACGATTTTCGTCCTCCTTATTTGCATTTGGCTTCTTTACGCGAATTACATCCTAAAGTGCCCATCCTGGCCTTAACAGCAACTGCTACCGAAAAAGTAGCTGCAGATATTAGCACAAAACTGGCTTTTCGCAAAGGTTTTCAAGTTTTCCGAAAATCTTTTGAGCGTGCCAATTTGAGTTATGTGGTGGCTAATGAAGAAAATAAATTCAGACGTTTGCTTAAGGTGATTCAATCGGTTAAAGGGAGTGGAATTATTTATGTACGAAACCGACGTGAAACGCAGGAAGTGGCTCGCCAATTACAAGTGCAAGGGATTTCTGCTGCACATTACCATGCGGGATTATCTGCGGAAGAACGTAATCAACGTCAAGACGATTGGAAAAGTGGAAAGGTGCCGCTGATAGTAGCCACCAATGCTTTTGGAATGGGTATTGATAAGCCAGATGTACGCTATGTTGTTCATTTAGATTTGCCGGAAAGTCTGGAAGCCTATTACCAAGAAGCTGGTAGAGCGGGACGGGATGAGCACAAAGCGTATGCCGTTTTGTTGTATAACCAGTCTGATATTTTGCAGTTGGAGAAGAATTTATCGCAAAGTTCACCCTCAATTCAGGAAATTCAGCAGGTTTATCATCACTTGGGTAATTATTTTCAGTTAGCTTATGGTGCAGGTGAGGGTTTAATTTATGATTTTGAATTGGCTGATTTTTGCAAGCGATACCAATTAGAAGTTTTGAAAACCCTTAGTGCTTTGAAAATTTTGGAAAGAGAAGAGCACATTGCTTTGAGTGAATCGGTTTACCTTCCATCCAGGCTGAAAATCACAGTAGACCAAGAGACAATTTATAAACTACAGATAAGTGAACCGGTTTACGATACTCTTGTGAAAACACTTTTACGTTCGTACGGTGGTTTATTCGAACATTTTACAAACATTAAGGAATCAGAAATTTCAAAAAGGGCAGACTTAAGTACTCTGGAGGTTAGAGAGCTGTTGGCTAAAATGCAGGATATGGATTTAGTGAGCTATATGCCCCAAACCGATAAACCGCAGCTCCAGTTTTTAAGGCCAAGGATGGACCGCGATCACCTTGCCATAGATCATCAGTTTTTAAAAGAGCGTCAGCAAATTCATCGTCAGCAAATTTCAGCTGTTATTCAATATGCGCAAACCGATGTTTGTAGGTCGCAGCAATTATTAAACTATTTTAATGAGCAAAATGCCGGTTTTTGTGGCGTTTGTGATTGGTGCATTGAGCAGAAAAAGAAAGCAAAATATCCTGAACAAGTGGAAGCTATCCGACAGGAAATCATTTCTGTATTAGGTTTAAAATCGCATAAGTTGGAAGAATTGATTCCACAATTGCAAATTGGTACAGAAGATGAACGTTTGGCTCAGTTCCGGATATTATTAGATTCGGGTCAAATCAAAACACAGGGCGAATATTTTTTCGTTTAATCGAAACAATCCTTGTGCCCAATCGTTTTTAGTTTACAAGTAACTCCATCATATAAGCCGAAGGGTTGTTCTATTCTTAGAATAACCCTTCTTTTTTTCTTTAACAGTATTATCCTTACTTTAGGGTAAGTATGCAAGAAAAAAACAACCCTAAACTAATCAATGCCTGGGCAATGTTCGACTGGGCTAACTCGGCTTATAGCCTGGTGATTACCTCTACGATTTTTCCGGTTTATTATACCGTGATTACCACCACTCAGGAGCATGGCGATAAAGTCCAGTTTTTTGGAAGAACCTTTGTGAATACCGCATTGTCCAACTATGCCATGTCTGCTGCTTATCTGGTTATGGTGATTTTATTACCGATTTTATCTTCGGTATCCGATTACCACGGCAATAAAAAAGCGTTCATGAGGTTTTTTACCTATTTGGGTGGTTTAGCGTGTATTGGGTTATACTTTTTTAAATTGGAAACACTGGAGTGGGGCGTTATTTGCTTTGCTTTGGCAGCCGCAGGATGGATTGGCGGTGTATTGTTTAATAATTCTTACTTGCCTGAGATTGCCACTCCTGATCAACAAGACCGGGTAAGTGCAAAAGGTTATGCTTGGGGTTATATCGGTAGTGTGATCTTACAGATTATTTGCTTTGTTTTTGTACTCATGCCCGAAAGCTTCGGCATTACCGATGCTTCTTTCCCTGCCCGTTTGTCTTTTCTGCTTGTTGGTTTGTGGTGGATTGGTTTTGCACAGATTCCCTTTTTCAAACTGCCAGCTGGAAGCGCTAATTATAAAAAAATAAATAAATCATTGATTCATAGTGGATTTGAAGAATTATATAAAGTATGGATTCAGGTTAAAGAGATGAAAAGTTTGAAACGATTCCTATTTGCCTTTTTCTTTTATTCTATGGGTGTTCAAACAATAATGTTGGTTGCAGCTAATTTTGGCGAAAAGGTATTGCACTTAGGTTCAGCAAAGCTAATTGCCACCATTCTCATTATCCAATTGGTGGCTATTGCAGGTGCTTATTTAATGTCTGCTTTAGCTCAAAAAATAGGTAATATCCGAGTGTTGTCTTTTGTGGTAAGCATTTGGATTTTGGTTTGTATAGCCGCGTATTTTACTACCAACGAATACCAATTTTATGCCTTGGCTTGTGTAGTTGGATTAATGATGGGCGGAATTCAATCCTTATCACGTTCAACCTATTCTAGATTTTTACCAGAAAATACGCCTGATACTGCTTCGTTCTTTAGTTTTTATGATGTTACCGAGAAACTAGCCATTGTAATTGGCTTGTTCAGTTTTGCTTATATTGAAGAGTTTACGGGTAACATGCGCAATTCAGCGGTTTCATTAGTTACTTTCTTTTCGCTCGGACTCATTGTGCTCTTGATGATTCCGAATCGAAAAAGCCTAAGTAAAGCCTAATTTTTTGATAAAAATTTCGAAATTTAGGCCCTAAACACCGCAATTGATGACCGTAGAACTTTTTATTCCTTGCTTTGTAGATCAGGTTTATCCAGAAACTGCCCGAAATACCTTTAAAATACTTGAAAAAGCAGGTTGTAAAGTAGTTTACAATCCGGAGCAAACCTGCTGCGGTCAACCCGCATTTAATTCAGGTTTCTGGGACGATGCAAAAGCCGTGGGCAACAAATTCTTGAATGATTTCTCGGAAAATACGTTTATCGTTTCACCATCGGCATCCTGTGTAGGCATGGTGAAAGGTTATTACAACGATTTATTTACCAATACCGCTGTGCATAACAGATGCCGTAATATCCAAAGTCATATCCACGAACTTTCTGATTTTTTGGTTAATGTGTTGAAGAAAGACTACTTCGGAGCAGAATTGGAGGGTAGGGCTGTTTACCACGATTCTTGTGCCGGTTTACGCGAATGCAAAATCAAAGCCGAACCCCGCCAACTTTTGGAAAAAGTTCATGGTCTAGAATTGGTAGAAATGGCTGATACCGAAACTTGTTGTGGTTTTGGAGGAACGTTTGCCGTCAAATTTGAAGGAATTTCGAGTGCAATGGCGCAACAAAAAGTGAATCATGCAGTAGATGCTGGTGCCGAGTATATCATTTCTACCGATGCCTCTTGTTTAATGCATTTGCAGGCCTACATCGATAAAGAGCAACTTTCACTAAAAACTATGCACTTGGCTGATGTTTTGGCACACGGCTGGGGCAATGTTTAACTGTATTTTTAACCTATTTTAACAGTTTTAACAAAATTTTAGCACTACATTTGCGATCTAATTCACACCTTATGACCAAGCAATTTTTTACCATTATTTTATTTTGTACTGCTTTGAGCAGCTACGTTTTTTCACAACAAAAAACTTCGGGTGTAATTTATTACGATCAGGTTATTGATGTCAAAGGATCTGTTGCCCAATTGGGCACCGAAGGAGGCCCACAGATTAATGTCAGCAGTCAACAACGCACCATGATCATGAATGCGATCGGCAGTGGTAATGTACCTGATAAAATCACTAATAAATTTGAAATCGTATTTAACCCGAATGGTGCCAAATTTCAAAAAACCATTGATGAAGATGCACCTTCAGGAACGGCAGGTATGATGATGATGCGTTTTGGCGGGGGAGACCGGGACTTGTTTTTTACCAATTCAGATAAAATCACCGAATCATTTGAAATGAGCGGCGAAGAATTTTTGCTCGAAACCCAGTTAGGTGCCCAGTCTAAAGAAGTTGAAAAATCCGAGGAAACTCGAAAAATTATTGGTTTTGATTGCAAAAAAGCAATTGTCACGGGTCGCAATGGTTCAAAAACAACTTTATG